>CAJICE010000123.1_pt1 | contig 16119 bp, 9 predicted proteins | sample 9199531 | NCBI WGS metagenome assembly CAJICE01 (sample SAMEA7708327, study PRJEB35096) | sediment metagenome | biome: marine neritic benthic zone biome [ENVO:01000025]; feature: sediment [ENVO:00002007]; material: shallow marine sediment [ENVO:03000034] sea grass bed [ENVO_01000059] ... | reverse complement strand
CGGCCGCCTACGCGCCCTTTACGCCCAGTAATTCCGAACAACGCTTGCACCCTCCGTATTACCGCGGCTGCTGGCACGGAGTTAGCCGGTGCTCCCTCTGGTGGTACCGTCAAACACAAAGGGTATTAACCTCTATGCATTTCTTCCCACCTGACAGAGCTTTACGACCCGAAAGCCTTCGTCACTCACGCGGCGTCGCTGCGTCAGGGTTGCCCCCATTGCGCAATATTCCTCACTGCTGCCTCCCGTAGGAGTCTGGCCCGTGTTTCAGTGCCAATGTGGCCGTTCACCCTCTTAGGCCGGCTACCCATCAAAGCCTTGGTAGGCCTTTACCCCACCAACAAGCTAATGAGACGCGGGCTTATCTTTGAGTGCTTGCTTAAATCAGAGGCAAACTTTTACCACGTAACTTATATTATGTGGTCTTATCCGGCATTAGCCCCGGTTTCCCGAGGTTATCCCAGTCTCAAAGGCAAATTACCCACGCGTTACTCACCCATGCGCCACTTTACTCATCCCCCGAAGGGAACTTTCTCGTACGACTTGCATGTGTTAGGCACGCCGCTAGCGTTTGTTCTGAGCCAGGATCAAACTCTCCAATTTAACTGAAAATTTTGATCCGTATAATATACGGAACCGTTACTTTATGCTACGATCCGTCCGGGCTAAAACATACACGATTCAGTTTTCAAAGAGCAGGCATATCTTCTATGCAAAGTATGGAAGATAGCAGATGAAATTGTAGATGTCAAGAGATTATTTCCATTATTTTTTGTTTTATCAGCCCGGGAAATCATTGATATTATTAAGGTTTAATAACACCATTAGCCGGGCAGAATGAAAACACTCCTATACATCTAGGATTTATAAATATATCTCATATAGCCGCTTATGTCAAGGCCTTACTCAACTAATTTCGCAATACATTTCCTTAATCTTTACAATAACTTACCTCACATTACACCGCTCCATTTTCTCCAGTACCATTCATCCCTGTTTCGGCCTGTCCTATGGAAAAAGCAGGTGATTCATGGCCGTTTTAAGGTCTGATAAATCAATATTGATAATTTCTATCGATCCGGCGCATATCACCAACGGCCCCCATCGGGGGCTTCATGATACCCTCTGCTATGAGGGTGGAGCATGATGGGTACGTGGCGGATGATGATTGGGCAGGGAGCTGATTGCTGACAGATAAATGCTACTGCAGAATAACCCGCAGATGGGCTTTTACGAATCTGAAAAATCACTTGCCGGTGGGGATGGGAACAAGCCTTGCAAAGCGCTTCTTTCCGACCTTTAGAATATGGGCCTCTTCAGGTACAGAGAGCTTATAGTCCATGTCCAGAATCCGTGTACCGTTGATCTGCACGGCCCCCTGCTGAATCATTCTGCGGCCTTCGCTGCTGCTTTTAACCAGATCGGCTTCCCTCATGGCCTTGATGATCCAGAGGTCTCCATCATTCCAGCTGATTTGAACGGTGGGGATATCCTCGGGGATCTCTTTGTCCCGAAAAACACGCTCGAATTCTTCCCGTGCAGCCTTTGCCTCGCTGGCCGAATGATAACGTTCGGTGATCTCCTGCGCCAGCCTTTTCTTTGCTTCCATGGGATGAAGGCCGCCCTCATCAACCTGTTCTTTCAGATGCCCCACCTCATCCAGGGATCTGTCACTGAGCAGTTCATAATAACGCCACATCAGTTCGTCTGAAACAGACATGATCTTCCCGAACATCTCGCCGGGAGGTTCTTCGATCCCGATATAATTTTCAAGGCTCTTGCTCATCTTCTGGATTCCGTCCAACCCTTCCAGCAGGGGCATGGTGAGGACCACCTGGGGGGCCTGGCCCCATTCTTTCTGCAGTTCCCTTCCAACGAGCAGATTGAACTTCTGGTCCGTTCCTCCGATCTCAACATCCGCACAGAGGGCCACTGAATCATATCCCTGGATCAGCGGATAGAGAAACTCATGGATGCTGATCGGCTGATTGGCATTGTATCGTTTTTGAAAATCATCCCGTTCGAGCATGCGTGCGACGGTCATTTTCCCGGAGAGGTGGATCAGTTCTTCCGGTGTCATCCTGGACATCCATGTACTGTTGAAAACGATTTCGGTTTTTTTCGGATCAAGGATCTTGAAGATCTGTTCCTGGTAGGTCCGGGCATTCTCCTGGACCTCTTCCTGAGTCAAATGGGGACGGGTCTCGGACTTGCCGCTGGGATCCCCGATCATCCCTGTAAAATCACCGATCAGAAAGATCACGGTATGTCCCATTTCCTGAAAATGCTTGAGCTTCTGGATCAGAACGGTATGTCCCAGATGGAGGTCCGGTGCGGTCGGATCAAAACCCGCCTTCACTCTCAGAGGTACACCGGTCTTGATGGATCGTTGAAGTTTCTCTTTCAGCTCTTCTTCAAGCAGGATCTCCACCGCACCTCTTTGGAACAGTGAGATCTGGTCTTTCATGCTTTTCACGCAATGCTCCTTATTATTAGTGACCCTACACCACAGGTAATGTTGTGCCTTCAATCCCTTTGAGCCGTTCTACATTCAGGACTGTTTTGTTCTTTCGAATGGCGGAAAGGATCTCATCCAGCTGTTCCCTGTTAAAAACCTCGATCTCGAAATCACATCGCGCCGTATTGTTTACACCTTTGAGGACCTGAGTCTTCCCGATATTGGCCCCCTGGGCCGTGATGGCACTGCAGATATCTGCCAGCACACCCGGCTGATCAAGTACACTCACCTTCACTTTTACAGGTCGTGCAATCCGGATCTCCGGTTCCCAGGACACCTCAATCCTTCTTTCCGGATTGACGTCCAGGTCGGAAACCAGGGGGCATTCAATCTCGTGAACGGTAACGCCCCGTTTGTCTCCGATGAATGCAATAATCCGATCACCAGGGATCGGGTTGCAGCATGAGGCCAGGTGGATAAAGATATCATCCCTGCCGGTCACATGGATCCCGGCAGCCGGGGCCGCATGGGGTTCCTTCTTTCGCAGCTTCTCCTCTTTCTTTTTGAGTTTCCGGAACTCTTTGGTCGGCAGCAGTTTCTCCACTGCCAGCAAGGGGGAGATCTTCCCATATCCCACATTCTCCAGAAACTTCTCGGTGTCATGGTGCCCAAGCTTCTGGATCAAGTCCTGAAACTCCTCCTCCTGGTCTAACCGTCCTTTATCAACCTGATACCGATCAAAGGTATCCACAAGAAGTGCCCGCCCGAATTCAATGCTCCGCTCCCTCTCTTTACCTCGCAGCCATTCCTTGATCCGGGCGCGCGCCTTGGGAGTCTTGGCATAGCGCAACCATTCACGCTGGGGATACTGATCCTGTGATGTCGTGATCTCAACGGCATCACCATTTCTGAGTGTATAGCCCAGAGAAACTGTTCTCCCGTTCACCCTGCACCCCACGGCTCTTTTTCCGACTTCCGTATGGATATTGTAGGCAAAATCAATGGGTGTTGAACCCTTCAAAAGCTCCCTCACCTCTCCTTTGGGAGTAAAGACGTAGATCACATCCGGGAAAAGGTCCTGCTTGACAGAGGTGAGAAATTCTCTGGAATCAAGGAGCTCCTGCTGCCACTGGAGCAGTGAATTGAGCCAGAAAAAACGCTCGGCCTTCTGCTCCATGGTCTCCTGGGGACTCTTTTTATATTTCCACTGGGATGTAATACCCCGGTCCGCCAGGCGCTGCATCTCATTGGTCAGGATCTGGAATCGCACAGGGTGTCCCTTATGGCCCATCACAAGGGTATGCAGAGATTGATACTGGTTGGTCTTGGGAACCCCGATATAATCCTGGAACTTACCGGAGACAGGTTTCCACAGGTTATGGATCACCCCCAGAAGGGTATAACAATCGATGACCCGTTGCGTAAAAAGACGGATCCGAATTACATCAAAGACCCGTTCGAAGGGGATCTTGCGAGAGGCCATCTTCTTGTAGATCCCGTAGCAGCTGCTGAACTTGGCCTCTACCCTGACCGCGATATTGATCTCTTTGGTCTTCTCCTGAATCAGGGCAGCAATCTCCCTGGCATACACATCCAGCTCCTGTTTTGTTCCAGGGAGCTTGTCCATGATCTCTTGATAGGCGTCAGGGTTTAAGGCCTTTAAACAAAGGTTTTCCAGTTCCTGCTGGATGACGACGATGCCAAGACGGTGAGCAATCGGGACATAGATATCCAGTGTCTCTTGTGCAATACGGATCTGTTTATTCTTGCTCAGGTGTTCCAGTGTCCGCATATTATGAAGACGGTCCGCCAGCTTGATCAGGATTACCCGTATGTCATGAACCATGGCAAGTATCATCTTACGGATGTTGTCTGCCTGCCTGTCTTCCTGTGAGGGATATTTGAGTTTGCTGATCTTTGTCAAGCCATCGACCAGGGAGGCGACTTCCTCTCCGAAGTGTTCCTGAACTTCCTTGAGCGTGGCATGGGTGTCTTCAACGGTATCGTGCAGGATGCCGGCCACAATCGATGGCACATCAAGTTCAAGTTCTGTCAGGATCCCGGCTACCTCCAACGGATGACTGAGGTAGGACTCCCCGGAAAGACGGGTTTGGCCTTTATGCACCTTGGCCGAAAAAACATATCCCCTGCGTATCATGGCTGTATCCGCACCGGGATTATAGGAAAGTACGGACTCAATGAGATCTTCAAACCTTAACATGTCTCAAACCTTTCAATCCGGAGAGACCGGTTCGTTCTTACAAGAACCGGCACGGCTGGAAAGATTCACTTGACCTTCCCCGGAAGTTGACGATTCAGGACGATAAGTTTCGAGCCGGAAGCCGGATTGGGGATGATATTGAAGATAGGAAAAATGCTGAATCCAATCCCCTACATTATAATAATAACAGTTCCGACCATCGACCACAAAAGATTTTTCACAGGGCTGGTGGGTATGACCGAGAATCACAACGTCCATCCCCTCCCTGCATTTCTGCAGGGCAAACCGTTCATCAGGAAGATCCTCCTCATTGTGTCTTCGTCTTCGATGCATCCATTTCCTGCTGCTGATGAGCTTCTTGATCTTTAGGGTCCGTCTGGGTCCAACCCAACGAATCAGTGCAAAGACGAATCTGTTTTTGAGGACCCGTCGATAAATACGATAACGCAGATCCCCGGGATCAAGGCCATCTCCATGAGCGAGAAAAATTCGAAGCCCATTCAAGTTTAACTGATGATCCCTGGGGTAGACCTCACCTTTCAGGGTATCTGTAAAAAAGGGGCCGAGAGAGAAGTCATGATTCCCTTCCAGGTAGATCAGTCCCACCCCATCTTTCCTCAAAGAAGTCAATGTATCACAAATGGGTTGATATGCCGGATCAATATAGTCCGGGAAACCGAACCAGAATTCAAAAAGATCACCCAGAATGACCAGGCATTCCATCTGATCCCGATTTCTTTCCAGAAAGTCGATAAGCCTATCCTGGTGGTCCCGGTCGGTCTCTGAAAAATGGGCATCCGCGATAAAGTACCAGTATTTCATAAACTCTCTATCTACGACATGACAACCGTGGAGATCATTAGAAACGTTGCCAGGAGACTGTATGAATTAATGTGTTAATGATCTTACTGTTTAGCCGCTTCAAAAACCCTGTTCAATTCTGCTTTCAGGGGATTCCCGTCAAATGCGTATAAGTCTTTGAAAAAAAGCTATAAATAATATTTATAGCGAAATTATAATATACCTTATTATCGGATTGATTTCAACAGGTTATCATTATTATAAATATACGGTATTTTGAGCTTATCGGGCCAGGAGTGCGTCCCCCCCCTCTCAGCCCCATCAACAATAGACTGAAAATCAAAAAGGTGGGGATTGGCTAACAATATATATGATTAATTTGGATACGAATCCCTATTTATACTATTTTCATGGCTAAATATGGGGAACATCTAGGTTTTGCGCTTATGCTGAAGAATCTCATTGACTGACGGGAAATCATCCATGTTGGTATGAGGAAGAAACAAGGCAGACATATATTCATCCATAAAAGACCTGGAAACCGACAGTTCGATATAAGTCATTTTACGGGCAATATCTTCGACTTCGAGCCGTAACTCCTTGGAGATGAGCACAAGATAGGCCCCGATAATGGAAGCGTTTCCGATAAAGTGAAAGCGTTCCTCGGGCAGATCCGGGAGAAGACCGATAATGATCGCCTGCTCAATGTCGATATAGTTCCCGAAACCTCCGGCAATAATAAAGCTGTCCACATCCTGAAAAGTCAGGTTCATTTCACCAAGCAATGTCCGAAAACCTGCGTAGATGGCCCCTTTCGTTCGCATGATATTATCAATATCGGCATCGGTGAGAACAATGTCCCGATCACCCTTTCTTTCTTCTTTACGAACCAGGATATACTCCAACCCAAAATCGCCTTTACGAATCCGATCGGTCTTCCGGTCGGATAGGATATTTCCTTTCTGGTCAATAATCCCTGCCATATACATCTCGGCCAGAGCATCGATCATTCCCGAGCCGCAGATACCCTCAGGCTCGACATTTCCGACCACATGACATGTGGGCTCAAGGGTTTCCCGATCAATACGAACCCCCTCGATCGCTCCCTGAGCAGCCCGCATTCCGAATTTCACACCTCCACCTTCAAAAGCCGGGCCCGCTGAACAGGAAGCGGCTACCATCCAATCCTTGTTTCCCAACACCAGCTCCCCATTGGTCCCAATATCAATAAAGATCGTCAGCTTGTCACTCTTGTAAACTTCAGACGCAAGGATTCCAGCGGTAATATCGCCTCCCACATAACTTGCCGTTCCCGGCACGGAATAGATGTTCGCGTTCTGATTCACTTTGATTCCGATATTCTGGGCTTTGATCACCGGGAAGAGATTGACCGTGGGGATGTAAGGTTCTTCACGAATGTATCGGGGATCTATCCCATACAGCAGGTGGCTCATCGTCGTGTTGCCGGCTGCAACCACGGAATCGATGCCTTCAGGCTTGATGCCGTTCTGCTCGGCCAGTTTTTCCACAAGACTGTTGATGGTTTCAATAACAAGTTCATGCACATCCTCCAGGGTCCCCACTTCTGTCGCATAGATGATCCGGGATATGACATCTTCTCCGCAACGGATCTGGGCATTCAGGTCGGACACCACATCCACGACCTGGCCGGTATTGAGATGGACCAGGTAAGCCACGACTGTGGTGGTCCCCACATCTATGGCCAGGCCATAACGGGATAGTGTCACATCACCGGCTTCGACATCCATGACCTCAATTTCACACCGATTCCACAGGAGGGTCACTGTGACATCCCAGTGACTCTCCCGTAACGTCCTGGCCAGTTTCTGCAGCACCGAATAACCGCAGATGATCTCCATTTCTTTGTATCCGATTTTCCTCAACTCCCGATAAAGACGGTCCAGATCGGAAGTATTGTCGTTAAGGCTTGGGGGCGTAATCTTCAGGTGGACTTTCTTGGTTCGGGGACGGATCTCTCGGGCGCCGATCTTCAGGAGATCCTCCTTGGGCACCTGCCCGGTCTCGACCCGGAATCCCACTCCTTTTTGGGCTTCTCTGGGGATCTCCACGTCAAGGTCTCCCTGCACCATGGTCAGGCAGGAAAGCACATATCCTTGTTCTATTTCCTGCGGGGTGAGGTGAATACTTGTCTCGGTCCTGAAATTTTCACCCGAAACCTTGGCCCGGCATTTCCCACAGGTTCCGGCCCCTCCGCAGGAGGCATTAATGTGGACCCCGGCCAGTGAAGCAGCCTTCAGAAGGGACGACCCGGCACGTACCGATACGGTTCTGTTATCAGGAAGAAAGGTAACTCTGGAAAGCTTCATGGTTTTATTATGTTGAGTCTAAGTCAAATCAATCTTACAGCCGCTTTTCACATCATCTGTAACGCCGCATGTGGCAGCTTACCCGGCCTCGTAATATATTAACTCATACAATATCCGGGCTCAGGGAGCTGTGACCTGATCAGGGAGCAGCCCCGACCACGACTTCTGAATCCAGTCCCCAGTAAAAGAGATGCCCTGAGGTCCGGCATTCAAGGCGTGTGGCTTTGCCGGATTCCACCAGAACCTCAAACGACTCGGGACGGCTGCGCACCATATCTCCATGGTTATCCTTGCTGTAGGTAAGAGAGACTGTGTGCTCACCCCGGGAGACGGGCTGGTTAAAAATTCTGATCTGTTCGGAACAGCTCACCTCTTTGTCCTGAATCCCTTCTACGACATCGCCGTCGACTTTTAATTCAAGGAGCTTGATGCCGGTACAGAAAAAACCCGGGACATCGCTCACAAACTCCACCATGAGCCGGGTCTTTTCGGCCATTGAGGCCATCCTTGCCTGTTCCTCGGCGAGAAGACGAAGCCTCCGCTCCTCTTCTTTTATTGCATTTGAGACGATCCGCTGAATCCGCTGTTCCAATTGTGTCCTGTTTGAGGCCGTACTGAAACTTCCGTTCGCCTTGGCTGCTAACAGCTTAAGCTCCGAACGTTCCTGATCTTCTTTCACCCCCAGCCCGATCACATGGATCTCTTCAGTCGAAATGGCCAGGGAGAGCTTCTCAATGGCCGCGGGCATATCCTTTTCGCAGCTGTCGCTCCCATCGGCGATCAGGATCAGCACCTTCTTTCCTTCAATGCCTTCAAGATCCTTGAGGCCTTTTCGAAGAGAAAAGATAAGGGGGGCCTGACCTGTGGGATTCATCCTCTTGACCGCCCTCAGGGCCTCCTGCTCTGCATTCAGGGCCGGCTGAACAAGGAGCTTTGTGTTGCTGCATCCTTCACCGCCTGGAAGACCAAAGGCCCTGACCCCTAAACGGATCCCTGCTGGAGCGTTTTCTAAAAATTTTACAGTCCCCTCTTTCAGGATGACGATCTTGTATTGTTCATACATCTGGCTCCACATACTGCCCGAGCCGTCCAGGACAAATTCAATGGTGACATCAGCCCGGGCCAAAGGACAAAGGAGTAAGACAAACAAAACAGATAATAATATCTTGTGGAGTAGGGATAAACCGGGTGGAAAGTGATGTTCGAAGAGGCATAAAGAACGGTCAGATTGATGGGCCATTCCTAATCCTTCTCTTTCGTCAATAACGTATCGAATTCCGGTATCAAGGGATTCTTTTATCCTTTGCCCCGCAAGAAGTGAAGTTCTAACGGAATGAACGCCCTCTGCGGTGAGTCCTTAGGCTCTCTTATATAAAAAAAGGAAAAAGATCATGCAGAGCGCCCCCAGAAAAGTCAAATTCAGGGTAAATCCAAAACTCAGGGAGAGCACCCAGAGGTTCAGTCTCCATGGCGGATCAATTCCGAAACGGAAACCGGAGACCAAAATATCGTGAATGATTCCACCCGGAACGATCAGGGCAAGGCCCCGCCCCACCAGGTTTCCTAATACTCCTGCAAAGATCAGGACAGCAAGGGGCAGGAACATCCCGCGGTGATCCCGTTCTGAATCGAACATCCGATCTCTCATGGTTCATCCGTAGACTGAATGTTAGACTTCTTGTTAAAAGAGCAATATACTAAAAATTTATGATTTCTTGTTTGGATAAGATTTCAGCTTTCAGGGTTCAGCTAGACACAGAAATATAAAACCTGAAAAACCATACACCACACACTCGTAAAGAGTCAAGTCTCTTCTCTACAAGCAATGCTTTATTCATCTGAGTGCTGATATTTGATGGGTTTTTTCAGAACCCAAATGGTGTCAGACACCGATGAATAGGTGTCTGACACCATCGATTCACTGATTTCTAGAAAAGCCCCTTGACCCGTCCGGTCTCCACATCCACATCCACGCGGCGGTAAGCGGGATCCGATGCCGTTCCGGGCATCAGGCTGATGGCCCCTGCCACGGGCACCACAAAACCGGCACCCCCGTAGGTCAGGATATCCCGGACAAAGAGTTTCCAGCCCGAAGGCACCCCTTTCAGTGCAGGATTGTCCGATAGCGAGAGATGGGTCTTGACCATGCAGGTCCCCAGCTTCGACAGCTCCTTGTCGTTCTCAATTTTTTTCGCTTTGGCCAATGCCTCGGCGGAATAATCGACTCCATCAGCACCATAGACCTGCTCAGCTATCATCTCGATACGGGTCCGTATGGGGGTTGAAATCTCATAGAGGAATTTGAAATCGTTAGGTTCGTTGCAGGCATCCACCACGGCATCGGCAAATTCGAGGGCCCCGTCGCCTCCCTTCTCCCAATGCCTGGAGAGTGCTACGCGGGCACCGGCGGCTTCGGCCAGGCGGCGTACCGCCTTGATCTCGTTGTCCGTGTCCGTGTAAAAGGCATTGATACAGACCACGGGATTGATCCCGGCTTTCTTGACGTTTTTGATATGATGGACCAGGTTCTCGCATCCTTTTTCCACCCATCCCACGTTCTCCCCGCTGTATTCGTCGGGCATGGGTCGGCCCGGAACAGGAATGGGGGCTCCGCCGTGACACTTCAGCGCACGGATCGTGGCCACGACCACTGCGGCGTTGGGCTTCAGTCCGGAGAAGCGGCATTTCAGGTTCCAGAATTTCTCGAAACCGATGTCCGCGCCGAAACCGGACTCGGTCACATGGTAGTCTCCCAGCTTTAGACCGACCTTGTCCGCAATAATTGAGGACTGGCCGATGGCAATATTGGCAAAAGGCCCGGCATGAACCAATACCGGCTGACCTTCGAGGGACTGCATCAGGTTCGGGTTCAATGCTTCGACCATCCAGGCAGTCATGGCGCCGTCCACCTCCAGGTCAGCGGTCGTGACGGGGTCGCCTTTCTTGTTATAGGCGACAACGATCTTGCCCATTCTTTCCCGCATATCCTTGAGGTCTGTGGCTACAGAGAGGATGGCCATGATTTCGGACGAAACGGCAATCCCGAATTTAGAGTTCATCATAAAACCGTCCATCTTACCGCCGATTCCTATGATAATATTCCGGAGGGACTGTGCGCAGAAATCGATGATCCACCCCATCTCTACATTATTGGGGTCGATGTTCAGTCTTTTCTGTTTGCGCTTGGCCCACTCCGTATCGTCATAATTGAATTCGTGCTGCATCCTCGACGTGAGAGCAACCATGGCCAGATTGTGTGAATTCATAATGGCATTGATATCACCGGTCAGTCCCAGGGAGAAGGGGGTCAGGGGAATACACTGAGAGAGCCCGCCGCCTGCAGCTGAACCTTTGATATTCATGGTGGGGCCGCCTGAGGGCTGCCGGATGGCCGCGGTCACATTCTTACCTCGCTTGCCAAGGCCCTGGACCAGGCCCATACTGGACGTGGATTTCCCTTCTCCCAGCGGTGTCGGGGTAATTGCCGTGACATCAACATATTTCCCGTCCGGCCTGTTCGCCAGGCGTTGGGTCACCTTAGCAAAATCCACCTTGGCCACATAGTGACCATGGGGCAGAAGCTCTTCTTTTTGCAGCCCCAGCTCTTCGGCAAGCTGGTAGACCGTCTTCATTCGGGACTCCGCCTCCTCAGCGATTTCCCAGTCTGCATGTTTTGTCGGATCCAATGCCATTTTTTACTCCTCCTTGTTCGAAGTTTATTCAAAATACACAATAAAAAATCAAAGCTGAAACTCTGACGCCTAATACAATCTCCTAGAAAATCCGAAATTCGAAATCCTAAATTCTAAACAATATCAAATGGCCAAAACCCAAAATTCAAAACGGCCAGCCTCAAGGGCAACATCGTTTTGTTATTTGAATTTTGGATTTGTTTAGGATTTAGAATTTGAATATACCCTCCTCTAGGACTGCTAAACAAAAGGTTACAGTCTCTCCAGAAATTGTTGAGAATTTCTACGCTAAACCGCCACCTTCTGCGGCTTGAGCTTTTCTATCTTCACGGCACAGACCTTGGCCTCGGCAATCCCGGACTTGGGATCCAGGGCCGCAATGGTTAGGCGGTTGGCCGCGGATTCTGCAAAATGAAAATTCATGTAGACCACCTGGGGCGGAACCTTCCGGGTGATCCTGGCTTTGACCGTGATGGTCCCCCGGCGGGATGAGACACGCACCTCTTCGCCATTAGCAACCTTCAGTTTTCTCGCATCACTTGGATGGATCTCCATGAAACCTTCCGGACAGATCTCATTCAACCCCTCGGCCCTTCGGGTCATGGTCCCCGTATGGTAGTGTGAAAGCATCCTGCCTGTGGTCAGAAGGAAGGGGAATTTTTTGTCCGGAAGTTCTGCCGGCGGATGGTAATCCACTGGGAAGAAATACCCCTTGCCGCGGGTAAACTTCCCTTTGTGCAGATAAGGGGTCCCCGGGTGATCCGAATCCGGACAGGGCCATTGCAGTCCGTTCTTTTCGATCCGTTCGTGGGAGATCCCCCCATACTGTGGTGTCACCGAGGCGATCTCGTCCATGATTTCCGCAGTATTCTGATAGGACATGGGGGCGCCCATGCGGCCGGAAAGGTCCGCAATGATCTCCCAGTCTATACGGCAATTGCCCAGGGGATCGAGGATTTTGCGCACCCGCTGTACCCTTCGCTCCGTATTGGTGAAAGTCCCGTCCTTGGCTGCAAAGCTTGCCGCGGGCAGCACCACATCTGCGAGGGCCGCGGTCTCTGTCATAAAGATATCCTGCACCACCAGGAAGTCCAGGTTTTCAAAGGCCTTCTCTGTATGTCCGATGTCCGGGTCGGACATGAGCGGGTTCTCGCCCATCACATAGAGGGCCTTGATCTTCCCTGCAATCGCCGCATCCACCATGCCTGTGGCGGGAAGTCCCGGCTTCCTGTTAAGGGAGCCGCATTTCCACGCTTCCGTAAATTTTTCCCAGACCTGCTCATCGTCCACCTTCTGGTAGCCGGGATAGAAGTTGTAGAGCCCTCCCATATCACAGGCGCCCTGCACATTGCTCTGACCCCGCAACGGGTTCACTCCAGTGGAAGGCCTTCCCACGTTTCCGGTCATCATGGCCAGGTTGGCCACGGACATGACGTTCTCGGTCCCCATAATATGCTGGGTGATCCCCATGGCGTAGAAAAACGCGACCTTGTCCTCAGACCCGATGATCCGGGCCGCCTCAATGATCTTCTCTTTTGGAACACCGGTCACCTTCTCCGTAAAGGCCGGGGAATATTTCTTGAGGACTTTTTCCAGGGCCTCCAGGTTTTCGGTCCGCTCTTTTATGAATTCCTTGTCTTCCAGACCCTCTTTAAGAATGATGTGCATCAGCCCATTGAGCAGGGCCGCATCCGTACCGGGTTTGTGCCGGAGCCACAGCGTGGCATAACGGGTGAGCGGAATCTCCCGGGGGTCGGCCACGACCAGTTTGGCATCGTTGAAACGTACGCCGCGCTTGAGCCTGAGGGCAATGATGGGGTGGGCCTCAGTGGTGTTGGACCCGATCACAAAGTAGGCATTGGAGTGCTCAAACTCCGAGATCGAGTTAGTCATGGCCCCGCTTCCGAAGGATGTCACCAGACCGGCGACAGTGGAGCTGTGTCAATAGCGTGCGCAGTGATCTATATTATTGGTGCCGATCACTGTACGCATGAATTTCTGAAAAAGATAATTGTCTTCGTTGGTGCACTTGGCCGAACAGAGACCGCCGATACTGTCACCTCCGTTCTCATCCTTAATTCTCTTGAAATTCTCGGCCACTGTATCCAGGGCCTCGTCCCAGGAGGCCTCTACAAAGGTCCCGTTCTTCTTGATCAGAGGGGTCTTGAGGCGGTCTTCATGGTTGATATACTCAAAACCGAACTTCCCTTTCACACAGGTCATCCCTTCATTCACACACTCATCTTCCACCGATGTCACTCGCATGATGTTTCCATCCTTGGCATGGAGTATGAGACTGCACCCGCAGCCGCAGTAATTGCAGACGGTCTTGACCTTTTTGGTCTCCCAGGGGCGTCCCTTGAAACGGGAAGGTTTGCCGGTCAGGGCCCCGACGGGACAGGCCGTAATACAGTTTCCGCAGAACTCACAGTCCAGCACCCCATCGTAGGCCGTGGCGATCTTGGCCTTAAAACCACGTTTGGAGAAATCCACAGCTCCGACCCCCTGGATCTCGTCACACATCCGGACACACCGGCCGCAGAGGATGCACTTGTTATAGTCCCTTTCCAGCAAGGGGTTGACATTCTCAACTTCATGCACCGATTTTTCCCCTTTAAAACGCACATCGGTGAGCCCGAATTCATAGGCCAGGTCCTGCAGTTCACACCAGCCGTTCTGTTCACAGACCATGCACTCATTGGGGTGGTTTGAAAGGATCAGCTCGATGACGGTCTTCCGGTTCTTCCGGATCTGCTCGGAATCGGTCCGGATAACCATGGCTTCCGTCAACGGGGTGGTACAGGAAGCCACCAGCCTGGGAATCCCTTCCACTTCAACGATACAGACCCTGCAGCCCCCGTATGGGGAGAGCTGTTTATGATAGCAGAGGGTGGGGATATGGATTCCCGCACTCTGCGCCGCCTCCAGGATCGTGCTCCCCGGTTCGGCGTCGATCTCTTTTCCGTCAATAAAGATTTTCATAAAAACCTCAATAAATCCATGGCCACGAAGTCACAAAGACACAAAAAAAAACAGCTTAAAGTTAAAACAATCAAATTCCTTCTTCGCGACTTCGTGTCTTAGTGACTACGAAGAAGCGACCTTCTCATGCACGTCCACCTGGGTGATCGCATCGAAGGGGCAGATATCTATACACACACCGCACTTGGTGCATTTTTCGTCAATGATCTTGGCCAGCTGTTTCTTTTTCCCCTTGATCGCACCCACAGGACATTTTCTTGCGCAAAGCCCGCACATCTTGCAGAAAGGCTCCACCACCTTGTACTGGAAGAGGGCCTTGCAGACCCCGGATGGACAACGCTTCTCCGTAATATGGGCCTCATATTCATTCTGAAAATAACGGATCGTGGATAGGACCGGATTGGGCGCGGTCTGGCCAAGGCCGCAAAGAGAAGACGCCTTGATATCTTCGCCCAGGTCTATCAGAAGTTCCACATCTTCGGGTTTGCCTTTCCCTTCAACGATTCTCTCCAGGATTTCCAGCATCCTTTTGGTGCCGATCCGGCAGGGGAAACACTTCCCGCAGGACTCGTCCTGTGTAAAGTGTAAAAAGTAGCGTGCCATCTCCACCATGCAGGTGTCTTCATCCATGACCACCATTCCGCCCGATCCCATGATGGCCCCGGCCGCTGCCAGGGATTCGTATTCCACGGACGTATCGATAAGAGATTCGGGCATACACCCTCCGGACGGACCGCCGGTCTGCACGGCCTTGAACTTCTTCCCTTTGGGGCATCCGCCCCCGATATCGTAGATAATCTCCCGGAGCCTGGTTCCCATGGGAACCTCAATCAATCCCGGGTTGTTGATCTTTCCGGCCAGGGCAAAGACCTTGGTCCCCTTGCTCTTCTCTGTACCGTACCCCGCGTACCATGCGCCCCCGCGAAGGATGATAGGGGCCACATTGGCCAGGGTCTCCACATTATTGATGTTGGTGGGTTTGTCCCAAAGTCCTTTCTGGGCAGGAAAGGGAGGCTTGGGTCTGGGCATGCCCCGCTTCCCTTCGATGGAGGCGATCAGGGCCGTCTCCTCACCGCAGACAAAGGCGCCGGCACCTTGCATGATATAGATCTCAAAATCGAATCCCGATCCCAGGATGTTCTTTCCAAGATATCCTTTCTTGTGGGCCTGCTCAATGGCGATGTTCAGCCGCTTCACGGCCAGGGGATACTCGGCGCGAACATAGATATAACCGGTATGGGCCCCCATGGCATAACCGCCGATGATCATCCCTTCGAGCACCGAATGGGGGTCCCCTTCCAGGACCGACCGGTCCATAAAGGCCCCCGGGTCGCCTTCATCGGCATTGCAGATCATATACTTGGCATCGGCCTGGGCCGCCGCGGCAAAGCCCCATTTGAGTCCCGTGGGAAACCCGGCACCTCCCCGTCCACGAAGTCCCGATGTTTTCACCTCTTCCACGATTTCTTCCCGAGTCATCCGGGTCAACGCCTTGGTCAGGGCCTGATAGCCTTCGCGAGCACAGTATTCATCAATGCTCTCGGGATCCATGGACCCGCAGTTTCGAAGCACGATCCTTTCCTGGGAGGAATTGAAAGAAAGCTCCTCATAAAAGGG
>CAJICE010000153.1_pt1 | contig 16516 bp, 16 predicted proteins | sample 9199531 | NCBI WGS metagenome assembly CAJICE01 (sample SAMEA7708327, study PRJEB35096) | sediment metagenome | biome: marine neritic benthic zone biome [ENVO:01000025]; feature: sediment [ENVO:00002007]; material: shallow marine sediment [ENVO:03000034] sea grass bed [ENVO_01000059] ... | reverse complement strand
TTGAGGGGATCCGCTGTTATGAAGGGAACAGTGGGTCGGCCGTTTTCCGTCTCACGGAACACGTGGACCGGCTCTTTGCATCGGCTCATATCATGCAGATGAAGATCCCCTTTACTCCTGAAGAAATCACAATAAATACCCTTGAGACGATTCGTATCAATGGTCTCAAAGAGTGTTATATCCGCCCTATTGTCTTCATCGGATACGGCGAAATGGGACTCTATGTCCAAGAGAATCCGATCCATGTGGTGATCGCCGCCTGGCCCTGGGGAACCTATCTCGGCGAAGAAGGGCTGAAAAATGGTATCCGTGTGATGGTCTCATCCTATACCCGCTCCCACGTGAATACCATTATGACCAAGGCCAAGGCGTGCGGTGCCTATATCAACTCTCAACTGGCAAAACGGGAGGCTGTGCTGCACGGCTATAATGAGGCCCTGCTTCTGGATGCGGAGGGGTATGTGTCGGAGGGGCCCGGGGAGAACATCTTTATTGTCCGGAACGGACTGATCAAGACCACCCCGCTGACCTCCATCCTGGAAGGGATTACCCGGGACTCGGTGATGACCCTGGCCCGAGAACAGGGATTCGAGATTCGGGAGGAGCGATTTACCCGGGATGAACTCTATATCTCCGAGGAGGCCTTTTTCGTGGGAACCGCCGCCGAAGTCACCCCGATCCGGGAGATTGACGGCCGGCTGATCGGTCAAGGTAAACCGGGGCCCGTCACCAAAAAAATTCAGTCCAGCTACTTTGATGCCGTTCACGGAAAGAGCAACGCACACCCTGAATGGTTGACCCACATCTGACGGCTTCATGAACAGTTCATCTGCGTCGTTACGCTGCCTAGCCCGAATAGTGCATGAGAGAATCTATGGCAAGGCCATCCTGCCTGAAACGGTCATGCCTCTCTATGCTCGTTAACCGCCTTTTTGCGAAATTTGAGGTAAAAGAATAAAGAGATGGCGAAGACGCCGATACTAATAAATTGAGAGGTTGAAACCCACTCCCCAAAAAGCATCCCCCTTGGATCGCCCCGATAAAACTCCATGAAGGACCGGATAAGAGGGTACAGGATACCGTACATCATGAGCACCTGGCCGTCAAAACGCTTTTTCTTTCCCATGAGGTAAAGGATCCCGAAGAGCACCAGATTGGAACTTGCGGAGTAGAGCTGAGTCGGATGAAGGGCCAAGCCGAGTTTTTCAAGGGGGACCAGTGAATTGGAATCGGTAAAGACGATTCCCCAGGGCAGAGCGGTCTCCTTACCGTAACAGCAGCCTGAGGAGACACAGCCCACCCTCCCCACGGACTGGGCGAGGGCCATGGCAGGGGCCACAATGTCGCCGACCTTGAGGACGGGAAGGCCGTGTTTCTTCATATACACAATCGCCACGATCACCGCAAGGATCAGTCCGCCATAAAAGACCAGTCCACCCTCCCAGATTTTAAAGATCCGGATCGGGTCTTCAAGAAAGTAGGGATATTCCACGATGATAAAGAGGAGGCGCGCACCGATGATCGCCGAGAGGGTCACATAAAACGCCAGATCCAGGATCCGGTTCTGGTCCAGTCCCTGGATCCTTGACTGTCTAAGGACCAGGGCGATGGCCAGAAAAAATGCCGAGGCCACGAAAACGCCATACGTATGGAGCGTAAAGGGACCGATCCGAAAAAGAACGGGGTGCATTAGTTCGTTTCTCTCCTTTCCTTTAGAGAGGTCAGGATCATGTCCAGAACCAGAACCGACACGCCTATGGTGATCGCCGAATCGGCAATGTTAAAAGCAGGCCAGTGCAGTCTTTTATAATATACATCTATAAAGTCAACGACCTCGTGAAACCGGATCCGGTCGATGAGGTTCCCGACGGCTCCGCCTAACACCAGGGCAAGTCCGATCTGTAATAAGACGCTTTCCCGGGCCTCCTTGAAATAAAAGTAAAGGACCACAAGAATGGCCACCACAGATATGCCAAGAAAAAATGGCACCCGAAAACTTTCGGACGCAGAGGAGAGGAACCCGAACGCTGCGCCGCGATTCATCACAAAGGTTAGATTCAGAAATCCATCCAGGAGAGGGATCGATTGCCCCACCGACATCCTGGCCATGACCAGAAATTTGGTGGCCTGGTCCAGGAGGATAATGAGAGAAGAAATGATAAGAAGTCGCAATATATACAAGACACTTATCCTGCCAGATTCAATGTTTATGCAGACGGGTTTTCCTGCTGTCGAATAACGTCTGCGCATCGGCTGCAGATCGCTGGATGCCTGCTATCCTCTCCAACAGTGAGACAGTAGATCCAGCATCGATCGCACTTGTTTCCTTCTGCAGGACGAACCCTGATACGGATCTCTGCGACCTCCTCGCCGGCCGCGGCATCCTCCGGCACCTCCTGGAGGGGATGCAGTGAAATGTCAGAGACAATCAGAATCTCTGCAAGCTCTTCCCTGTAAGCATGGAGTTTATCCCACCATGTGTTAGAGAGATAGAGTTCGACCGCTGCATCCAGAGAAAGACCAATCACCTTGTTTCTCCGTGCGAGTTCCAGAACCCGGGAGACCTCGCTGCGTATCAGAAAAATATCATCCCACCGTTTTGCCAGCTCATCGTCAAGGTCCATGGGGTCCGGAACGGGAAATTCTTCGAGGTGAACGGACGTACGATTTACCCCTCTTGGAATAGCCGCCCAGACCTCCTCGGCCGTAAAGCTCAGGATCGGCGCCATGAGCCGGGCCAGCGAAGAAAGCACTTCAAAGAGAACGGTTTGAGATGAACGTCGACCGGGAGAGTCGGACAAGGACACATACAGGCGGTCTTTGAGAATGTCGAGGTAACGGGCGCTCATCTCCACTGTACAGAAATGATAGAGGGCATGATAAATGGTGTGAAAGGAAAACTCTTCGTAAGCCCGGTCGATTTTTTGTATCAGTTTCTGCAGCGTATGGAGCACCCAGCGGTCGATCTCGGGCATGTGGTTGCGGGGCACACGATGCTTTGCAGGATCGTAGTCATAAAGGTTGCCTAAAATGAACCGCATGGTGTTCCGGATCTTTCTGTACGCCTCCACCATTCGTTTCAAAATCTCGTCTGAGATCTTGACATCATCCCGGTAGTCTTCAGCTGAAACCCAAAGGCGGAGGATCTCTGCGCCATTCTTCTGGATCACGTGATTGGGCGCAATCACATTTCCAATGGATTTGGACATCTTTTTGCCTTCCCCATCCACAACAAAACCGTGTGTCAGGACCGAGGTAAAGGGCTCCTCCTTGCCGGTGCCCAGAGCGGTCAGCAGAGCGCTGTGGAACCAGCCCCTGTGCTGATCACTCCCTTCGAGATAAAGGTCCGCAGGATAGGAGAGCCCTTCTGTTTGTTGAATCACGGCGGTGTGACTGACACCGGAATCGAACCAGACGTCAAGGATATCCTTCTCCTTCTGGAACCGGCCTCCACCGCATTTCCGGCACACAGTCCCCTCCGGTAGAAGCTCCGCCGCCTCCTTTTCAAACCAGATATCTGCCCCCTGTTCCTCAACCAGGTCAGCCACGTGAAAAACGGCCTCAGCCTCCATCAGATACTCCCCGCAGTCTGTGCACTGGAAAATGGCGATGGGAACTCCCCAGCTCCTCTGGCGTGAAATACACCAATCGGGACGGTTTTCCACCATGGCATAGATCCGGTTCATACCCCACGCCGGGATCCATTTCACGTTCTCCTGTATGGTGCGGAGGGCTCGGGACCGGAGCGCATTGGATTCCATGGAGATAAACCATTGTTCTGTCGCCCTGAAGATAATCGGCTTCTTGCACCGCCAGCAGTGCGGATAGGAATGCTGTACCTTATCTTCATACAGAAGATGCCCGGTCTCCATGAGCAGTCCGGTAATGGCCGGATTGGCCTGAAACACCTGCTGACCTGCGAAACGGCCGGCTTCCTCTGTAAAGCGGCCCCCGTCATTCACCGGTGTGTAGATGGGAAGCTTATAGGCAAGGCCCATATGATAGTCATCTTCCCCGTGTCCTGGTGCGGTGTGAACACACCCCGTACCCTGATCCAGGGTGACATGTTCACCAAGAATAATCAGAGAATCCCGTTCCTCAAAGGGGTGGCGGACATGAAACCCTTCCAGCTCCCTGCCCTTAAAGGTATCGATGACCTGATAGGATTCAATACCGAATGTCTCCATACATGTTTCCAGAAGTTCCTGAGCCAGAATCAGCACCTCTCCTCCGGCTTCCGCTGCCGCATAGGTGAACTCGGGATGCAAAGCCACCGCCAGGTTGGCCGGGAGGGTCCAGGGTGTGGTGGTCCAAATGACCACTGAGACCTTTTTTCCGGAGAGGCGGGGACGTTTCCCTGCGTCCTGAACCTCCATGAGAAAGCGGACAAAAATGGACGGCGACTCCTCTTCATGATATTCGACTTCGGCCTCAGCCAGTGCCGTCCGGCAGGACGCACACCAGTGTATCGGTTTTTTGCCCTTATAGACCCCATTGTTTTGAACAAACTTTCCAAACTCCCGTATGATGGCCCCCTCATAATCATAGCTCATGGTCAGGTAGGGATGGTTCCAGTCCCCCAACACCCCGAGCCTTCTGAACTCGTCACGCTGAATCTTCATAAATCGACCCGCATAATCTCTGCAGCGCTGCCTAAATTCCACGAGGGACATCTTCTTCTTTTTGGAACCCAGCTTCTTGTCCACCTGCAGCTCTATGGGAAGGCCATGGCAATCCCACCCGGGGACATATTTTGCATAGCAGCCCTTCATTGCCTTGTACTTGACAATGATATCCTTCAGGATTTTATTCAGGGCATGTCCGATATGGATGTTCCCGTTGGCATAGGGAGGGCCATCGTGCAGGGTATAGATTTGTTTTCCCAGATTTTTTCCAAGGATTTTTTCCCAGAGCCCCGTCTCTTCCCAGTGTTTGAGAATCTCCGGCTCACGCTGGTTGAGGTTGGCCTTCATGGGAAAGCACGTGGAAGGAAGGTTCAGGGTATCCTTATAATCCATAATATGATGCACCGATAATTTGATAATCTGCCCGGATCGCGATAACTGTACGTAAATAAATGTAAATTAGAATATTAACAACCCTATATATTGATGTCAAGGAAAAAGCCTGCGATCTATTCCCTTCTGTAAAGTAACCCCTATCTCTTATCACATAGAATATTCTTTCGAATAATGTGAGAGGGCAGGATTAACCCGGATACTGCATGCGTTAATCTATTACGAGGCCGGATAATCGCCACGTGCAATATAAAAGTTTACACGATAAATGCCCGCACACCATCAACACGAATGAGAGTAAAAGAACGAAATTCGTGATGACCTCTCAAAAATGCCTGTTCTGATTTTCTCATTCCCACACTCTTACAGATATGTTATATTTTAATATAGAACATGTTATATGGAGTGTATATTGAGACAGATTTATCTGGACCATAATGCCACGACTCCCATAGACCCGGATGTGATCAAGATCATGGAGGAGACGGCACGTGTATACTGGGCCAACCCCTCAAGCGGTCATCCCCTGGGCAGTTCTGCCCGAGAGGAATTGCAGAGGCGGCGGGGCACCATCGGCCGATTCATCGGAGCCAGGCCCCGGGAGATTGTCTTCACAGCCGGCGGTACCGAGTCGGACAATCTGGCCCTGATCGGCACAGCACATGCCCTGCAGGATAAAGGAAGGCATATCCTTATCTCTTCTGTGGAACACCACGCCATCCTGGAAAGCTGCGAGGTCCTTCATCAGCATGGCTTCGACATCACCAAGCTCCCTGTGGACAGGACCGGCAGGGTGGACCCGGAGGATCTGCGCAAAGGGATCCGAAAGGATTCGATACTTGTATCGGTCATGCACGCGAATAATGAGGTCGGGACGATTCAGCCCATTGAAGAGATCGGAAGCATTGCCAGGGAGAAGGGGATCCTTTTTCACACCGATGCTGCACAAAGCATTGGCAAGGTCCCGGTTCATGTTGATGAGATGGGTGTCGATCTGTTGACCTGTTCTTCCCATAAGATTTACGGGCCCAAGGGCACGGGATTTTTATACATTCGAGAGGGAAACCCCATCCGCCCCCTGATCGTAGGAGGGGGCCAGGAGGGAGGCGTCCGGGCCGGAACGGAGAATCTTCCGAGCATTGCCGGACTTTCCCGGGCCCTTGAGATTGCTGGAGAGTGTATGCATGAGGAAGCCCGGGTACTGATTGGGCTCCGGGAAACCCTTTGGCAGGAACTCTCGCGAAGGGTGGACGGTCTCCACATGCACGGTCATCACCGGGAACGTCTTCCGGGAACACTGAGCCTTTACATCGAGGGGATTAGGAGTTCCGATCTCATTGCGCGACTCAATCAACAGGGGGTCTGCCTGTCTGCTTCGGCAGCCTGTACCACAGAAAGCATATCGCCATCGCATGTGCTTTCTGCAATGGGAGTTTCTCTTGAAGGCGCAGCAGGGACCCTGAGAATCTCCCTGGGGAGGTCTAACAACGAGGGGGAAATCCCGCAGGTTGCGGAGGCCATATCCGTCTCCGTCAATCACCTACGGAGGCAAGCATCATGATCGTGATTCCTGCAATCGATCTTAAAAACGGTAAGTGCGTGCGCTTGCTGCAGGGGAAAATGGACCAGGAAACAGTCTATTCTGACAACCCCCCTGAAATGGCCCGGCATTGGGAGAGCCTCGGCGCCGAACTTCTCCATCTGGTCGACCTGGACGGGGCTGTAGAGGGGCAACCCAGAAACCTGGAACTTATCCAGTCTATTGTGAAGACTCTTTCTATTCCCGTAGAAGTGGGGGGAGGGATTCGAACCATGGAGACCGTCGGGGCCTATCTGAAAGCCGGGGTAGATCGAGTCGTGATCGGAACACGTGCTGTGGAGAACCCGGACTTTCTCACCCGGGCCTGCCGAACATTTCCGGACAGGATTGTCGCGGGGATTGACGCGAAGGACGGTTATGTGGCTGTTCAGGGATGGACACAGGTCACCTCCAGAAAGGCGACTGATTTGGCTTCAGAGATGGCAGCACGAGGGGTTTCAGCCATTATATTTACAGACATTCAGCGAGACGGAATGCAGACCGGACCGAATATCGAGAGCACACGACTATTGGCCGAATCCGTCTCCATCCCGGTGATTGCATCCGGAGGGATCTCCTGCCTCAATGATATCAAGGAATTGATGGAGATTGAGTCCGCCGGAGTAACCGGGGCCATCACCGGCAGGGCACTTTATACGGAAGCACTCGATCTCAAAGAAGCCATCGCTCTCACGAAAAAAGGAAGAGAATAATGCTCTCCAAAAGAATCATACCCTGCCTTGATGTCAAAGAGGGCCGGGTGGTCAAGGGAGTCAAGTTCGTCGGGCTCAGGGATGCGGGGGACCCCGTGGAAGTGGCCCGGCTCTATGATAAGCAGGGTGCTGATGAGGTGACTTTCCTTGACATCACAGCCTCCCATGAAAAGAGGGGGATTCTCCTTGACGTGGTCCGGCGGACAGCAGAAGAGGTCTTTATGCCTTTAACGGTTGGGGGCGGGATCACCAAGCAGGACCATATTCGAGCACTTCTGAATGCCGGCGCCGACAAGGTCTCCATTAATACCGCAGCCGTAAAACGCCCGGAGTTTATACGAGAGGCCTCCAGTCGCTTCGGGAGCCAGTGTATCGTGGTGGCCATTGATGCCAAACGGATCTCCGATTCACCGGCCAGATGGGAAATCTTCACCCACGGCGGCAGACATCCCACAGGGATCGATGCCCTGGAATGGTCCGAAAAGATGGAGTCCTTCGGGGCCGGAGAGCTTCTGGTGACGAGTATGGATCGTGACGGCACACGGGACGGTTATGACAATGAACTCAACCGGGAGATCTCACAGAGGACAGGAATACCCCTGATTGCCTCAGGGGGAGTGGGAAATCTGGAGCACCTGTATGACGGAATCCATCAGGGCCAGGCTGACGCTGTGCTCGCTGCTTCGATCTTTCATTACCGGGAATATACCGTACGGCAAGTCAAAGAGTATTTGAGATCAAGGGGTGTTCAGATCCGGCTTTAAAGGAGGCTGAATGGGCAATCAGGAGATCCTGAAGCAAATCTATGAAGTCATCTTAGACAGAAAAAAGAGACAGCCTCAGACCTCTTATACAGCATCCCTGTTCCAGAAAGGAGAAGACGCCATCCTTAAGAAGATTGGCGAGGAGGCGTGGGAGGTCATGCTGGCATCCAAAGCCGGAAAAGAGGATGAGATCATCCATGAAGTCGCCGATCTGTATTTTCATCTGCTCGTCATGCTCGGCTTACATGAGATCCCACCGGAAAGGGTGTTCGGGGAACTGGAGAAAAGGTTTAAAGTGTCGGGAAAGAGAGAGTATTGATAAATGGTTATGAATCAACAGGGTAAATTTAACACCAATGTGGTGTTCGACCTTCATTTTCCGTCTGTACGTTTTTATTATGAGCAAACCGTTATCAGGGAGGGAAGAAAGATGCGTTACACATTATTTTTATCACTTCTGTTTTTTCTCATTTTCGTGGGATGCTGCCTGAAACCGAATGCCCCCTGTATCCCCATTATATGAAGCATACCCTGTATCATGGGTTCTTCATCCTCGCCCTGATTGGAGCCGCTCTCTTTGTCTGGGGTTGCACATCCGATCAGGGTGAGGTGCTTCGTTTAAGCCATATTACATCTCCCACATCTTCCTGGCACAAGGGGGCGGAACGATTTGCCTCACTGGTGGCGGAACGAAGCGGTGGGAGAATCCAGGTCCGTATCTATCCTGCAGGACAGATCACCAACCACAGCCAGCAGGGAGAACTGCAGATGCTCGGCTCGGGGTCTATTGATATGGCCCTGGTTTCCACGATTGTCCTGGCCCTCTATCTGGACCCGAGGTTTGATGTTTTCAGCCTACCCTGGCTCTTTCAGGATCATGAGACCGCGAACCGGGTCTGTGACGGAAAGGTGGGAAAACAGGCCTTTCTCTATCTGGAACAGAAAGGGCTCAAAGGACTTGCCTTCGGAGCCAACGGGTTCCGCCAGCTCACCAATTCACTCCTGCCGGTCCGAACACCTGAAAACCTCACAGGGGTCCGTTGCCGTGTAGCAGGATCAAGGATTTTCTTCAGGACCTTTGAACTCCTGGGGGCCGATGCACTGACCATGAATTTTGGTGAGGTCTTTACCTCTCTTCAGCAGGGCGTTATTGATGCCTAGGAAAACCCCCTCTCCATCATCTACTCCAGCAGGCTCTATGAAGTTCAACCCTATCTGACCATCTGGAATTATTCTTACGACCCCCTGATCCTGACGATGAACCGGACCCGGTGGAACAGCTTTTCCAGCGCGGACCAGAAGATACTACTCAAGAGTGCAAAAGAAGCCATGGATTATCAAAGAAATGTCGTCGCCCAGGAGGACAGGGACCTTCCCCGGCTGTTGAGTGATCAGGGAATGCAGATCATCCGCTTGAGTGAGGAAGAGATAAAACGATTCAAGAAGATGGTGCTCCCTGTTTATGAAGAGTTCACACCCCTCATCGGCAAAGAACTTGTCACTCTCTGTATAGATGAAGTTAAAAGAAAGGATTAATAAGCTGATATTGAAACTTGCAAATAAAGATAAATATGGTATAGTTAGAAACATAATTACAAAGAACTAGATAATTGCATATTTGAATAGCTGAATATGCAAGATCCGTATAAAAAATCTTTCAAGAAACATTACTTTTCAAGCAAATAGAATAACACGAAGGGCCTGAGCCGAGCATTCGATTGTTAATCCCCGTTCAGTTCAAGAGCAAAAGGGGGGACACATATTGTAGCCTGGTGAAAATAAAAATTTGGTTCAGGATAAAACCCGCGTCTATTTAAAAAATGATGGTCTTATAATTCGGGACTCAGCATCCAATGGGCATTGACAGTCAATCATGTGGAGGTACCGAGATGGGGAACACCATACTTTTTGTAGACGATGAAGTGGTCATCTTAAATGCCCTGAAGGCCGTTTTTGTCCGGGAAGGATTCCAGGTACTTACGGCTACAAGCGGAGAAGAAGCGCTTAAGATTCTGGAGAGTCAGGATGTGGATGTTGTGGTCTCTGATGAAAGGATGCCGGGGATTTCCGGAATCGAACTCCTATCCATCGTCAAAGAGAAATATCCCGATAAGATTCGGATTGTGCTCACTGCGTACGCAGAATTAAACACCATGCTATCTGCCATCAACAAAGTTGAAACCCACAGGCTGATAGTCAAACCTTACCGAAACGATGAGATCGTACAGACGGTGCATGATTTGATGACCAGAAAGCAAACGACCCGGAAGAATGAGAAGGCTCTCGAGGAAGCCAACCGTGAAGCAGACTTTGCCTATAAAGCCGCCAAGATCATGTGCGGGAGCAAATTTTCATTGCAAGATAAATATTCACGAATGATACGCCTGTTAAGGAGCTATATTGGCGCCCAGACCTTATCTCTGATGCTTATCAATCCTGATCAGGACCATCTTGTGGTCCAGGCGGCAACAAACGACAAGGTAGTGGGGATTAAGCGCAACCTTCAAGAGGACTCTGTCTCCACCTGGGTCGCCCGTGAAGGCCGCTCCTATCGATACAACGAGAATGACGAAAAAAGTCCACCTGCTGTGTGCACGCTCAATGACCAGTCTCTTACAAAATATAAGAACAACTCCTTTCTATCGGTTCCTGTAACAGACGAAATGAATACGATTGGTGTCTTTAATGTGGCCAATCCCAACGACGGATGGATCTCCACAAACACGGAAAGTACCGTTTCCCACCTGATGCGCTGGGTCGGAGCTATGGTGCAATATTATCCGATTGATGCCTAATCCCGGCAGATGCCAAACAAAAGAAAAATCACCAGAAAAGGATTCGAACTCGATCGAATCCTGATGTCATGCCTTCTGTTTATCATGGCCCTGGTAACTTTTGGGGAAGTGGCCGCGCGCTTTCTGTTTCATGCTCCCCTTGCCCACATTAGTGAGATTGTCCCGAACCTTTTTGTATGGATGACCTTCCTGGGAATTGCCGTGGCGGAGAAAGAGAATGCCCACCTGGTTATTTCCCTCTTTGATCTGCACCCCGGCAAGCTGAAGTGAACCATGAATGTCTTAGTCACCTCAGGGAAGGGGCTCTTTTATCTCATATTGACACTCTACGGGCTTCGCTTTTTCCTTCACTCCTTATCCAGGGGAGAAATGACCTCCTTCGGCATTCCTGCATGGGTCTTCATACTCGCTGTTCCGGTTGGAGGCCTGATTATTGTGGGTCGCTTTATTCTGTCCAGCACCATTCGGGACGACTCATGAATCTTCCGGTCGCCCTGACCCTTTTCGGTTCTTTATCCTCTTTCTTGTCTGCCATTTTCCCGTGGCTGTGGCGTTGGGTCTTTCATCCCTGGTAACGATTTTTCTCTTTGACCTGGTCTCTTTGCAGATGATTCCTGAACTCATGTTCAGTGCGTCCAATTCCTGGACTCTTCTTGCCATTCCCTTTTTTATTCTGGCCGGCAACATCATGGGCAAGACCGAAATTGCCCGGCGACTGATCCGACTGGCCGAGGCCATTATGGGCGGCATTCCAGGTGGACTCGGAATGACCACTGTTGTGGCCTCAATCTTTTTTGCCGGCATATCAGGTTCAGGTCCGGCAGATGTCGCTGCGCTGGGTGCCTTTCTGATTCCGTCTATGACCCAGTCAGGCTATGACCGTAACTTTGCTGCAGCACTCATGGCCGCTGGGGGCGGGATCGGGATCATTATGCCTCCTTCAATCGCCCTGATTATTTATGGCGTGGTGGCCAACGTCTCAATTTCCAGGCTCTTCATCGCAGGAATCTTTCCGGGGATACTCGTAGGATGCGGTTTAATCGGGATCACCTATTTCACGGCAAAGAAAAAGCACTATCCAACATCGCGCGCTAAAAGAGATCGGGACTCTTTGTTCACGTCCTTTCGTAAAGCCTTTTGGGGCCTTCTTGCCCCGGTGATCATATTAGGTGGGATTCACGGTGGTATCTTTACGCCTACTGAAGCAGCGGCCGTGTCCATCTTTTATGCCCTCTTTATCGGCTTCTTTGTTTATCGAGATATAAAACCCCAGGATCTCTATCCTCTTCTTGCCGGAGCCGGAACAACATCGGGAGTTGTGATGTTGATAGTGGCCTCGGCATCGGTCTTCTCCTGGGTCTTGACCACCGAAGGTATCGCCCAGTGGTTTGCCGAATCCCTGCTCCACTTAACGCAGAACCGAGTCCTACTCCTCTGCCTCATTAACCTGATTGTAATCAGTGTGGGGTGTTTTATGGATGCCATCTCGATCTATTACCTGCTCGTTCCGATTTTTCTTCCTGTTATTCACAATACCGGTGTGGATCCCGTGCGCTTCGGGATCATCATGACTGTGAATCTCGCAATCGGCCAGATCACCCCGCCGGTGGGAGTCAACCTGATCGTGGCTTCAAGTGTCTCAGGTTCATCCATCCGTCACATTGCCAGGGCCTCTCTTCCTCTTATTTTTATCGAAGTGTTTGTTCTCATACTGATTACGTTCTGGCCAGGGCTTTGTCTCTGGCTGCCAGGGTGGATGGCATAGAAGATACGATAACGGAAGGCCTTTCACAACGGGCTGTGGCAAAAGAACCAAACATATTTTCAAGGTCGGGAAGAGGGGTACACTCAGGCAAGCTTCTTGGTCTCATCTTCGGGGATTATTGAATCGATGGAGTAAAGGAACTTATTATTTTGCTTATCAAATATTTCAAGATTCACAATCTGCTCACCTCTGACCTGATTATCATCCAGGTCATAGAGAATCTTGACTTTAGGACGGAAAACATTTCGCGGATTGACCTCATGCACCACTCCGATCTGATTGTTGCATAAACGCACATGATCCCCCACGGAATAGAGGTTAGAAATTCGGGCAAAAAGGTTGAACAGAAAAGGATCGAGCCGCATCGCGGACATTTTTTTCAGGGTCTCTTCTTTTGAAAACTCTTCACGATAGGCCCGGTTGGTTCGAAGGGCATCGAAGATATCGGCAATCGCAGTAATTCGGGAACAAAGATGGGGCTTTCTTTTGCTGTGGACCCGGGGATACCCTCCGCCGCCAACCTGCATATGATGCTCAAAAGCGACGATGGGGACCATTTCGGGAATATCCTTTATTTGCATTAACATACTGGCCCCATGAACCGGATGCTTTTGAACAATATTATACTCTTCTTTGTTAAGTTTGCCGCTCTTCTGCAGGATCTCCTGTGGAACCATGAGCTTTCCTGTGTCATGAAGCAAGGCCGCCAGACCTAAATCCCTGAGCTGCTGCTGAGTAAAGCCGAGGACACGGCCCATGGCCAGGGATAGGGTTGAGACATTCAATATATGTGTATAGGTATATTCGTCATACTCTTTGATCCGGGCAACAATCGGGATGGCCTGATCTTCCATAATGATCCCGCTCAGGATATCTTCGATCACCTCACTGGCCAGGTTGAAGTCAATCAGCTTGTTTTCCCGGATCTGTGAAACCAGTCCCTCACAGGACTCTATAAACTCCTTCACAACCAGGGCCTCATTCAGGTTCAGGTCTAATGTCCCATCTTTCAAGCTGTCGACAGGCCCATCGTAGACCCTGAAGCGCCCGACGATAATATGCGGCCACTTCTCATCCTTCAGAGGAAAGCTCTTCTTATCCTGGTCTCCAGTCTCTTTATTCGTGATCAGCGCTGAAAAAAACGGGCTGATCTCTTCCCCAGTAATGCCTGAGAAGAATCGGATCTTTTCTATGCCCACTTCATGAAACAGACTGTTTAATCCCTGGATAGAACCTTCGGAACGGTATAAATTTTTACTGAGTACAATCAGATCATTGCCCAGAAAACCGACCGTCACCTGATCGGATTCTTGGAAAAACAGATCGAGAAGTTCAAGCATTTTCTCAGTGTTCTTTCTGATCGCTGGGTGGTTCGCAGGATAGAGCGTGTAAGAACGATATAACGCAGCAATCACCTTACCGAGAGAAACTGCCGCTTCACTTGAAGAGGGCACGGTTCCGCTTAGTTCCCGATCCTTTTTGATGCTGACATCCTGATCTTTTCGTTCATTATCGTTTGGTCTCATATCAACCCCTTGAGTACCTGGCAGCAGACCTCCTGTACTTTTTTATCTTTGTCTTCAAGTCCTTCCTGAAGAACCTTTCTTGATTTGGCCGTACCGATTCTTTTTAATGCCTGTCCTGCAGCCACCTGCAGGCCGGGTTCCATCTTCTTACCCCTGTTCAGAAGAATTCTTCTGATCTGTACAACCGCCTGATCCCCGCCAATCAAGGAGAGGGTGATCAGGACCTCCTTCTGGACCCGGAAATGACCGTGTGACAGAAGAGGAAGAAGGCTTTCAATGCAGGAACTCTTCCCAATCTTGCCAAGGATCATGACAAGGTTACGTACCAGAAACCAGCGATCATCTTCCATGAAATCCACAATCGCGGGAATTGCCCTGGATCCCATGCTTATCAGCAGATTGGAAAGCCTTTTTCGTCCGGAGATACTCCCCTCTTCACCCAGTTGTCGAATCAGGACTTCCGGCAGGCCATTGGAGTTGTAACTTAAAATCTCTTTGAGGAGGTCAAATTCTTCCTTTCCCATTTTGCCGATTTCCTGTACCAACAGGACACTCCAGGAGTGTCCTTGGGGTCGGAAAATGATCTCTTCCAGCTTTTCTCTTTTTGACGGTGACATGGGAACATCCGGTGAAAAGAGACGTTTCAGTGCCTCAAGAATTCTCACCATGTCTAGGCGTTGAGCATAATCAGCAAGCAGTGAATTCAATTCCAGGGGGTGTCTGTCCAGGAGATCCTCCTGATCCTCTTCAAGGATAAGATCATAGACCATCTCTCTTCGAATCTTCTTTAGGACCTCCGGACGAAGCGAGGCCTGGACTTCAAGCAGATAGTCTCCTCCTATGGCTTCCCTTAACTCATCTAGATGATAGGTGTTGAGGGACTGCAGGACCTGATGGTAATCTTCTGACATGTACTGTTCTTCAGAAACCGCAAGACAGAGATTGAGAATATGCCCCCAGACCTCGGGCGAGTAGCCGGATGATGCTTTTTCCTGCGTCTGTTGTCGGGCCAGACTGCCCATCGCCTCTCTTCTCTCCTTGTTCTGCAAGAGCATTTTAAATGTCGTTGTGATTCGGTTGTCAATATTTCCCTGCTGGGCCACTGCGCTGGCCATAACTTTTAGAAGCATTTCATCCGGATAGAACAAGAAGGACCGAACCAGTTCATTGCCGGAATCTGAAGATTCGGAATCGTCGGAAAGAGCCACGCAGGCAAGGTTCCGGGAGAACTCTTCCTGTTCAGATGGAGAAAGACTCTCAAAAGCCTTCTGGTGGATTTCAGAGAGAATCATTGCCGGATCGTTTGTGGACTCATCCAGAGTCAGTGTGGAGATGTACTCCTTGATTTGGTTGCTCAGTCCATGGAATTGAGAAGAATTGCTCAGGCTTTCGGCCATACTTTTCAGAGCTTCCTTGTCGCCGCCATGGGCCCTCTGAATCAAGGCCGTCCATACGTCAGAAGATCCTGAGGTTGAGGGGGTGGTGGGATCTTGTTCGATAATTTTTCTGTAGTTCACAAACGTTAAAACGATCTTTGTACTGCCCGATTCATGGAGTATCTGGTCGATTCTCTTTTTCTGATCCTCTGAATCGTCGGGTCTGGCTATATGCCTGAGAAAAACCCCGACTTCATCCATGGTAAGTCCTGTCTCAAAATTAACTGTCAGGATTTCAAACTGGTGAATCCTTTGTGCCAGTTCTGTAACAATCCGGTGCTCTTTATCATCTTTTCCGATAAGAATAACCTCGTTCTCGGAGACACCAAAAGATATGGGGCCGCTATCAACCAAAAGCCCTTCCAGCCTTCTAAATGCGCGCTGTAAAGCCGGTCCCTGTGCCGGATGATTGGGTGGGTAGAGTGAAAGGGTCTTAATGCAGGATAGTACTTCTCTCAAGGCCACCTGAACATCATCAAGTTTAATCTTTTCGTTGGCTGAAGGCTTGGTCAAAACAATTTGCTCCTTTATAAAATTATAACATTGTTATCGCATTTTAGACAATTTTTTTGTGGCAAATTTATGACTTTACATTTGTGTTAAACCATTAATAAACTTCTATATTTTTAATTAATGAACGTGTCAACCACCTTCTGAATCATGACAAAATTAATAGTCTTAACGTGTGATGATGAACCCCCGTCTAAATTTCGAGCCGGAGAGAGAAAGTGATACCTGGAGACGAATGACTAGCCCGGATATTGCATGAGTGATCGTCATGAGAGGCCGTAGAAGCACCACAGGCAATGGGGTGCCAGGCAGGCCTGCCTGGCACCCTTATCTGTGCCTATCCGCAATTCTATTCAAGAAAGGCCGACCCCGCAACCCCCGGGGCCACGAGTTAGGCCCCGAGAGAAACG
>CAJICE010000182.1_pt1 | contig 17059 bp, 12 predicted proteins | sample 9199531 | NCBI WGS metagenome assembly CAJICE01 (sample SAMEA7708327, study PRJEB35096) | sediment metagenome | biome: marine neritic benthic zone biome [ENVO:01000025]; feature: sediment [ENVO:00002007]; material: shallow marine sediment [ENVO:03000034] sea grass bed [ENVO_01000059] ... | reverse complement strand
CGGCCGAACCTGTCCGATGCAGCAAGTGCCACAGCGACCTGGCCGTGGGCGGCGATGCGGCCCTGGATTCGAGCTGGGTGAACTACGCCAAGGCTGTTGGATATAACAGCATCTCCCCGTTTGGAAAGGTCCTGCACAAATTCCACGTGGAAAGTGCGGAACTCCAGAATGTTTACGATTCGAACATCGAGAACAACTGCTACCAGTGCCATCCCGGAAGCAATGTGGACTGCTACAGAGGGCATCACGTGAACAGGCGGATCGGAAAGGGCAAGACCGGGCACGCCATATGGTGCTCGGACTGCCATGGCGATCTCTTCGAGAGGGTGGCCTCGGGTCAGCTGGAGAACCCCTGGCATTACACCACGCTTCCGACCTGCGGGCAGTCAGGATGTCACTCGAATAAACCCAACGTGGAGCAGCTCGTGGGAGAGCCTGCCGTGTTCGGGGCCTTCCTCGGCAGCTCGGGCCACAAGAACGGCAAGATCATGTGCTCCACTTGCCATGGTGCTCCCCATGCCCTCCAGGAATCGAACCTGGCCATGGATAACGAGCAGACACTTGCCGTACAAGGTGACGCACGGACCCTGGGTAAGTGCACTGTCTGCCATACAAACAAGAGCAGCAACTGGAGCACACCTCCGCACAATCCGTAAATGTGTGGAGGAGGAACTTGTTTCTAACAATTGGCGGTAGAGGTGCAAAATATTCTTTCTACCGTAGAGGAGGAACCGTTGAGGGGGGAGCAATCCCCCCTCAATTATTTATGGGTTTCAGATTCTCACCCGGAGATTCTTTTCTGTAATCGATATACGAACAATATAATGTTGCCATGAACGTGTCACCGTGTGCCGATGGCAAATCCATGCAATAAACCGGATTGACAGAAGACCGGTTGATATGTTAGATAATGAGGAGAATTTTGCTTTCCCCTCATTATTCCTGTCTGAATCTGTAAAGGGTTGATTGCGTCAAAGGTGTTTTCAAACCTATTCCCCTGGAAGGGGGCAAAGAAGAAGGGAAGATTTCTATGAGAAGAACTCGTGTTTTCATGAAAGCGATGGTGATGGTTGTTCTGTTTCTTTTATCCGCAGTTTTCCTTGCCTGTTCGGAGAAGATGCAGGAAGAGACAGCTCAGACAACCTCTCAGGAACAGGCCGCTCAAACGGTGCCGCAGGAGCAGGCCATTCAAACGGCATCACAGGAAGATGAAAAGAAGATCGACCAGAACCTGACCCTGGAATACGTGAAAGACTGGGCAAACCGTAAGAACTTCCCGGAATCCGTTACTTTTTCCTATTACTGTGCCTACTCGCTCATGGCTCTGGACAAGAAGACCGGTCCCGATATCAAGGGAAAAATCACAGATTATATCAAGAGATGTAAGGTCATGAATGGGGGGTTCGTATCCGAACCTGAATTCAGTAAAGACCCAAATCTTCTCTCTACCTATTTTGCACTCAAGACCCTTGCACTTATCAACGCCACGGACACCATTGACAAGGAACAGGCCGTCAAGTTTGTCCTGTCTCTGCTCCAGGAGGACGGGGGTTTCAAATCGGAACCGAAAAAAGACTACCATTCACTGGCCACGACCTATTACGGGGTGACTTGCCTTCACCTCCTTAAGGCGCTGGACCAGATCGAGAAGGAGAAAACCGTCGCTTACATCAACTCCTACAGGGAAACAGATCAGGGGTTCAGTGTGAAGAGGGATGGCGTCTCAAGGCCCATATCCACCTACATGGCGGTCCGGTCGCTGAAACTCCTGGGGGCATTCGACGAGAAGATCAAACCCGACCTCGTAAATTACCTGAAGGGAACCAGGTATGCCGGGCTTGTAGAAGATGAAAAGTATACCATGCAGCCTACGATGCGGGAGCTGGCCTTTGTGCTTGAGGCACTGGATGACCTTTCCGCGGTCAACGAGGTCAACCAGGACAAAGTCTATGAGTTTATCGAGTCCCTCTATGTCCCGGACAACGGAGGCTTCGGACCCAAACCCAGCTACGGCACCACCCCGCCGAGCATCTATGAGGGGGTCCTCAGCCTTGAGAAGCTGGGGAAGCTTAACCGATAAGTCGTTACCACTTAAATTCTATTGAAGATCGCTTCATAACCTGTTAAAATTAATTTAAATCCATTACAATAGGAAGGTGGCCATGAATTGTTGGGAATATCTGAAATGTCCTCCACAAACCCACAAGACCTGTCCTGCATACCCTGACAAGGGACTTGACTGCTGGAAAGTCACCGGTACAAAATGCGATAAAGGGAGACACGTCACCAAAAGTGTTGCTGAAAAGATCGCACACTGCAGAACATGCGACTTTTATAGACAATATGCCAACAAGTTCTAATTATTTTCATGATAACCTATCTTTAAACCCATAAGGGACGGCTCAAATCACAACGAACCGTCCCATTTTTTTGAAGTGGAGAGGAAAACGATAATGGCCAGCAAGCTCATATTGGTTCTGGTGAACTCAATTCTGGGGAAAAGGCGTATTATAGCAGGACGGGAGTTTATTAATAATAATGGAAAAATGTCCGTGGGCCGGTGGGGCCGGCCGGTGAGCAATCCGCATCACAAGGAGATAGGCCTGAATGAATGCAAACTGAATGACAGCTCCTACCCGGTCATTCTGGATATCGTGCAGGTTCCGCTTCCCAGAAGCTCAATGATCCCTATCAGCCTGAAAGCTTCTGCATTGCAAACGGCACCCCATAGAAAAAACTGTCATCCCTGGCCGCCAAGTATGTCAGGAACTTCAAAGAAAAGCCGGACAACCTCTGGCTGGAAAAGAACTCTCCAACGGATAGGGTAACCGACCTGTTTCTGAACAGTATGGTCAGGGTTCAGTCTTTATATCTGGTCAAACCACAGATGTTTCATCTCGAACTCTATTCTGAAAAGAATCCCTTTGAGCCGGGTATTCAGGAACACGCTCGAGCAGTCTTTGAATATAACAATCAGAAATATGATATCGCCATGAATGACCCCGCTATTATCGAGAAGTACTGCACAAGGTTCCCAAGCATTCAGGAAGGCAAGAAGATCGTTGAACTGAATCGGGGAAGCAACTGCCTGCTATGCGTTTGCCTGGCACAAAGGTCTCAGGACGCTCACACTAAACTGGTCACATCGCTGATTGAACTGTAACGTTACACAAAACTTCCAAAAGGCTGGCATCAATTTTCTGTTCTTGCATCGGTAATCCATCGAACATATTCAGGGGCAAGTGAATCCCATGAGAAAGGATCGGTAAGCTCTCTGGCCTGAACCGGAGAAAGCATGCTTTTACTCACGATCTCTTCTCTCAATCGGCCGATAAAATCTTTCTCGCGGTACAGGAACTCTTCAGGAAACAGTTCCGGATAGGAAAGACGTGCGGGAACAAGCGGACGGCATCCTGCCCGCACAGCTTCGAACATCGCGATACCGAAAAACTCATGCAGTGCCGTGGAGACCGCAAGATCGCACTTCTTCAGCCACCGGGCATAGTCCTCCCTTGACCGGACATAACCAAATTGCAGGATTCTCCTGGAGAGCCTTTTTTCGGATTCCCTGAATATGGCAGGACAATCCCTGTAGGACTCCCCGAGCACCACAAGTATAAAATCAAGACCTTCCCGGTCCAACTCAAAGACGGCGTTGAAGAATAATTCAGGGCCCTTGTCGTGCTCCCACCGGTGGTTCCATAGGACCACCGGTGCGCCTTCCCGAACAGGATCTTCCACGGCATCAATGAACGAGAAATCGATACCGGGTGGGAGCACTTTTGATTTGCACTGTATGGACTCACAAGGGTTCTCCAGTTTCAGATCATAGGATTTCTTCAGCAGGTCCTCGATCCCCGCCAGGAAGGAGGTCAGGTTGTAGGAGGAGTTAAAGGCGCAACGGTCCGATGCCAGGGCCGTGGTCACGTTGGTCAGGGCAAAATGAAAATCCCGTTCATCCTCCACCTGTGTGGGATAAGCAAACTGATTCTCATGGAAATAGGTCAGAAGCGGTACCTCTCTGACCCATACCGGGGCCAGACCCCGAAAGACCGCAACATCCACAAAGGGTGAGCAAAGAATCCGGTCAAAACGCCGCCCCAGTTTGTGCAGAACCTCTGCATAATAGGGCGCCGCCAGTCTCATCCGCCACTTCCATTTACGTGCGGGAAGCGTCATGAATTCAAAGTCAAAGGGAAGCGTGCTCAACCCCTTTAGAAAAGATTTATGAGAGCCCCCGTAATAGGGTTCCAGAACAAGAATCTGATGTTTTTTGTCTGAGGGAATCATATCCTTACATCTATCACATAACGCCAGCCATGTTCGATTTATTTAAGAAGTGGTTGTAGAATTATTTGCCTGGCACCTGCATATCTCTAAGTCTTCAAAAGATTCCCAAAAAGCAAAAAAAGAGTTTTTTGTGATATCCTGTTCATCCTGTAAATCCTGTCTAAAGGTTTTTCGTTTATTTTATTTACCCATACAATCCTGTCAAGGACCACATTTTTTTGCCTGGCACCTTATTTTTCCTTTTCACAAGGCGAATAAAAAACCCGCTCTTTGAAATCTAACCGGGGATTGAAATCACTCAGTCAATGCGTGATTTGCCCCACTCGCAGAATCAGACACATCCACTACCAAACGAGAAATGACTTACAAAAACAATAACTTAAATGAATTTTGATGAATTATGCCGTTTGGCATAGTTATTGCTAAATAATCTTATAATGCTTGGTTAAATAGTTAATAATCTCTATTTTTAGAGGTATATGATGATTCATAGAAATGATAGCAGACAAAATGATCTGGAAGATAATAGAACCTGCTACGGTGCATCAAAAAGCAGCATTCTGTCATTCAATAGATCCATTTCCATGGGAATCATCTTTTCGTTTATGATTCTGTCCCTGGCCATTGCATTATCCATGGATTCACTCATTCCTCTTGGCCAGGGAGACTGGTCAGAAGCCATGAGACAGAGCGTGATTTCTCTCTTCGGTCATCCATGGGAAGAGTCATTGATTCTCAGAATTGCATTCAGTTTCGGGATCATAATCATCATCATGATGATCGGGGCCCTTGCCGGGATCTTGTATACATCTTTATTTACCAGTTTTTTCAATAAGATATATGCGTTCATAGACAACCAAGATGGTGAATAAACAAGTACACGTATAATTTGCCTGGCACCATCCCCTCCCCACCCCTCCCCCTTCCTCTTACCCGGTTAGGTCAGTGCCAGGCAAAATTTTTCTCCTCCCCAGAGTCAATGGCCTGGTCGATAATCTCTTAACAAAAAGAAGGAATGATGTCTATTTGCCAACTACAACATTTCTATTTGGGCTGGATAGCCTGTTTCCGGGTCTTGACAAATCCAATCAAAGGTGCTAAATTCTCACCCGGTTTGTCAGATAAAGGCGGGTTGGGGCGGAGAGGCCTTACGATGACCGCATTGCTTGTCTTGACCTTACAAGCTGAGCTGTATAACCCCATCATTGCCGTACCCTTATCCACTCATTTTCTGACTCTATGACCATGCATCAAGATATGTTTTATGAGATGTTGTACTTGCTCAATAATTCGGTAACACTTTGAAACCTGTCAAAGGATAAGAGTTGACGGCCTGCTCTTCGATCCGGCCCTACATAGAAACTGTCATTTTAAAAGAGCCCGAATTACTGAGCATCTACAGATGTCCGCATATTTTCAAGCGGTAACGGGGAGTGGTTACGAATGGCCTGTTTACAAATAATAGATGAGACAAGGAGAAGCGTATGATACAGATTGATAAACTGACCAAATACTATGGTGATGTTTGTGCCGTGGATCAGATCAGTTTTGAGATCAAGAGAGGAGAGATTCTGGGACTGCTCGGCCCGAATGGTGCCGGCAAGACCACCACCCTGAGAATCCTCACCTGCTATATGAAGCCTTCATCAGGGACCATCTCTGTGAAAGAGAACAACATTTATGAACATGCCCTGGAGATCAAAAAGCTGATCGGATATCTTCCTGAGTCGGCTCCCCTCTATCCGGACATGCTGGTCTATGATTATCTCAACTTCACGGCCCGGATCCGTGAACTGGAGGGTGACGGGAAGGATGCCCGGATCAAAGAACTGGGAAGTCTCTGCGGCATCAATGAAGTGATGCACAAACCGGTGCACGACCTCTCCAAGGGATACAAACAGAGGGTCGGGCTGGCCCATGCCATGATGAATGACCCCGAGATTCTCGTGCTGGACGAACCCACATCAGGCCTGGACCCCAACCAGATTGTGGAGATCCGGGAAATCATCAAAGAGATCGGCAGGGAAAAGACGGTGATCCTCTCCACGCATATCCTGAGCGAGGCTGAAGCCACATGCGACAGGGTCGTGATTATCAATAAAGGGAAGATTGTTGCCGATGGGGCCACCGAGGAACTCAAAAAGGAAGCCGGTAACGATTATATTGTCAACATCTCTCTGCAGCACAGCGACTTCGAGAGCGTCAGAAATGCCTTGAACCCCATTGCCGGTGTGGATGAAACCATCCTGTCCAACATGGAGAACGGGACCCTGGATGTTTCCCTCTCCTGCAGACATGACAGGGATATCCGCCCTGATATTTACAAGGTCATCAAGGAACACGACTGGGTCCTCCTGGAATTCCATATGCAGACCCGGACTCTTGAAACAATCTTCAGAGAATTGACAAAGGAGAGCTGAAATGACGCATGCGGCACAATTATTCAGGAAAGAATTCAGGGGCTATTTTGCCTCGCCGATTGCCTATATTGTGATCTCAATTTTTCTGATCCTGACCGGGTGGTTCTTCTTCTCCACCTTTTTTCTGTACAACCAGGCAGAACTGAGGAACTTTTTTTCGCTGCTGCCTGTCACCTTCTCCTTCATTATCCCTGCCGTGACCATGCGGTTGTTCTCTGAAGAATTAAACACCGGCTCCTATGAACTCCTGCTGACCATGCCGGTCTCCATGTTCGACATTATTGCCGGCAAGTTTCTCGCGGCACTGGCTTTTGTGGCCATCATGCTCCTCCCTACCCTTTCCTATGGAATCTTCATCTCATTGCTGGGTGACCTGGACTGGGGACCGATGATCGGAGGATACGTGGGCGCCCTGCTCCTGGGGGCTGCATTTTCATCCATCGGGCTCTTTGCTTCGTCCCTGACCCGTAACCAGATCATCGCATTTATTATCGCCATGTCCACTTGTTTCATCCTCACGCTGATCGACAAGATGCTCTTCTTTCTGCCCGAATTCGCCCTCAATGTTTTTCAGTTCCTGGGAGCGGATTTTCATTTTCAGAACATTTCCAGAGGCATCCTCGATTCAAGAGACATTCTCTATTTCCTGAGCGTCTGTTTTGTCATGCTGTACGCCACCCACCTTGTGATTGAGGAGAAGAAATAAGGAGCGGAAGATGAAAAAAGAGATCGGCTACACGAAATACAATAAGTTTATCCTTTATCTTGTCGTCATCGTCCTGATCAACATTGCCGGCATGACCCTTTTTTTCAGGATCGATTTGACGGCCAATCAGGTCTATTCCCTGTCCAGGGCAAGCCGGGAGGTGGTGTCCACGCTGACCGAGCCGCTCACAGTCAAGGTCTTCTTTACCAGCAACCTTCCGGCGCCGTACAACAACGTTGAACAGTATCTTCATGACCTGCTGCAGGAATATGCCCTGGCCGGCAACCGATACTTCAACTACCAGTTCTACAATGTATCCACCGATGAAAATGAACGGGCGCAGATGAACCAGGAGCTTGCAAGGAATTACGGTATCCGCCCTGTGCAGATCCAGAACATCGAACAGGACGAGGTCAAATTCCAGACGGCCCATATGGGGATGGTTCTGATACACGGGGACCTCATCGAGACGATCCCCACGATTACCTCCACAGAAGGACTGGAGTTCCGTATCACCACAACCATCAAGAAGATGAACAATAAAATCAGCATGCTTCTGGGACTAAAAGAGAATATCGAGGCGAAGCTTTTCCTCTCTTCATCACTCCAGATTGTGGGGCCTTACATGAATCTGACCGGCCTGCCCGAACTGCCTTCAAAGATTGAAGAAATCGTTGAAAAATTAAATGAGAAGAACTACGGCAGGCTCTCCTTTTCCCACTTCGATCCGAGCCGTTCAGAGGCTCATGAGGAGGCGGCCAAAGCATTCAACGTCCGGGCACTTCAGTGGAAGGAATTCCAGGACAGGAACGGGGAGACCATTCCCGGAAACATGGGGTATGCCGGCATCGTCTTACAGCATGGCGGTAAAACAGAGAGGATCTCACTCATCCAAAGCGTCCGCCTCCCCATCTTCGGCACACAATACATGCTTGCTGAATTGGATGATCTTGAACAAAGTCTCAATGAGACATTGGAAAACCTCATTGATATCAACGAAGAGATCGGTTATCTTGCCGATCACGGGGCCCTGGCCATGGGCACGCCTCCACCCCTGCCCGGACAGCCTCAGATTGAATCCCTTTCCAGCCTTCACCAGCTCCTTTCTGCAGAATACACGGTCAGGCAGATCAACATGAAAGAAGAAGGGATTCCGGATGGGCTGCCGTCAATGATCATTGCCGGGGCCAAAGAGAACTTTTCAGACTACGAGCTCTTTCAAATCGACCAGTTTCTCATGAAAGGACGGAACCTCGCGATCTTCATGGATGCTTTCAATGAGGTCATGCCCCAGCAGCAGATGATGAGCCAGACGCAGGGACCCATCTATATGCCTCTTAACACGGGTCTGGAAAAACTCCTCAACCATTACGGGTTGAATGTCAAACAATCCTACATGCTGGATGAAAACTCTTACAAGCAGGAACTGCCGCGCCAATTTGGCGGGGGCGAACGACCCATCTATTTTGCACCGATCATCAAGAATGAATACATCAACAAGGATGTGGCCTTTCTGGAGAACATCAAGGGGCTGGTACTGCTCAAATCCTCCCCTGTAGACGTGAATGAAGAGAGGGTCAAAGAGAATGGGCTCAAGGTAGTGAGACTCTTTTCCTCAACTACCAAGGCCTGGGAGATGTCGGACCGAATCGACTTGAACCCCATGTTCATCCAGCCGCCAAAAGATGAGGAGGCTTATGAGCAGATGAACATGGCCTATACCCTTGAAGGGGAATTCCCCAGTTATTTTGCCGACAAACCCATACCCGTTAAAGAGAAAGAGGCCGACAACCCCTCAGAGGATACAGCAGACGCAGCAGAGGCCGTAGAGGGACTGGACATGTCGAACATCGAGAGTGAAGAGGCCGCTATCAGGAAAGGAAAACCGGGAAAAATCTTTCTCATTGGAACATCGGAAATCCTCAAAGACAATTTCATCGACGAAGGGGGGAATACACCGAATGCCCAGTTTATCATGAACGTTGTGGACTACCTGAACAACCGGGAAGACTACGCGGTCATGCGTAGCAAGTCACAGCAATTCAACCCGCTGAGAGATGTCAGCCCCGGCGTGAAAACATTTATCAAGACGGCCAACATCGCCGGCCTCCCCGTACTGGTCATTCTTGCCGGTCTGATTGTCTGGGTAAGGCGTGCATCCCGGATGCGCATGATTGAGCAGATGTTCAGGAAATAGCCCAGGAGGGAATTGAAACATGAAGGCAAAGAAAGAGATCCTTATACTGGTCGCAGTGATCGCAGCACTTTCCGTCTATCTTCTGGTCCAGAAAAAAGGAAAAACACACTACACACTGCCCGAATTGAAACCGGTCCAGGAGAAGAGCATATCGAAACTGATGATCACAAAAGGGGGATCCCCATTGACCCTGCAGAAAGAGGACGAAGTGTGGTTCATCCTGCCCCAGAGATACCCCGCTGATAGCCATCTTCTGGAAAGCCTGTTGGATGAGATAAGCGGCCTCACGCTCACGGCACTGGCCTCGGAGTCCAGGAACTATCCCCTCTATGAGCTCGACGAAGCACGGAGGATCGACGTGGAAATACTCGGAGGGGATGAGACCTTGAGAAAGGTATGGATCGGCAAAACTGCAACCTCTGCCCGGCACACCTTTGTGATGCTGGACGATGACCCCAGGGTTTTCCATGCCAGCGGTAACCTGAAATCCACATTTGACAAAAAGGCCTCCGATCTTCGGGACAAGAAGGTTCTCTCCATTGATGAGGAGATTACAGAGATTACCCTCAAGGAGGGTGACAAGGAGATGATCCTTGTCAAGTTCTCCCCGCCCGTGACCATCGAAACGGCGGAAGAAGAGGAAGAACCGGGAAAACCCGGAGATGAAAGTGAAGCAGAAGAGAACGAACCTGTTTACAGATGGCAGACCCGAAATCAGGAACCGGTCAAAGAGAAGGAGGTCGAAGAGATCATCCAGACCCTGTCCAACCTTCAATGCAACAGCTTTCTTGAGGAGAGGACAAAAGAGGAGTTCGCGGATCCTCTCTACACCGTAACATTCAAGGGAGTATCCACCTACTCCCTCTCGCTGTTTGAAAAACAGGAGAACCAATACACGGCCACATCTTCCCAGAACGATTACCCTTTCCTGATTCCGGAATGGAAAGCCGAACAGATCATGAAGGATCCGGAGTCACTGACTGAGGCAGAATAAGGTAAATTTACAGAATGGAGGGAGGCCTCCCCCTCCCTCCATGAGTGAAACTGATTACCTCACATTGGAGGTGGGTTGTAGCACGATGAAGTCGGGATCGCTGGAGGTGACCGCATTTACCACCAGCTCTACCGAGGCATCCAGGTTATTGATCCGAAAGTATACCCTCGTCGGGGCTGTTACATCGAGCCCAACGGTGCCAAAATCCGTGGAACCGTAAGCGACCACCTCTATGATCTGGGCCTGGGCATGCAGTACAGGCGCTAAGATCACGGCAAAGAGAACGAACAGCCTTCGTGTCCAAAGTGTCATTCCCTTCCTCCATATATTATCACTCTTAACGTAAACAGCAGTGCTTCCTTAGGTGGAAGCACTGCTGTTTTTGAAAAGAAACATGATGACCAACAAGCCCTCTACCTCTAATTAATCTACAGGAACAAGTCTTACCCTGTCGGTATCGCTGCCGTTCGGCTTGTTGGTTACGATGATCTTGCCGTCAATGCCGACTGTCACCTGGCCGGTGAATCCAGCGGCAACACCGTCGATGGTTAAGTCAGTAGGTGCGATAGCATTAGCATCTGTATCCACAGTCGTATCGTAGGAAAGCACCGTGTCTCGACAGGCTTGAATAGCGTTTGCCGAAGCGGCCGTGATCCCGCCTCCGGACAGCACGTTGAATTGGATCTCGATCTGGTGGTCCGTGAAACCCGGAGCCGGCCTTTGGCCTCCACCACGGATCGTGACGGTAGTCAATGACCCAACACAAGGGACAGGCTCTAACATGCAGTTCTCGTCACAGCCATCGCCGGGGACCGTGTTGCCGTCGTCGCATTCCTCACCGGGATCAAGGGTACCGTCACCGCAGACCGGCCCGACACAGTCGGGATCGGCACCGTCGGTCAACAGATCGCCATCATTGTCGAGGCTCACGGAATTCGACGCGAACCGCTCCTCAGACCCGTCGCAGGGGTCGAGCTGGGCGTTGACATTAGGTCCCGGGTAGTAGGATGGCGGTGTGCTTTCGGGTGCGCCCACAGGGCCAATGGCATCAGAGTGGCACAGGGCACAGTCGGCCACCTCCGCATTCTGGTGGTGCAGGCGCAGTCCGCGCCCCAATCCAGCAGAGATGCCGTCCCCACCGGCGTCTGCGTCCCGGCCGTGGCATATCGTGCAATTGGCTAGGGGTGGGCTGTTTCTACCGCCTTGGCCGCCGGCATGGCACAAGTTGCAGTCACTGTTAGTGGGTTCAGCATGAGCGCTGTGACCAGGGCCGAAATTGGCTAATGCAGGATGACAATCTTCACACGATGGTCCCGCTCCTTCTGAATCTGAGAAGAATGTGAACGCTGACGCATTGGGCGCCCAGGCAGCAAACGCCACCAGGGCGATAATACAGTAAGATATTAAAGATGTTTTTTTCATCACTTCCCTCCTTATATATTTATTAAATGAAATATATTTTTTCTAAAATAGTTCTATATTTCCTTTCCACCCCCTTTCATTTAGAGTACAGGATTCAAAGAGGTTGATTTTGTCATTGGCAGGCTACCCTCCTTTCCGGCTGTTGAAGAGTTTGAACCTCTCAGGTTTATTGATTTAGCCGAGTTGCAGGGTGATAGAAACATTGATATCGAAGAGGCACGAACAAGCATGATCATTTTTCTGTCACGTACTCCCTTGTTTAAGAGTAACCCTGGTATGCTTATTTCCTGAAGTTTTCGAACTGAGCGTGAGAGAATAGCGTCAACGTTTCAAAAAAATCGCTGCACACCCTATTTGCAGCATGAAAACATATGTTATGCTTTTACAATCCGTTAGAAGAAGTGTCTTTTGAATATTAATATTGTTACTTATTTTATAAACTATTTATGAGATCAAAATATCTGTCAAACGATCTTGAATAATATTAGAATATCCAATTATAAGATTCGCTTAAAAAACCATTGAGAATACTCAATAATGACCTGTATTTGACGTTACTAAACCGTCAATAATAGATATATTATATAAAATTACTACCAATTGATCTTTTCATGACAGTTTCCTCAATCAATAGTCGTGTTCTTATTAAAATAGCAGGATCTGTCCATAATATTTATTTATAGAAATTATGCGTGTTCTAAGTTATTTCTTTCGTGCAGGTACCAGACAAACGTTCCAACTCTTATCAAGGCGTCGGGACGCTCTTGAAAAGTGAGTGTTTAACCCGGATATTGCATGAGTGATCGTCATGAGAGGCCGTAGAAGTGCCGTAGGCAAGGCACAGAAAATTTTCTGGCTGAAGACATATTGAAATATTTTGAAGTCAGTAAATTTACTGTAACGCCGCATGTGGCAGCTTATCCGGCCTCGTAATAGATTCACTCATGCAATATCCGGGTTAAATTGTAGGGACACGCACTATTGAAAAAACAGACATTCAGCTGCATGACGATATTCAACACTGATTAATGAAAATCTTCACTTGCCAAGGCCCTGTTTTCTGTATAACCTTTATTAAATGTGTATAGTGGGGTATCATATGGATGATCAGAGAGAAGGCATAAAAGCAGAGCGTAATCACCCTGAAAAGGCCACCTTTGCCGGCGGTTGTTTCTGGTGTATGCAGTCCCCTTTTGAGAAATTAGATGGGGTTATTTCCACCTTGGTAGGCTATACAGGCGGAGACAAGGAGGACCCCACTTACCAGGACGTCTCCACAGGGGGCACAGGGCACGCAGAAGCTATTGAGATCCTTTTCGATCCGGCCCTAGTCACCTATTCGGAGCTGCTTGTTGTTTTCTGGGAGAATATTGATCCCACGACTCCCAACCGGCAGTTCGCTGATGTGGGGAGTCAGTACAGAACGGCTATCTTTTATCACACCGATAAGCAGAAGGAGCTGGCTGACGCATCTAAAGAAATGCTGGAGAAGTCCGGACGGTACGAGAAACCGATCGTGACCGAAATCACTGCTGCATCGGTGTTTTACAAAGCTGAAGAGTATCACCAGATGTATTATCAGAAAAATCCCATTCGCTATCAATACTACCGGTCCGGGTCAGGCCGGGACCCATACCTGAAAAAAACGTGGGGAGAGAAAGACAGGGAATAAACAGCCTCCAATATCGTGAATGATAGAGCATCCTCTTTTACGGATCAGCGATATAACGCATGGTGGATGAATATGAGGACTTTTTCACGCGCCCTCCTTGACAAATCTCAATTCAGTGCTATTAATCAAGATAAGAAGAAAAATATTAAATTTTTCCGGGATGTTTCAACGGGTTCTCCATGATCTGAAGAAGAATGGAGAGAACCCAGGAAGGAGGTTCCTATGCCGGCAAAGAAATTAAAAGAGTTTCTGGACGGCGAGAAGATTCAATACAGGGTCATCCGTCATGAAGAAGCCTTCACAGCGCAGGGCATTGCAGCGTCCGCACATATACCCGGCAGAGAGCTGGCCAAGACCGTCATGGTAAAACTCGATGGCAGGATGGCCATGGCTGTTCTTCCCGCTTCGTACAAAGTGAACTTCAAACTGCTAAAGGAAGCATCGGGCGCTAAAAGAGTAGAACTTGCCAGCGAGCAGGAGTTCAAAGATATGTTTCCTGAGTGTGCCATCGGGGCCATGCCTCCCTTCGGGAACCTATACGGGATAGATGTTTTTGTAGCGCAGAGTCTGACCGGGAACGAGATGATCGCCTTTAACGCGGGTTCACACATTGAACTGATCAGAATGTCTTACAACGATTTCGAAAGACTGGTCCAACCGAAGACCTTGAAGTTTTCAGTCCAGGCCGCTTAAGCATTTCCTGCGCTCAAGGTATAAGAAATAGAGATAACTTAATCCGGGGGAGAGGTATGCATTTGAGTTAACCCGGATATCGCATGAGTAATCGTGATGAGAGGCCTGGTTAAACGCTCAGCTCACTCTTGTAAAAAGCCTCTTCTTTCTTGAGCAGATCATCCAGATCATCACTTTTGATCGGTTTGGAGAATAAAAACCCCTGCACACTGTCACAATGTAATTCCTTCAGCACTCTCATCTGATGGTCTGTTTCCACACCTTCAGCGATGGTCCCCAATTTCAGATTGTGGGCCAGGGTGATAATCGTCTTCACAATCTCCGTATTCTGAATATCATGGGTCATCCTGCTGATAAAAGACCGGTCAATTTTCAAAACATTGATCGGAAACTTATGCAGATAACTCAAGGAGGAGTATCCTGTACCAAAATCATCTATATGGATACGGACGCCCAGCTTCCTCAATTTCTTCAGCAAGGTCACTGCCTGATCAGCATTTTCTATGAGCAGACTTTCGGTAATTTCCAGGACCAGGCTGTTTCCATCAAGGCCCGTCTCCTGAAGCACCTGCTTGACATTATGGACAAGCGATGGTTCAAATTGTACGCTTGAAATGTTCACACTCATTGTGTATGGCCGCGAAGCAGTATACTGATCCTGCAGCAGACGTATCTGGCGGCATGCCTTACGCAACACCCAGATACCAATTGTCTTGATCATACCGGTCTCTTCAGCAATGGGAATAAACTCTTCCGGAGAGATGAGGCCGTGCTCTGGATGCAGCCATCGCAAGAGCGCCTCGAAACTTTTGATCCTGTTTGTTTTCATGCAATAAATAGGCTGGTAATAAACCTGAAATTCCTCTTGATCCAGGGCCCTCCGAAGATCGTTTTCTAAACTCAGCCTTGCCATGGCCCGGGTATGCATGGCCGCGTCAAACACTTCATAACGATCCTTGCCATTGACCTTGGCATGATACATGGCAATATCTGCATCACGGATCAGTTGTTCCGGCTTTTCAAACCCCTTTTCACTCAACGCAATACCTATACTGGCGGTGATATAAATATCCTGATGGTTAATGACTTCGGGTACACTCAGTCTCTTTTTTATACGATCAGTGATCTCTATGGCTTCCTTTTCATTCTGGATCCCCTCGAGAAGAATAACAAACTCGTCTCCCCCAAAACGGGCAACCGTATCTCCGGGGCGCAGACATTCCTCAAGCCTTCGACTGATGGAAATCAGCATTCGATCCCCAACCATATGTCCCAGACTGTCGTTCACCATCTTGAACCGGTCTATATCCATAAAAAGAACAGCAAACAGATAATGACCGTGCCGTATTGCAAGATTGGATGCATGATTTAGACGATCCGTGAACAAGGCTCTGTTCGGCAGGTCTGTCAAGGAGTCATGAAGGGCATCATGGAGTAACTGCTTTTCAGCATTCTTATGGTCATGGATGTCCGTAATGGAACCGGCCATACGATAGGGCTTGCCCAGTTTATCCCGAATCGCAACACCCCTGCAGAGGAACCACCGATACATTCCATTTTCATGAAGCATACGATGTTCATTTTGGAAATTTGATGTCAGCCCATCCAGATGTGCCGTAATCTCTGTCTCGACCTTCTTCCTATCGTCATTGTGAATACGTCTTAACCACTCATCCATGCTGCTCCCGACATCGTCTTCGTTTAAACCGAGGAGGGTTTTCCATCGCGTCGAATAATAGACCTCCTTTGTCTTGATGTTCCAGTCCCATAAGCCGTCATTGACCCCCCGGGCAGCAAGCGCATACCGGTCCTCACTTTCCCGCAGCGCCTTCTCTGTCTCCTTGCGTTCTTTGATTTCCTGTTTCATCTTGATATTGGCCGCCTTGAGCTGGCCTGTTCTTTCTTCCACCTGATTACGGTAGATCCTTAAGTTTTTAAGCATCTGTTTAAACGCCTGTGCCAGATCTGAAATTTCATCTTTTGTATGAATCTTGATGGTATGCCCCAGCTTGCCTTCAGAGATATCCTGCGCGATCGATGCGAGTTCTTTCACCGGTAATGTGATTCTTTTGGTCATGAACAAGGTGAGAACAACTCCGAGCAGGACAAATAAGGACGTAAAAAAGATGGTGGATAATAAGAATTGATGGATACGCTCTTCCAATCCCTTCTGACTGATCCCAAGTTGTATGTATCCGATAAGCTTTTGGTGGGGCTGTTTCACATCTTCAAGGAAAAACTCCGTGGGGCTGACCACACTGGTGAGGATATCAATATATCGTTTTCCATCTTTCTGGTTTATATATTCCTCATAATGTGCCTGTTGAGGCTGATTAAAAATCAAATGATGCAAAGACGTGGGGATCTGAATGGATGGCTCAAATGTTTTGTAACAGATCTGGTGTTTTTCCTTATTCAGGATGCACACGTAGGCAATGTCGGGTTCCACTGCTAGACTCTCGATAACCTCCATCAGGGCTTCCTGATCCTCTGTATAAATGCCGTATTCGCTGTATTGGGATGCCACGGCAGCAATGCTCATACCATTATCCACAAGTTCCTGAAAGGTATGAGTCATCTCATCATGGATGACAAACGTTGCAATCACCAGCGATGTGACCATGATCAATGAGATGGTCAGGATGTTAAACTTCATCGCAAGGCT
>CAJICE010000173.1_pt1 | contig 17415 bp, 13 predicted proteins | sample 9199531 | NCBI WGS metagenome assembly CAJICE01 (sample SAMEA7708327, study PRJEB35096) | sediment metagenome | biome: marine neritic benthic zone biome [ENVO:01000025]; feature: sediment [ENVO:00002007]; material: shallow marine sediment [ENVO:03000034] sea grass bed [ENVO_01000059] ... | reverse complement strand
CTTACCTGCTAAGGAATCCTGAAGAGAAAAGGCCCGTGTGGGAGGACATGCAGAAGGTCCAGCAGTTATACGGGGAGAGTGAAATCAAATGATGGACCTGAAGTAAAAGATGATGTTATGAAAAACTTGCTCCGTTTAAGTCAACTTGACAAACGAAATTTTAAATACATCACTGATCTGAATTCCGAACTCGGTGAGCTCTTCGGATATCCTCTTCCCCGGTTGCCCCAGGGAGACGAGGTGGAAGATGGGAAAAAGAAGGTTTTCGTTGACTTTCCTCCCAACCTGGGCGTCCTGTTCCGCAGCTATCTTCATGCCATCTATCCTTCCCTTACCGGACAAGCGGATACCGGGACCAAGATAGAGGAAACCCTGGGGGCCCTTAGGGAAACATTGATGACGATCGCAGAACAGTCGATCTCTCAGGAGCGACGCAATGGTCTTTTAAACCTCTTTTTTTTATCATTCTCCAAGTTGATTGCCGAGATTGTTAAAGAATTTTTTTCATCTGGGGTGCGCAAACCGGACCATAAATTCCTGCTCCATCCATGGTTTTATTCATTTTTGTCCAGCGTTTATGAAGGGACGTTACGGCGTGTAGAATCACGCGCTCCGGGCAGTGTATCCTTCCGCCTTGGACCGGAATTCAACGACGCTCTGATAAAGATTATCCTTGGGGACCAGCTTCCTCTGATCACAACCGAATATGAAGATGTTCATATTCAGAATCTTTTAAATCTGACCAATCCGCGTTTTTCGCTGACCTTAACGGCTTATAAAGAAACTTACAGTATCCTCTCTTCACGCATCCGTAAAGGGATCGAACAACATGAAGACCGCTGGCTGCAGCAGATCCAGAAACGAATGAATCAACATGGTCCCATCACTCAAGATGATATCCCGGATCTACTGCATCATGTCGAAGTAACCCGCTATCTTTTCATGGATTATGATGAGGTCGGGAAAAAGATCACCTCTTCAAAGGTGATGAAGAATCAGAATTTTGTCTATTCCGAACTGGGTGACGCATACCTGGACCTGATGCAGGCCTTGAAGAGGAATGAGATCATCCAGCATCTGAAAAAAAACGTGGCCATCCTTTCCGATCGGCAAGCGGCTCAGGCCGAAGACCTGTACAGCGCAGGAAGTTTGTATCGATTTTCTGAACAGGGGCGGATTGTGAATGAGGCCCGGCATGTCACCACGGTCTTTATGGATCTGCGGGGATTCACCAAAAAATCCGAAGAGGCGATTTCGGCCGGTGAACTCACAGATGAACTCTATGCCATCTTTGACCCCATGACCAGTATTGTGATGGAACTGAATGGTAAGATTGACAAGTTTACCGGCGATGGCATAATGATTACGTTTGGTGTGGAATCTCGAAGCAAGGAAGATCCATTGAATGCCCTGCGTATGGCCATCCGTTTTCATGAGACCCTCCGATCCCTCCGCAAAAACGGGCAGACCACGTTCCATATGGGGATTTCCATTCACTCCGGCATTGTTTTTGTTTCCAATTTTTTTGCAGGGGATGATCGTGTGGACAACACTGTTATCGGACGAAATGTTAATATTGCAGGCCGGCTCTCCTCAGCCGGGGATGTTGAACATTTCCGGAAAGAGAAGAAGGAATTCGATGACTTAATCGGATCTCTGAAAAGCAGCCTCGCCGATGAGGAAGAGAAAGAGCGCTTTCTGGGAACGCTTCACTCCAGCACAACCATGGACAAAACCATTTCAGGTGTTTCAGTGGATGCCAAAGGTAATCTCTTTAACCTGGGAATTGTCGTCAGTCAACAAACGATCCAGTCCATTAAGCAGGTCGTGGAATTGCAATCCGATGACGATGGAGAGATGGGATATCTCTATTATTCCGATCCTGTTCTTTCCCGCCAGATCAGCCTTTATTATGTCGGAGACACCCGGTTTAAAGGCGTCGAGGGTTCCTTCCCGATTTATGCCGTCTTGTTGTAAATGATGCTCCATGGCCCATCACGAACGGTATCCTTAAAAGATAAAATCCTTGCTGCTGATTCCTCATGGATTCTGTCCGGTCTCTCCCGGATAGAGCATTTCATTCCCGGAAATCAACGATTCCGATAGCCCGGATATTGCATGAGTGATCGTCATGAGAGGCCGTAGAATCAATGGGATGCCAGGCAGGCGTACCTGGCACCTAATATTTCGAAGTCAGGAAATTTTCTGTAACGCCGCATGTGGCTGCTTATCCGTCTTCGCAAAATGCTACGCCGTGACAAGTCCGGCCTCGTAATAGATTTACTCATGCAATATGCGGGCTAGGTAAAATCCCCTTCTTTTTGCTATAAATTCTTGTATTGACTTGACAAATTGAGAAAACGAGGTAGACTCTTTTCTAAACTTGGATCAGGTATAAGCAACGATCGCATGAAAGGGGGTGAAAAGTGATGAAAGGATGGACAGGAATAGTAAGCCTACTGGTGGGAGGGATATTTCTGTGGGGGTGTGCTGTCTATACACCCAGGGATATCCGTTCTGTTGAGAAAATCATTCAGGAAGCGGCTGCGGCCGGAGCAGAAAAGAAAGCTCCGTATGAGTATTACAGTGCAATTGAATATTTAAATATTGCCAAAGAGGAACTTGCTGAAGCAGATGACAAGAATGCGAAAATGCTTGGCGATCAAGCACGGGAGAAAGCTGAAAAAGCCCTGCAGAAATCCCGCTAAAGGAGGTGGAAGCGATGTGTATTGAAAAACGATTGTTGCTTTATGTTTTAAGCCTGGCGTTTGTGTTTTTCGGTTGTACATCGGCCGCCACAAAGCAGGCCATACAAGGAGATTATGAAAATGCAAAGAGGCTTTTCAATCAGTTGCCTCCCAATGCCAAAGAGTGCGCACCACAGGAGTATGCCAAGACAGAAGCGACGATAGCGCATATTGAAGAGGAACTTTCCGAAGAGCATTGGTCTTATGCGAAAAAATATATCCCCATGGCTGATGAACAGGTCCGTGATACCAAATCGGCCGTGAAAAGGAGGTGTCCTCCAAAACCCAAGGCTCCGCCTCCTCCAGTGGAGAAACCCACATTCATTCTGGAAGGGATTACGTTTGATTTTGACAAGGCATCCATTCGGCCTTCATCAGAGCCCACCCTTAAGGAGGCCGGTTCGTTAATGCAGCGGTTTACCGCGATCAAGGTCCGGATTGAAGGACATACAGACAGCATTGGAGCCGAATCATACAACCAGGGCCTTTCTGAAAGGCGGGCCAATTCTGTGAAAAACTATCTGACGGAGAATTTTGGCATTGATCCTAGCCGGATAGCCACCGTAGGTTTAGGTGAAGCAAATCCTGTTGCGGACAACATGATGGAAGAGGGTCGTGCAGAGAACCGCCGGATCGAATTCGTTATTACTGAACAATAATGGGTGAGGTATTTTGGAGGGGAGGGGACTCCCCTCCAAAATACTAATCTTATCTTCCCAGGGCGAGGTTTACATCCTGGATCATGTTAGAAAGACCTTTTCCTTTTTGTTTCAAAGGCTTACCGTTTTTGTTGGCGAAGGGGATCATCCCTTCCTTATCCTGCACCACATGATAACGTCCATTACTTCCGGAGGTGAGAAATACCAGGGCATAGTTCCCGCCTTGAAATGTGGGAGCGCTGGCGACCTTCTGTTTCATTCCGTTTATTGTTCCTCCGTATGTTTCGATGGTCACTGTGTCTCCGGATTTGATGTGACCTTTCACACACCGGTCCACCTGAAACGTCGTATGAGTCAGGATATTCAGGCTGGTCTCGGCCCATTGACACTGAGTTTCCAGTGTCTTCCCGAAAACGATGACGTCAGAGTTTACGCTTAAATAATCAAGATCAGCGGACCAGGTGATCGTCGGATGAGATATAATGAATGTAAGAAGGACAAAGAAAAGGAATATGGCCTGTCTTTTTGATCGCAACATCATAATGCAACCTCCTTTACTGATGGGTGAACTGAATCTACCGCTGAAAATTCTTCAACGGTGACAAAGCCCCGATGTCCCCCTTCTTCTCTTTTAGCATTTTCTGAAAAAACATGTGCAAATTAGCCCGTCACAAAACATGGATCAATCTATTGAAATTTAACGATATAATTCAAAATAACATAAAAAATAGACATATGAGCCCTAATTCAAAGCTTTTATTCCTATATTTAATTATACTCTTGATTTACCTATGCTGTCAAAACAAATCGTGGATATTCCGTAAGTGGCATATGGTCATAAACCCGGATATTGCATGAGTCTCCTGCTGCAGCGGCGCAGATGCCCTGTCATGGAGATGGCGTCACATCGCCACCATCCCCTTGAATTGCCGTGAGGGTGCCGGGCACATAAATCCATCAAATGGAACAGGGGTCTGCTTTTCACCTTTGGAAGAGGGATGTGATGTAATAGATCCACAGTTTTATTCACTCTGTATTTTATCTTTGATTTTTTACTGATATCATTGCAGAATATGCTGACAGTTTCAACAATAATTTTCAAAATAGATTCTAACCTATGATTTATTGATTTCCTATGCTGGGTAAAGTTTACGAAAAAATCATGTCCCTTGATGCATTGCTGTCAATGATTTCCGGGGTCCTTATGGCCCTTGCTTTTCCAACCATCGGTTTCTCTTCTCTCGCATTTATTTCTATCCTTCCTCTCCTGTTCACACTGTTCCGTACCCAAAGGAAGATTCCTTCCATTTTATGCGGGATCATCGCCGGGTTTGTTTTCTATCTGGGCACGGTCTACTGGGTGACCCTGACCATGGAGAATTATGGCGGTGTCCCGCGGGTATTGAGCCTGTTTATCCTGATGCTTTTTTCATTATATCTTTCCTTATATTTCGGGCTCTTTGCCTGGGGTGTAGTTCACATCCAGAGATCACGTATTCCTGTATGGGTCGGTGCGCCTTTTCTCTGGGTGGCTCTAGAATATGCCCGTGGACATATCCTGACCGGTTTTCCCTGGGCGCTGCTCGGTTATACTCAGTTCAGGAACCTTTCCCTGATTCAGATTTCAGACTTGACAGGCGTCTACGGTGTGAGTTTTATCGTGATTCTTATCAATGTCATCTTTTTCAAGATCATCCTGATCGCCAGGGACCGCCAGCCGCTTCGTCAAATGATGGCGCCGCTTGCCAGTTTATTGATGGTCCTGGTTCTTACCGTGACCTACGGTCTTTACAGAATAGATCAGTTAAGAGTCGTGACACCGTCGAAAAGGGTGAAGGTCGGAATCGTCCAGGGGAATATTGATCAGGACATCAAATGGGATCCCCAATACAGGGATAAGATTCTGGCTGTCCATACACACCTGTCCCGCAGGGCTGCACAGGAAGAACCGGATCTTATCGTGTGGCCGGAAGCATCGGCTCCATTCTATTTCATGGCCGACAAGGACTATCAGGCCCGACTGATTGCCTTAATCGATGACCTCGGCTCGGATCTCTTGTTCGGAAGTCCGGATTACACCATGGGAGATGGCGGAGGGCAATTTTTTAACAGCGCCTTCCTGGTCTCTCCCGATGCAAAACTTAGGGGAAAGTACGACAAGTTACATCTCGTTCCATTTGGAGAATATGTTCCATTACGCAGGTTTCTCTTCTTCGTTCAACCCATCATTGAGCAGATTGGTGACATCACCCCGGGCCATCAGATCACACTGATGCATACCCGGAAGGGGAAATGCGGGACTCCCATCTGTTTTGAGATTATTTTTCCCGACCTGGTCCGGAGATTTGTACGGGAGGGGGCCGTATTTATTGCAACCCTGACTAATGACAACTGGTTTGGGCGCTCCTCCGCTCCTTATCAGCACTTCTCCATGGCGGTGTTCCGTGCTGTAGAGAATCATGTTCCGGTTGTGCGTTCCGCCAACAGCGGCATATCGGGAGTCATTGCTGCGGATGGCAAGATCGTCACGCAGACCGATCTCTTTGTTGAGGATGTTGTGATGGAAACCCTGAATCTTCGAGAAAGCCCGCCCACCTTTTATACCCGTTTCGGGGACCTCTTTTCGTTTTTATGTCTAGCGGTATCTGTTGTCATGATTCTTGACTCGTGGTTCTTTAAAAAGAGGACACGTTGAATGCAATAAGATTAACCCGGATATTGCATGAGTAAATCTATTGTGAGGCCGGACTTGTCACGGCGAAGCATTTTGCGAAGACGGATACCTGGATAAATCTCAGTCCAGGCCCAGGGAGTCAAGCTTGAAGAGTTGCGATAAGAGTTCGGAAGATTTTTCAATAAATTCCTCGTCCAGGAGAGAGTCCTCAATATAGGGCTTGACTCCCAGAAAGGGGACACCCGAAAGGTTTTCAATAATCATCGGGCTCTTCTCCTCAGCCACATTAATTTCGTCATGTCGGCGGTTGATCACAAATCCCAGAAGAGGGATACCCTGGCTCTGCGCATAGTTAATGGATAGGAGAGTATGGTTAATGGTCCCCACATTCGGACGGGCTACAAGGATGATGGGGAGTTCCAATAGCTGGACCAGGTCTGAAACCAGAAACCGCCGGTAGATAGGAACCATCAGGCCCCCTGCACCTTCTACCACCATAAAGGTATGCCTGCTTTTCAGATGGAGATAACAGTCCCGAATGTATTCCTCCATGATCTCCACCCCTTCTCGTTCTGCAGCTTCACATGGCGCAATGGGAGCTTTCAGTGCATAGGGGGTGATCAGATCCTTGGGATCTTTGGATCGGGCCGCTTTGATCAGAAACTCAGAATCTGTGGGAATCAAACCTTTCGGTCCATGGGCACATCCCGTCTCCACAGGTTTCATGACACCCACATTCACGCCGCTGTTCAATAGAGCACGCGCAATGGATGCAGAGATAATGGTCTTTCCAACGCCCGTATCCGTTCCTGTTATAAATACACCGCTATATTTCATAGGAAATAATGTGCCTGATTCTAATATGATTGTTGATCGGGTCTCTAAAAAAGATTGCGTGGTGGAAATGACATCTCAGTCAATGTGCGAGTGAAAGGGAAAAACCCATTCGACGCAAGTCATCTCTGTTTTGACAGTCAGGAAGGTTTCACCTTTTGCTGGAGTCTTTGGATCTCTTTCTGGATCATTATTTCTGCGAGATCGGGGATCACCTCCCAAGACACCTTTTCGATAATATCGGAAGCCATTCTTTCCACCATCTCTGAAACGATCTTGCGCACGGCTTCTTCATCGACAGCAGGGGCCGGCCCGGAAACAACTTTTTCAGGAATCGGTTTTTCCACGACGTCATCTGTAACGGCCTCGGGCCCCTCACCATAGGCGGAGAGTTCGGGAGACCATTCTGAAGTGGCCGCACCCTGTGTGGGAAAGATATCTTCAAAGGAATCAACAGCCTCCTCCGGGACAGAAGGTGCAGCAGGTTTCAGATCAATCATTTCTTCCGCAACGACCTCCGATTCGTCTTGGAACGCACCCACGATTTCATCCTCGGTAACATCTTGTTCTGTTGCCGGGACTGCAGGCGGTTCGACATACATTTCATCGGTGGCCATGAATTCACCGACCAAATCTCTGGACGGATCTTCTGCGGTGTCGTCCAGTGTGAAAGGCGTATCGGAACCCACCGGCTCCATTTTGCCCACTCCTGAACCTTCGGCATACTCCTCAGGGATCTCATAGACATTGACATCCTCTTCTTCAAGAAGTTCTTTGTCAATTTCGTCGTTCCATTGAGGAATCTGCTCCTCTTCTTGGGGCGCAGGGATCTCTTCCTGAACTGCCTCAGGCTTGTAGCTGTCTGAGGGGCCTGTCTCGACTGGCTGGGTGAATTCTTCAATGAAATCAGCAGAGATTTCCTGGGGAGGAACTGAAGTCTGGTGAATCTCTGGTTGAGGTTCCTTAAATGGAGATTGCGTATCGGACAAACCAATTTCTCCCAGTTCAGGGAGTTCCTCAGTAAGGAATTCTTCAGTCTCTTTAGGGGATTCCAAGCCCGACGATTCGAATTCATCACTCTTCGAGACAAACATCTCCTCAGCTTGTTCCATAAATTCATCTGTGAGCTCAAAATCAAAAGATTCATCCTCAACCAACTCCGGTTCTGACCCCATGGCATCCATGGACGGCTCAGGGGTCTGAGCGGTTTCGAATCCTGTGTCAGGAGAAGCTTCAAATCCTGCGGCAGGAGCGGTTTCGAATCCTGCGGCAGGAGCGGTTTCGAATGTTTCGGCCGGTTTTTCACCTGTTTTCTCCAGACCGCCCCGTATCTTCTGGATCAATTCTTCTGATTCAAAGGGTTTGATGATATGGTCATCTGCCCCGACGCTCTTCCCCCTCGCCTCATCGTAGGTTTCAAAAGTGCTGGAAAGCAGCATGACCGGTGTATGGGAAAGGGAGGGATGCTGTTTAATTTTTTCACAGAGCTCGTACCCGTTCAGTTCCGGCATGACCACATCAGCAAGGATCAAATCCGGATGTTCCTCCTCTGCCTTCTTCAGAGCGGACATACCATCGGAGACCATGGTGATATCATAATCCTCATCGGCCAGCGTCAGTTCAACGACTTTTTGAATGGTGACACTATCGTCAGCCAATAAAAGTTTTTCGGCCATTGATGCTCCCTCCTTTGGACGATTCCAATTGTCAGGGCTTATGCCTTCATTTATACGATTCTATTTATCCCTGAATGGAATAAGGCAATGAGCGTTTTACAAAGAATCCTGCAATGCTTAGAGATCCTGATTTTTTTTCATCATAGTACATTATAAGGGGAATTGCAAGGTCAAAATTCCCAAAAGTATTGATTCGGCAATAGGTTAACCCATCTTTCCTGGTCAGACAAATCATCTTGAAGGCTTGAAGTCTCGTCCATGAGATATTGTATTTCTGCAAAACTTCCCAACTTTACAAAGCTGCCTTATGTCGTTCATTCTTTTCAGGAGAAACGTTTACACGTGATCCGATTACTCTTTTTTCATGAAGGTTCTGTCTATCTGTTTGCAAAGGTTAGATTCTTCTCAGAAATGACCCTATCCTTTAGAATCTGTTTAAATTAATAAAGACTTTATAAATTAATTGGTTAGACTGTTAACTTAATCGTTTGCTTTATGCCTTTGTCTGTTTGGCTACCCTGTCCCGGTCTCATGATTGTTCACTTTCTGCCTGACATTCTTTAAATATCTTCAAGGCCGAGCTTGTGCCGATCCGTTCCGCACCTGCACGAATCAGTGCCAGAACGGACGCAAGGTCACGAATCCCTCCGGATGCCTTAACTTTTATCTTTCCCCTGCTCAAATTAGAAAGGAGCCGAACATCTTCCAATGTGGCACCATGAGGGCCGAAACCTGTACTGGTCTTGACATATTCGGCACCGCAGTTCGTTACCATGGAAACAGCGGACTCTTTCTCCAGTGGATTCAATAGGGCACATTCAATGATGACCTTGTGTACCAAACCGGGTGTGGCCTGAATGATCGATGTTAATTCCTCTTCCACAGGACCATGTTTCCCGGCCATAAACAGGCCAAGCTGGATCACAATATCGATCTCATCAGCACCGTCCCGTTGAGCGATCTCCGCCTCCCGGATCTTGACAATCGGTGCCGAATACCCGAGGGGAAAGCCGATAACGGTACCCACTGCGACCGGGGATCCCCGGAGCAGTTCAGCGGCCCAGTCTACATAGGAAGGGGGGATACAGGCGGATGCAACGTGCCATTCCATGGCTTCCCGGCAGAGACCCTCGATCCTTTCAGGGGTGGTGCCCATGGCGAGATCTGTATGATCGATATACTGGGCCAGTTTCTCAATCTTCATTCCGGTTGTAACCTTGAATGACTCGATTATTGAATGCGTGCCGTATCTGTTTTGTTATCATCCCTACGGGTAACACCTTTTGATCCATCCGTGTCACCGGCATGATTTCATATGTGGTGTTGGTCAGGAAGACCTCGTCAGCTTCAAGCAGCCTTTCCGGTAAGTATGCTCCTTCCTCCACCGGGATCTTTTCTTTCTCTGCTATCTCCAGAACGACTTTCCGGGATACACCCTCGAGGATCCCGGAGGCCACATCAGGTGTGCAAAGGACCTGATCCTTAACAAAGAAAAGATTGCTCACCGTACCTTCGGCAAGCATTCCATCACAATTCAGAAGAATTCCCTCGTCTGCACCGGCTTCCTTGGCCTGGATCTTGGCCAGAATATTATTTAGAAAATTTGTGGATTTGATACGGGGATCAAGGGCATGGGGAGAATTTTTCCTGATGGAAACCAGCGCAATCCCGACTCCTTGTTCATACATGGTTTCCGGGTAACCCTGAAAGGGGCGGGTCAGGACGATGAGGGTAGGGTTTTGACAGAGATCGGGATCCAGACCTAAAGGCCCGACACCTCTGGAGATGGAGAGCCTAAGGACGGCGTCCTCAAGCCGGTTTACATTCAGGCATCTCAGCAGGATCTCCTGAAGGTCTTTCTTTTCCCAGGGGATGTGGAGTGACAGCCTGCGGGCTGACTCGAACAGACGGTCCAGATGGTCATCCATCCGGAAGATACGGCCGGCGTAACTTCGGAGGGTCTCAAAGATGCCGTCACCATAGAGAAAGCCGTGATCAAAGACCGAGATCCTGGCCTCGTTTTCTTTAGAAAATTCTCCATTGATGAATACCTCAGCCATCGGAAATGGATCCCCTGTAAAACGTGAGCGGGTGAATCAGTGCAGGGAAGACTTTACATAGGGTGTACCGGGTACAGTCTGTACTGGCTTCCTTCCATGCTTTTGACTTTCTTCTTGACCTGTGCCACTTTCTGACCTATCTCTGAAAGGGTATTGAATGCATTTTCTTGATTCATGACCACAGCAATGGAGATGGTCATGATCGGGAATTTTTTTCCCACCCCCGATCGATCCTTGGCCACGAAACCTGCTTCTTCCAGATGACAAGCCTGGTAATGGAAACGTATCTTTTCATCAAATTCATGAATAACCTTCTGGCAGATAACCTCCATACGTTCGATCTCGGTAATGACAAGGAAATCATCGCCGCCGATATGGCCAATGAAATCCCTCTCACTCCCTTCAAGCATCACAACTCCGGCAATGATCCGTCCTGTCATTTGAATCACCTTGTTGGCCGCATCAAACCCGTATGTATCCGAGTAAGGCTTGAAATTGTCCAGGTCGGGATAACAGATCCCGAAGGGCTCACGTTTTTTTATTCTTCTGGTAATTTCACGCTCCACGGCGGCATTGCCGGGAAGGTTGGTGGTGGGGTTCCGATCCGCTTCACGTACAGTATGACGGATCAGGGCATGGACGCGGGCAGTCAGTTCTCTGTTGTCAAAGGGCTTACAAAGATAATCATCGGCACCGATATCGAGCCCATGGACCCTTTCTTCAACACTCGAACGGGCAGTCAGCATCAAAACCGGAATCCGGGAGAGGAAGATATTCTTTTTTATCTGCTCACAGACTTCCAGGCCGTTAATATCAGGCATATTGATATCGAGGACCATCAAATCGGGCGGGCCTTGCTCAATGATTTTCAGGGCCTCCCGTCCGGAAGAGGCCATAATACAACGATAACCGGCCTTGTTTAAAACGAATTCGATAAGGCGAAGAATATGAAATTCGTCATCCACAGCAAGAACGGTATATTTTTTTATACTCATTTATCCGTGACATTCCCTATGTCAGTAAATCCTGCAATCCTTTCTTTATGTTGCACCGGTCTTCATCTTCTGCGGTTACGCACTTGTGGTCCGTTTCACCTCCAACACCTCTTTGGTTTGCGAGAGGGTCTGCATGATCCTGTCCAGATCCTCCCTGTTTCGGATCTCCAATTCAAAGGTACAGACCGTGTGTCCGTCCCGGCGCGTCCGGATATCTGCAGCACTGATATTAATATTTTCTGAAGAGATCTTTGCACTGATATTTGCCAGGACACCCGGCCGGTTGGTGGTCATCACAGAAATTTTAACAGGGCGGACACTTTCCTCTTTTAAGTCCCATTCCACATTGACAATACGGTCCGAATCGATAGCGCCCCCTCCCACATTGGAGCAGCTGATCCTGTGGATGGAAACACCCTGGCCCCGGGTAATGAATCCCACAACTTCATCTCCGGGAACGGGGTTGCAGCAGCGGGAGAAATGTACCAGAATATCTCCAAAACCGTGAATCTTGATACCGTCTTTACTCTTCTTGTGGGGTTTCCGGGTTTTTATCACACCCGGTTCCGGGCCTTCCTCCGCGGGGATGAAACGGCTCAAAACATGACCCGCTGTGAGTTTGCCAAATCCCACGGAGGCGATCAATTTATCCAGTTGGGAAAAACCGAGTTCCCCGACCACCTCGTGAATATCGTCGGACTTGAGTATTTTCGAAAGTGTAAGATCGTGTTTGCGCGCCTCTTTTTCAAGAAGTTCGTGACCTATGGTAAAGCTCTGCTTCTGTTCTTCCTGATTCAGATAATGGCGGATCCGATTCCTGGCCTTTGTGGACTTCACCAGTTTGAGCCAGTCCTTGCTTGGGGTCTGGTTCTTTGAAGTAAGGATCTCAATTTTGTCCCCGGTCTTGAGAAGGGTCTTGAGAGGGACCATTCTGTTATTCACCTTGGCGCCGACACAGTGGTTGCCTACGTCGGAATGAATACTGTAAGCAAAGTCCAGGGGAGTCGATCCACTCGGCAGTTCTTTGACCTCACCTGCCGGGGTAAAGATATAAACCGATTCCTCAAAGAGATCGGTCTTCACACTCTCCATGAATTCCTGGGGGCTCTTCAGTTCTTTCTGCCATTCCAGGAGCTGCCTGAGCCAGGCGAACTTCTGCTCCAGGGAGGGCGAGGACTTCACGCCTTCCTTATATTTCCAGTGTGCAGCAATCCCCTGTTCGGCAATGCGATGCATCTCTTCCGTCCGGATCTGGAACTCGACCTTCTGTCCGTCGGGGCCGATCACAATGGTGTGCAGTGACTGGTACATGTTTGATTTGGGTACTCCGATATAATCCTTGAACCGTCCGGGCACGGGTTTCCACAGGGAATGAATGAGTCCCAGTATGGCGTAACAGTGGCTTGTGGTATCCGTAATGATCCGGAGGGCGATGAGGTCAAAGATCTCATCAAAGTTGACACCCCGTTTCACAATCTTCTGATAGATACTGAAGAAATGTTTGGGCCGCCCCACGACGTCTCCTGGTATCTCCTGGGCCTTCATCTCCTTTTTGATAAACCTGATGACCTTTGCAATATAGGCCTTTCTTTGTTCCCGGTCTTGCGGAACCCGTTCTTCCAATTCCTCATAAATAGAAGAGTGGAGAAATTTTAGACAGAGGTCCTCCATTTCCCATTTGATCTGGGCAATCCCGAGACGGTTGGCAAGGGGGGCATAAATCTCAAGAGACTCCTGGGCGATTTCCCGCTGTGCGGCGCTGTCGAGCCGATTCAGGTGTCTCATCAATTGGAGCCGTTGGGACAGGTTCAGCAGGACCACCCGGAGGTCCTGGGCCATGGCAAGGATCATTTTTCTAAAATTTTCAGCCTGCTCCTCGAACCGGCTTCTGAATTTGATCTTGCTGGTCCGGGTCATATTCTTAATCAGCATATGAACTTCATCACCGAAATGTTCCTGAATTTCCTTGCCGGTGCAGTAGCCGTGTATGGCCGGATGGCTGATCAACGCTGCAATAATAGTTTCTTCATCCGCATTAATCTCCGCCAGGATCTCGGCAGACTCAAGAGCGTCGTTAATGCAGTCGTCAGCAGGTTCTTGCTCCTTTTCGAGGACAGACGTTTTCAGGTAGTCATAGGCCCTGCGGATCCTTTCTGGATCAATGTTGGGGTTGTTCTCCTTGAGCTTTTTTATAAACATCCGTATACGGACGGGCTCTTTAGCATCTGATTTGTTCTTCTGAGTTTTTTGTGTCGCCTTGGAATTCATCATTACCCCACGCGGATCAGACTGCTCTTTCCGGCATAACGCTTCTGCATTTCAGAAAGGAGGCGGCCATTTCCCGGGTCCTGAAGCAGGGGATCGCTCTTGACCCGTGCAAAAGCTTCTTCACGTGCGGCTTCCAGGATCCGGATATCTCTCAGAATATTCCCCATCTTCAGATCGGGTATCCCGGATTGCTTCTTGCCGAAAAATTCTCCGGGCCCGCGGATCTCGAGATCCTCCTCCGCAATTTTGAAACCGTCCGTTGTTTCCGACATCACTGAGAGTCTCCGGGCGGCCTCTTCGGTCATCCTGCCGGAGATCATCAGATAACAGGTGGAGAGGTGGACCCCGCGTCCCACTCTTCCTCTGAGCTGATGGAGCTGGGCCAGACCGAACCTCTCTGCGTGTTCAATCACCATGAGGGTGGCGTTCGGGATGTCGATGCCCACTTCAACGACCGTGGTCGAAACAAGGATATGAAGGGCTCCCTCCTTAAAGGACTCCATGATCGTCTCTTTCTCTTCGGGTTTCATTCTGCCATGAAGGAGTCCGATCTTAAGCTTGGGGAAAATATCCCTGGCAAGATGTTCTGACATCTCTGTTGCAGCAGCTAAATCAATCTTCTCGCTCTCTTCCACAAGGGGATAGATGATATAGGCCTGGCGTCCTTTACTGACCTCCTGGTCAATATGGCGATAGACCTTGCGCCTGCCCTTGCTTCGGACAATCTCTGTGTGAACGGGAGATCGGCCGGGAGGCATTTCATCAATCACGGAGATATCCAGATCTCCATAGACCGTCAGAGAGAGGGATCGGGGAATGGGAGTGGCCGTCATGACCAGGACATCCGGCGAGTCCCCCTTGTTCATGAGAGATGCCCGCTGTATGACTCCGAATCGGTGCTGCTCATCTATGACCACTAAACCGAGACGTTTAAAGAGGACTTCATTTTGAATCAGGGCATGGGTCCCCACCACTACATCGATCTCACCCTGCTGTATCCTCGTGCGAAGTTCTTCTTTCTCTTTGTTCTTGATCAGGCGGGTGAGGAGCGCCGTGTTTTTACCGAGAAGGCCCACGTAGCGGCGAAAATGGAAATAGAGCTGTTCAGCCAGGATCTCCGTGGGGGCCATGACTGCCACCTGATATGCGTTCTCCATGGCAATACCCGCAGCTACAGCGGCCACAATGGTCTTTCCGCACCCCACATCCCCCTGGAGCAGCCGGCTCATCTGAGAGGGACGGCCCATATCGTGCTTGATCTCCTGAATCACCCGCTTCTGCGCAGAGGTCAAAGGAAATGGCAGGCTCTGAATCAGGTTCTTCTCTGCTTCCGTGACGACCTGGAAGGCGATGCCCTGGATTTCTGTGGGCCTTGCCTGCCGCCGAATGGCCAGCAGCAGCTCCAGGAGCAGGAACTCCTCGAAGATCATCCGCTTGTGATAAGGGCTCCGGAAGGCATTCAGTCTCTCCACCGGGACCTTATGGTCCGGAAAGTGAAGCTGGGCAACCGAGGCCGGACGTTCCGGAAGATGGTATTTGGACAGGATCTCATCCGGGAAAAACTCTTCAATCTCCTGGAGATGTGAGGCCAGCAGATGATAAAGGATGGTCCGGATTCTGCGCTGTGTGAGGCCTGCCGTGGTATGATAGATGGGAACGATCCGGTTGGTATGAATCGTCTCCTCGTCACCCTCCTGAAGGATCTCATATTCCGGGTTCTCTATTTCCAGTCCACGGCCGTAAGGATCCCATTTCACTTTTCCACTGAGGATCACCCGTTGACCGGGCTGAAAAACTTTTTTCAGGTAGGCCTGATTAAACCATTTGGCCACCATCATGCCGGTGCGGTCCTCGATCAGGAGCTGAAAAATCCGGAATCCTTTTTTACGGGTCGTGCTCAGATCAACACTCCGGACTACACCCTGAATGGTCACGAATCCCTGAGTCGGCAGATGAGCTATCTGTACGAGATTTCTGCGGTCTTCGTAACGGTATGGGAAAAAATAGATCAGGTCCTCCACGGTATGAATATCAAGCTTGGCGAAAAGAGAGGCCACACGCTCGCCCACGCCTTTGACATACCTCACGGTCTGTGAAAGAGGGGAGGGTGTATCACGCACCGCACCGGTCATCAGAAAACGGTCCAGATCCCTGTTCATCTGCATAATAAAAGGCCGTTGAACCTCTGCGGATGCCTGGTTTGCCCGGCTTAACTTTCCCCGAAAATCGTTTAAAAAACTGACGGTTTGGGGTGCCGGACGGGTGTTCAGGCATTGCTGGATCAGTTTGAGCAGTTCTTTATGATCCAGAAGGTTGGAAGTAAGGTCTTGGGATTTTGAGGAATGTGAAAGTCGACGATGTATCTCTTTCAGTATTGTTTGACATTGATTCATACCTGATTGGGATCCCCTACCAAAGATTCACTTTCAGGGAAAGAGCTTCCATGGGAAGATGAGGGGATGGCTGATAGAGAGATCGACTATGAAACGTCTATGACTCCTTAAAAAGATCATTGAGTTCCTTAATCAGCTTATCCACGTCCACACCGTGTGCCATTGCACCCTGTTCAATGGTCTCTCCTGCAGCCCCCATGCACCCGATACAGCCCATATCGTATTTGGCAAGGACATCCCCGGCCTTTGGATGAGTCTGAATGGCCTGGATAAAGGACATATCTTTTGTAATCTTCCCCATAGAAACTCCCAGCTCCTTATAAAATAGGTAAAAAAATTTTTCTTGCGATCTTCTTGAAACTATGTTACTTTTTCAAACCGTTTTGTGGTCAAAAGTATATATGAGGAGTTTTTTTATGTCAAGAAAATGTGAGATCTGCGGCAAGGGCCGGCTCGTCGGGAATAATGTGAGCCACGCGAATAATAGGACCAAAAAAGTATCTTTGCCGAATTTACAAAGGGTTCGGGTGGCTCGAAACGGCGGTACGCGGAAAATGAATGTCTGTACCCGTTGTATCCGCTCCGGAAAGGTCCAAAAAGCTTCCTGAAAATCTTCATTTTCCCCCCCTTTTTCAAGATGGAATAAAAGAAAAACCCAGGGGAATAATGCCGATTTTCAGGTTCTCTCCAAGGTTTCCTCTCGCCCAGGCTAGACCCTCTCGATAATCCTTGAAAAAGTTTAAGTGACGATATCGCCCTTTGGGGATGTTTGGTGTAATCAAACCTAAACGGGCCGCTTGAGAGGCCTGGATAATCTTTCCGGTCCGGTGCTCTCCAGGTTGTGAAAAAGGATAGGATCGGGAGAGTTCTTTAGTCTTTAGCAGTCGTTCAAAGTTTTTCTCTGCATGACTTTTCCCCGTGCCCCCCAGATCTGCTGCAACGAAAATGGCCCCTCCCTTTTTGACAAGGGCTTTTTTGTCCAGGACTGCATTAAAGAGCCGGGATGCCTGGTACAAACTGCTCTCCTTTGGAGAGTCACAGCCCACAAAAAGGAGGTCGTACTGTTGCCTGACTCTGTAAGAATAGAATGCCCTGGCATGTTTAACAGT
>CAJICE010000140.1_pt1 | contig 17896 bp, 14 predicted proteins | sample 9199531 | NCBI WGS metagenome assembly CAJICE01 (sample SAMEA7708327, study PRJEB35096) | sediment metagenome | biome: marine neritic benthic zone biome [ENVO:01000025]; feature: sediment [ENVO:00002007]; material: shallow marine sediment [ENVO:03000034] sea grass bed [ENVO_01000059] ... | reverse complement strand
CGCCTCATATCGTCCAAATCAAGGAGAGACTTTCTGAATTCTTATATCAAAGCAAGAGAAGATTCGCAGGAATGTTCGACCCAAAAGAGGAGAGAACAGAAAAGAAGGGCAGCAATGTAAATAAGGTCAACGTGATAAAAAAGCCAAAACGTGTAGAACCCAAGAGGATAAAAAAGGGTAAATCATGACGGAGAAAAAGGCGCTAAACCGGTCCGGTTTACACACCTCTTACCCCAAATTAGCAAACAGCTGCCGTTCAGTGAATGACATCTCGGGAGCACGCAAAACTGAGACTATTTGTCTTCAACAGGATAGCCGGCCCCTTGCCATTCTTTCCATCCGCCCTTCAGAACATAGACCTGCGTGAACCCCATCTTGATCAGCTTCCGTGCCACACTGGCACTGGTACCTTCGTTTTTTCAGGCACAGTAAAGAATGATTCTTTTCTCCTTGGGATAATTCCCAGCCCATGATTTGTATTCCTTGCTGTCCTCTCTGGTCGCTCCTTTGATCTTCTGGTCACTTTCTGTCCAATCCTTACCGTACCGCACGTCCAGGATAACCACATCCGGGTTCCCCAGTTCTGCCTTGACTTCCTCTTTAGTTATCCTGGGAACATCCGCCGCGCATGAGGAAACAGCAGCACCCGTTAAAATGATAAGGCTGAAGACCAGAGACAAAGCAATGGTGAGTCTCTTTTTATCCATTTCCTCCCCCTTTCCTTTTCAAATTGGCGGCTTCCTGCCGCCTGTTCGCTTGCAGTAACGTTGACGCCATCTTACAATAATGAAAATTCACATCCCCCAGTGCTGTTTTCAGATCCTCATGGCACCGTCTACTTCAAGAACCCTGCCTGTGAAGAAGTCATTGGTGATCACAAACTGGACAGCCTGGGATATCTCTTTCATTTCACCCAGCCTGCCGGCGGGGATCTTCTGAATGATCCGGTCAAGGATGTCCTGCCGGATCTTGGCAACCATCTCTGTATTGATATAACCAGGGGCCACAGCCGCCACCCGGATTCCGTATTTTGACAATTCCTGTGCCCAGTTGACCGTCATGGCATCCACCGCGGATTTGGTTGCTGAATAATTGGTCTGCCCCACGTTTCCGGCCCGGCTGATGGAAGAGATATTAATGATCACCCCTTTGACTCCATGTTTGACCATCTGATAAGCCGCTTCCCTTGCACAGAGGAACACCCCTGTGAGATTCACATTGAGCACCTTTTCCCACTTGTCCATGGGAAACTTGGTGATCTCCTCACCCTTTTTCTTGATGAACAGTCCGTCGGCCGTAATGCCTGCATTATTCACGAGTACGTCAGGAGGACCGTGCTCCGCGGTGTACCCTTCAAAGAAGGCTTCGACTTCATCTTCCTTTGTCACATCCAGCACCTTGCCCGGGATCCCTGTTTCCTTCTCCATGGACTCAAGATTTTCCTGGATCACATCCAGCACATAGGGCCTGGCACCAAGATGTTTCAAGTCCACAGCAAACTGCTTCCCCATCCCTCTTCCGCCGCCTGTGATGATGATTTTCCTGTCTTTGATTTCCATTCAGAACCTCCTCGCTCAGGGCCCGGAAGTATGTGAATAAACAATAGCCCCTGTCATGGATGTTAGTGAACTCTTTCAACAACCATGGCAATCCCCTGCCCTCCGCCGATGCAGAGGGAAGCAAGGCCCATGGATACGTCTCGCCTCATCATTTCATACAACAGTGTAATCAGAATCCTCGTCCCGCTGGCACCGACTGGATGCCCGATGGCAATGGCCCCCCCCAGGACATTCACTTTGTCCATATCCCAGCCCATTTCACGGTGGACCTGAATCGACTGGACCGCAAATGCCTCATTGACCTCAACCAAATCGAGATCATTCACGGTACATTTATTTTTTTTCAGAACCCCCTGGGAGGCATTGATCGGACCAAGCCCCATGTAGGCAGGGTCCAAGGCCGCTGAATGAGATCCTGAAATCCTGAATGCCCACTTGGGTTTCAGTTCAGCCATCTTTGACTTGGAGACGACGAGCACACAGCCCGCACCGTCATTGATTCCCGATGCATTGCCGGCGGTCACCGACCCCTCTTCTTTAAATGCAGGCTTCAATTTTGTCAGGGCCTCTATGGTGGTACCGGCACGGGGATGTTCATCTGTAGCAAAAGCGATGGCCTCACCCTTTTTCTGCTTAATCATGACCGGCACAATTTCATCTCTGAATTTATCATCTTTGATGGCCTTTTCGGCTTTCTGTTGTGAATCGGCAGCAAATTCATCCTGTTCACGTCTCGCGATGCCGTACTTCTCTGCGATGTTCTCCGCTGTGTTTCCCATATGGCAGTCGTAGAAATTGTCCCACAAGGCGTCATTGATCATGGAATCAACCATCTCGCCGTTACCCATTCGCTGTCCCCATCTGGCTGTCTTGAGCAGATAAGGAGCCCCCGACATATGTTCCATACCGCCGGCAACAATCATGTCCGCATCCCCTGATGCAATGGCCTGTCCGGCAAGGACCACCGACTTCAAGCCCGAGCCACAGACCTTGTTCACAGTAAAACAGGGAACCTGTTGAGGCAGGCCGGCCTTGATCGCCGACTGGCGGGCCGAATTCTGTCCGAGTCCGGCCTGCAGCACGTTTCCCATGATCACTTCATCGACTCCGGCTCCATCAATGGACGTTCTTGCAACCAGCTCTTTGATGACCATGGAACCGAGCTCAACCGCATCAAAGGATGCGAGAGATCCGTTATAACGACCTACGGCAGTGCGTACACCACCCACGATATATGCTTCCATCATAAACCTCCACCTACGAAAACATTCAGAGAATGAATCATGTCACGATTCAAATGTTTATCTATTAAAAACTCTTCGACCACACTATAGCGGTTGAAAATGTCTTATGGACAATCTTGTTATCCAGAGGGAAAAGGGAAACATTCTGGCGACCCATACTTCGTAAATCATAGATCAGACGGCACTCGTTACTTTTCTGTCTTGAACATGGACTCCATTTTCTTGAATCCCTCTTCCATGACCTTTCTGTACTGGTCTCTCTCTTGTTTCGCCTTTTCCATGAACTCGTTCATCTTCTTCGCTGCATCCTGCTTCACGACCTCGCCCTTCTCAATCATCTCTTTGAGCATTTTTTCATTCAGGTCCTGGATCTTGACCATGTTGTCAAACGTCGCATCAAAGGATGATTTCATAAATTGCAGGACTTCCTCCCCCGCGTTCGCCGGATCAAACCCAAACCCTTCTTTTTTCTTCTCTGTCATAACCACTCCTCCTTCAGGTCATTCCTGTTAGGACTTCTTTTTCTTTCCTGTTCCCCTGCCATTCGACCTTTTGTGGAGCCAATCCGAAATGGACGGGGCAAGCTCTTTCTGGGATCTGGAACCCACAAAAACACCGATATGTCCCCCTTTGAACTCATAGAGCTCCTTATCTGTGCTTCCCACGAGGTCATTCAGGGGTTTGGTGGAACTGGGGGGGACAAGGTGATCACTCGCTGCATAGATATTCAGTAACGGCATGGTGATCTTTTTCAGGTCCACTTTTTCCCCGCCCAGACTGAGCTCGCCTTTGACGAGTTTGTTCTCCTGATAAAGATCTTTGATGAACTGCCTGAAGCATTCGCCGGCCTGGTCGGGACTGTCGAATATCCATTTTTCCATCCGGATAAAGTTCAACAGCTGCTCCTTGTCCTGCATCACATCAAGCATCCCCATGTATTTGGTAATATTCAGTGTGAAGGGCATGAGCATGAGAAAACCCACGTTCAGGAAGTCTCCCGGAATTACACCATAGGTGTCCACGAGCGCATCCACGTCCATATGCTTGGACCAGCTGAAGAGCAGCCCATCGTCGGTGGAAAAATCAACGGGCGTCACCAGGGTGACAAGATTCTTAACCTTGTCCGGGTTTAATGCCGAATAGATCGTACTAAACGTTCCCCCCTGGCATACCCCCATCAGATTGATCTGGTCGTGTCCCGTGTTCTCCCTCACAAAGTCAACACAATCATTCAGGTACCCATTAACATAATCATCAAGTGAGAGGTATCTGTCCGCATTCGTGGGATATCCCCAGTCGATGATATAAAGGTCCATGCCATGCTGTAAGAGATTTCTCACAATGCTCCGGTCCGGCTGAAGATCGAGCATGTAATACCTGTTGACAAGCGCATAGGTGATGATCACCGGAATTTTACAAGTCACCTTCCCTTCCGGTCTGTAGCGATAGAGTTTCACTTTATCCACTTCATAGACGAGGTCCTTGGGAGCGGTCCCCACGTCCACTTCTTCCATTTCCGTCATGGTTTCAGCGGCCTTCAACAGTTTTACATTCAGCTCTCCAATCTCTCTGACCATATCTTTTGCATCAAAACTCGTAAAGGGCCCCTTCATTGTGTCACCTCCTTTACGCCTTTCCCCTTGGCCGATCCTCCAAGAGTGTCAATCTTCTCCCTCAGTGTCTCCACTTCCTTCTTCATCGCATTCACATCAGGGGTCTTTTTTCTTTGCAGCGCCTTGATCTGCTTCTTGAGTTCAACCATCTCTTTGTTCAGACTGCCGACTTCGGCCCTGAGTCTCCTGAGCTCCCGAACGTCTTTCCTCATGTTGTAAACGGTCTTGTAGAGATCGTCCATCTCGGAACGGAGAGGAATCGGAAAATCGGAAAGGAACATCTCCATCAGCTGGTGAAAATTTTTCCTGGCCTCCAGTGCAGCATCGAGTACCATCCCCTGGAGTTTGGAGAACTCCACTGTTTTGAATAGTGCAAGAAAGTCTTTCTCATTGATGGTTGCCCAGAGTTTAAAGAATTCATGGAAATGGGTAATCTCCCCATCTGCCTTGATCTTCTTTGCAATGGCTTCCACCACCTTTTCCATCGCCTTCTGACCCGTCTGGTATATGGTGTGCTGAAACTCGGTGTTTTTCGCAAGAAAGACGGAATATCGATCCATCGTCTTCAGCAGCATCTCGACCTCTTCCCTGTCCTTGCCCACGGCAGGAACTTTAAAGGCCTTGCCGGCAGTCGCGTCAAAAGCAGAATAAATGTTGTGAAAGATACTCATACTCGCATCGGTATCACCGGAAGCAAGATCAAGAAATGCATCCATATTCTTTTTTATGGCATCCGCCCAGGGTTGCACGAAGAGCTGCCCCTTGCTCCCCCATGTTTCCACAAGCTTTGATGTCTGCCCGTAAAATTCCATCAGTGTTTCGGGAGTGCTGAAGCCAAAGACCTTGTCCAGCATTTCCTTATACGTGGAGGGATCCCACACATCCTCGTATGACCCGCCTTCTGTGGCTCTTTCCTGCATGGCCTTAATGAGAGGTTCCCAGAACTCATAAAGCTTCACATAGGCATCAGCACCATTGAAGAGTTTGGAAATGGTCTCTTTACTGATTTCGAAGGACTGGTTTTTTATGCTGACATCAAAATATTTTCCAACCGTGTCACGCCAGGTATTGTATAGACCAAAAAGTTCATGAGGGTCCTTTGCCATGCCCTTGGACCAGTCCAGGCCCGGGAAAGACTTCTGTAAATTTGCGGTCGTCTCAGTCCATTTTTCCAGGTATGCCCTCTGTGCTTGAAACCAGTTGTCAAATAAATCCGCCGTTTTGTCCGAAGATTTTTCCATGGTATGCCTCCCCGTGAGCCCTACTCTTCCCCGCTCGATTTATTGAAAAGGTCGAGGATGTTTTGCGCCATCTCCTGATTGATCTCCATCTGTTTTTCAACGACATCTTTCCACGCGTCATGCATCCTGGCTCCCCCTTCTTCAAAGACTTTGAGATTGAGTTCCTGAATTGTCTTTTTCAGGAAATCATTCTCCTTCTTTAACGTTTCATTTTCTTTAAGAATTTCATCAAATTTCTGTTTCGGGACAAACCCCAGATTTGAATAAAAAGAGATCATCTGCTCAAAAAGTTCTGATGTATCATCAGAGAGATCTTTCTTGTCGGAGGTGCTTTCCCAGAACGCTCTTGCTGCGTCAATTCCTTCTTTCTGCATCGTGATGAAAAATTCGGTGAAAGCTTTCTGAAATAACGGATTCTGGTATAGATCGATCATGTTTTGAAACATATCCTTATTCATCAGATCTCCTGATTACGAAGGTTGGATCGCTTATAGATTTGAAGAATACTAGAAAAACCTGAAATACGAAAGTGAAACGGCGGACAATTTGCCCGCCGTTTCATCGCGTTGACCCAAATATGAGGTTTGAATCAGCTGTTATGCTCTCTTGAAACCGGCTTCTACAACTTCCTTGTACTCATCCTGGGCTTTTTTCGTATTCTCCATAATGCCGTTCAGCACCTTCACCGTATCTGCCTGGATCTTCGTGCCTTGATCGTACATCTCTTTCCAGACCTTCTGATTCAGGTCCTGAATTCTGGCGATGTTTTCGAATGACGTATCGAATGAGAGTCTCCAGAGTTTCAGAAAATCCTCACCGGCGTTCTTGGGATAAAAACCTTCAAAACCGAATTTCTCTTTTTTTTCTGTCTTATTCTCGCTCATTTTTTAATCTCCTTTAAATTAAGCTATCATTTAGTATCAAATTGCTTTACTGTTCACCTGAATTATCTTTCTTACTCTCCCTGATCACCTCCCCCTTTCCTGTCCGGGGGTGTCTTGTTTTCCCCCTTACCAACGTCCCCATTCTCACGCCTACCCTTCGATGGAGAACCCATGGGATTCCACGCTTGCCACCAGTTTAACATCCCCTTGGAAAAAAGGTCCGTATCTGTTGTTGAGAAGAACTGTTTGAGCCAAATACCCATAAAACCGAAATAATTCTTGAGATCCCAACCTGTGTTCACCATATAGGGGAGGGCCCGGTTGAGATCCCGAATGTAGGATCTTAATACATAAGCCACATTAATATCCGGATCTCCGAATTTACTGAGATGCTGTTTAAGATTATCGTATTCCTCTTCATCCAGTCTGATTGTGATCGGCTTTAAGGCCATGAGAACCTCCATTCCGATTGTTGTTCAATTTACATATACAAGTATAACTATTGTAATACGATTGTCAAGCAAATTAAGTGGTTTTTATATAATTAATTTCTTTTTTATCTAAGCAATTGTTTTTATGAGGTTATTTGTCAGGATTATTTGCCTGGCACTTTTTTCATTACCTTCTGAAGCTTAAGGGTCAGACCCTTTAGATCGGGATTATTTACCTGGCACCGGAAATCATGATTCAAATCGCTGAACTGGCCGAAACCGACCCGGATGTTTCTTCACCAAGCCCCCATTGGCCAATCCTGTGGGAAGACTGGATGAAACAGAAGCGGCATGTCATCCGGATTTTGGAAGCCTGAGCTGAACTCATAGAGACTCCTCCCCTCGCATTTGCCAAGTGAGCTTTTGGGCAGTATAATCGAAAAAAATTTAACGTATATTCTAATATTCATTGAAAGGATCAATATCATGCTTAGCGACAAGATGATTCAACAGTTGAACAGCCACATTAATCTTGAATCTTATTCCTCAAATCTTTATCTCCAAATGAGTGCCTGGTGCGAAGTGAAAGGACTCGACGGCTGCGCTGCATTTCTTCGTGCCCATGCACAGGAAGAAACAGAGCATCTGCATCGCCTCTTCAAATATGTCTATGAGACCGGTGCGATGCCCATTCTCGGTGAAATCAAGGCGCCTCCCACTGAATTCGCTTCTGTGAGCGATCTGTTTCACAAGGTGTACGACCATGAACGTTCCATAACCGGAAGAATCAATGACCTTGTTTCCAGTGCGCTAAAGGAGAATGATCATTCTACCGTAAATTTTCTGCAGTGGTATGTATCCGAACAACATGAAGAGGAGCATCTCTTTCAGCAAATACTCGATAAGATAAAGATCATCGGTGAAGAAGGACGTGGGGTATTTTTCATAGATAAGGCAATTGGTGGAATGTTAAATCAGATGAATTAAAAATAACGTACAACCGGAGTAAAGTGATTGTCAGTCCGAGAACCACGAACTGGCTTGTCGAGATAGAAAACGTCATTACAGGCCCTATATCTATTTGGTTCAATTTTAAAGGGGACGATTCTATTTACCTGATATATAGAATCGTACCCTTTTCTTATTTCAGAATTTTACGGATGTTCCCAAGGGGATCCCCCAGGCGGGGAGAAACGCCAGACATCGTTATCCACATTTAGGAAGTTGGTGGGATCGGAAAAATCAAATGTTTCGCGATCGCCTCCAAACGTGAAAATAGAGGGGCGGAGTCCGAATCGACCTCCCCGCACCGCCAGTGCATCGAAGTCGTACTTAATCTCATCGGGTGAGACGGCATTCCAGGGCGAGTCGCTGACCTGCTCCCAGTTGGCCCCATCCTTGCTGACCCAGACGTCCATGGGGTTGCTGATCAGGCCGAAGCCGCCGAACAAGACAATGTGGTTCAGAACCACCACGGCCTGGTGCCCCGGACGAGCCGCCCAGTCCGCCGCCTCGGTCACCAATTCCCAGTTGGCGCCGTCTCGAGAGCGCCATACGTCATTGAAGTAAGGCGGTGTGCAGAAGGGCAGAGGTTCGCAGATGAAGCCGTCCTCTCCGCCCAGCAGATACATGAAGCCGTTCTTGACCACCACCACAGCCCCGGCCCGAGGATCCCAGGGAGCCTCGTCCGTCACCTGAACCCAGTGACGTCCGTTTCGTGATTTCCATACATCATTGAAGTAGACGCGCGTGGGGGGACCCCCGATAATAGCCGGGTCGTCTTTAAACGAACCGCCCATAATGTAGATCTCGCCCTTGAAAACCACACTGCTGAGGCCGGCACGCCCCGCCCAGCCTGCGTCGTCCGTCATCTGTCTCCAGTGAATGCCGTCCCTGCTGCGCCAGACGTCGTTGAAGAAGTCGGAACTGGTTATGAAGAGAGGACAATCGCTGGGAAACGGCGGGCAGCCCGGGTTCTCAATCACATTGAAGTTCTGGCCGCCCAGGACGTACATGTATCTACCTTTGGTCACGGCCTGAAAGTAGGCGCGGGCCGGCCAGTGACCCTCCGTGTCTGTATCCAGAATCTCCTCCCAGGACACGCCCCGATCCTTGCTCTTCCAGACATCGCCCCAGATGATACTGGCACCCGGGACGGGCAAGACGGCAGGATCAATAGGAGTGCGTCCGCCCATCAGGTAGAAGCGGTTTTTCAAGTTGACGACTTGGAGGCCGGCACGGGGAGCCCAATCGGCTGCGGGATTGATCTCGGTCCACTCATAGGAACCAAAGTCTAACGCGCCGTCTCCACTGTGGAGAATCTCGACCAGATCCTTTGGCCCAATTCCTCTCAGATTGCCGGCGGCTAAAGGAGTGACTGCCGAAAAAATCAATAGCCATCCCGTTATCCAGGCTGTGTTGATTCGTACTGACATGACCTTCTCCTGTTTAGAATGTTAGAAATATGTTTTCTTATCATCATATACCAGAATTTATTCATGTTTAGGATCTGTGTCAAACGACGAATATTTATAGAAGATTTTGCAGTGACTTATGGGAATTCATGATTTTAACAAGGAAGTGAGACAATACAGCATTGCAAAGTCTGATCCTCGATCGGGTTTTCGACATCAAATTTGTCCGATCATAACGAGTGCTTTCAAGAGAAACAAAAGACACTTCTTTTACTTGTCCGGATCGTCAGGGTAGATCATCAACCCGAGTGAAAAGAAAAAGCAGCAGCTTTTTACTATAGGTCACTTGACAGGTATAATTACCAGGTGTACGCTTAACACAAATCCATATAATTCTTACTGGAAAAATAGTGATTTGAGGAAACAGAGGGTTCGCTTTTTCTATTTCGGAGGTGATCGCCATGACGCCCTACGGAAATCAGAATAGCATAGAACCCGCGGATGAAATAGCTAAAATGCGTCAGCGGATTGAGGAGTTGGAGGTCCTGGAATGGGATCATAAACAGGACAAAAAAAAACTCCAGCGAAACTACGATACCCTGTCGGCCATCAACTCCCTTCTCAGACTTTCCCTGGAAGATATTCCTTTAAAAGCTCTCTTGGATCGCGCCCTCGAACTGCTTCTATCTATTCATTGGCTTGCCTTTGAATCAAGAGGAAGCATTTTTCTAGTAGAGGAAGGTTCTGATGTTCTGGCGATGCAAGCCCAGAACGGCATTACAGGATCTTTGCTCACCAAATGCGAACGTATTCCCTTTGGCAAATGTCTTTGCGGTCGGGCGGCATCAGCCAAGGATATTGTTTTCGCAGGATCTCTTGACAGTCGCCATGAAGTCGTCCACGAGGACATGACGCCCCATGGCCACTACTGCGTACCCATTCTGTATGCCGATACCATTTTGGGGGTGATTAATATCTATGTCAGTGAAGGTCATCAGCGAGATGAGAAAGAAGAGGAATTCCTGACGGCCATTACCAATACCCTCGCAGGAATTATTGTTCGAAAAAGAACAGAAGAAGCCTTACGCAGAAGTGAAAAAAAATTGCGAGATGTCACCTCATCACTGGGGGAAGGTCTTTTTGTCCTGGACAGGACGGGATCTTTTGTTTTCATCAATCCCGAGGCAGAGCGTCTTTTGGGATGGAAGGAAGCGGAATTACTCGGCAAGGCCTTCCACGACGTTATCCAGAGACAAAAACCGGACGGAACTCCCTTGCCGTTCGAGGAGTGTCCGGCCTATCAAGCGATTCACTCGGGTAGAAAATTCGCATCCGAAGAAGACCGATTCAACCGCAAAGACGGAACCCTGTTTCCTGTAGCCTATGTATCCACACCCGTCTTGGAAAAAGATCAGGTCGTGGCATCCATCACGGCCTTCCGGGATATTTCGGTCAGCAAGAAAATGGAGGAAGAACTCCTGAAGACACAGAAGCTTGAATCGATCGGTATTCTGGCTGGAGGCGTGGCCCACGATTTCAATAATTTGCTGACTGCTATCTGGGGCAATATCTCTCTCGCAAGGATGCATAGTCGATCGGAAGAGAGTTTTATCTATGAAAGACTTCAGGATGCTGAGAACGCTGCTCGAAGGGCAAAAAATTTGACCCAGCAGTTGCTGACCTTCTCCAGAGGAGGGGAACCGATCAAAAAGACCCTGTTCATAGTGAAGCTCATTCAGGAATCCGTTGCATTTGCATTAAGCGGAACCAATGTTGTCTACTCTTTAGATATCCCCGATGATCTCTGGACAGTTGAAGCAGACGAAGGACAGATCAGTCAAGTCATCCATAATCTCGTTATCAATGCCCAGCAGTCCATGCCCGAAGGCGGGGAGGTCCGGGTAAGTGGTGAAAACACCCGGATTGAAAAAGCAAGTCCCCTCCCCTTAAAGCCGGGTAAGTACATCAAGCTTTCTGTGGAAGACCACGGGGCCGGGATACCGAAGGAAAACCTCACCCGGATATTTGATCCTTTCTTCACGACCAAGGCAACAGGAGCCGGACTGGGGCTTGCGACATCTTATTCTATCGTAAGCAAACATGATGGACACATCACCGCAGAATCCGAACCGGGAGTCAGGACCATTATCACCGTTTATCTTCCCTCTTCCCCAAAGATCGTTTTGGAAGAAGAAGAGAAGATAGAAGGTCTGAAGACCGGTATGGGAAAGATTCTCGTCATGGATGATGAGGAGATGATCCGAACGGTTGCGGGTATGATGTTGAGCCGCCTCGGCTATGAAGTGGAGTTTGCCAAAGACGGACATGATGCGATTAAGTTTTTTAGAATAGCCCGAAATTCAGGCAAACCTTTTGACATCCTCATCATCGATCTAACAATACCAGGCGGCATGGGAGGATTGGAAACCATTCAGGAACTGCTTAAGATTGATCCCCATGTCAAAGCGATAGTGGCCAGCGGTTACTCAGATTCACGCGTCATGTCTGATTTCAGAAAACACGGATTTCAAGCCGCTTTGCCCAAACCTTATGAAATCATACAGCTGAGTGCGGTACTGAATGCTGTAAAAGAACGAGGATAATCACTGTAGGGCAGAAGTTAAAGGGTCAGACCCTTTAGAAGAAGTGATGACGCAGAAAGAGTCATCCATTAAGGGTCTGACCCTCAATTTGCGTGATTCATATTTTGCCTGTCCCCTCAATTTGTGCATTCGTGTTTACGTTTTCACGATGGCGAAAAGGCTTATGGATCTATGTGACGAGGACTTGATTATCAAAGCTTTCTTTATCCTTTAGCATATCTTCCACTTCATTGAACTTCACCGGCTGTGAGAATAGAAACCCCTGCACAAAGTCGCAGTTTAGAATGCTTAAAGATTCCAATTGACTTTCTGTTTCTACACCTTCAGCAATGGCATCAATCTTCAGACTATGGGCAAGCATGATTATCGTCTTGACAATCTCCACACTCTCCGTATCCACGCCTATTCTTTTGACAAAGGATTGATCAATCTTCAGCCCGTTGACAGGAAATTTGTGAAGATAACTGAGTGATGAGTACCCTTTTCCGAAATCATCCATATGCAGACGAACATTCAAGTCTCGCAATTGATTAAGGAAGGAAGCAGCAGTTTCAGACTTCTCAATCAACATGCCTTCGGTGATTTCCAGAATCAAATAGCTTCCGTCAAGGCCTGTCTTTGTGAGCATCTCCTTTACGTCCTTAATAAAGCATGACGAAAACTGTTTCTTAGAAAGATTCACACTCACAGTGAAAGGCTGACTTGAAGGAAAATGTTCCTGAAGAATACTCATCTGGCGACCCGCTTCGCGGAGTACCCACCGACCGATGGGAATGATTAATCCCGTTTCCTCAGCAACCGGGACAAACACCTCTGGGAGTATTAAACCATGCTCTGGATGATGCCACCTCAAGAGAGCTTCAAAACCGCAAATCTTGCGTGTTTTCATGCTAATAATTGACTGGTAATCAAGATAAAATTCCTGACGTGCTATTGCTCTTCGAAGGTCTGACTCTAAACACAACCGTACCACTGCACTTTTATGCATTTTTTTATCAAAAACTTCACAGCAGGCCTTTCCTTTGAGCTTGGCATGATACATGGCAATGTCAGCGTCACGTATAATATCTTCCGGATTTTGTACTCCTTCTGCATCAACGGCAATCCCTATGCTTGCAGTAACGATGATCTCTTGTTTGTTCATATATATGGGCGCTCTAAGGTGCCTCAGTACCCGATCGGCAGTGGCTATGGCATCGGTAATCTCCTGAATCCCCTCGAGAAGAATTGCAAACTCATCGCCTCCGAAACGTGCGGCCGTATCGCCGGGCCGCAGACATTTCTCCAGTCTTTGACCGACTTCAACAAGCAATTGGTCCCCAACCATATGTCCAAGACTGTCGTTAATAACCTTGAATCGATCGATATCTAGGAAGAGGACAGCAAGCAAATAATCTTCACGCCGTTTTGCCAGATCGGCAGCATGCCTTAGACGTTCTGTAAACAAAGCCCGGTTAGGTAGATCTGTCAGTACATCATGAAAAGCATCATGAAGTAATTGCTCTTCCGTCCTCTTTCGGTCATTGATGTCTGTTACGGATCCTGCCATGCGGTAGGGCTCTCCGGATTTATCCCTTACTGCAAGCCCTCGACACAGAATCCAGCAATATGTCCCGTTCTCATGAAGGATACGATGTTCGTTCTCGAAGTGTGAAGTGAGCCCTTGAAGATGAGCTTCAATGTCTTCCTCCAAGTTCTTCCGATCATCTGTGTGTGTTCGATTCAACCAATAATCGAGGTTTTTCACCAACCCATTCTCGTCTAATCCGAGCATAGAATTCCAGCGAGGAGAATAATAGACTTCGTTGGTTTTCACATTCCAATCCCATAGGCCGTCGTTTACACCACGCGCAGCCAGGGCATACCGTTCCTCACTCTCACGTAGAGCTTCCTCTGTCAATTTTCGTTCTATGATTTCCTGCCGCATTTTTTGATTTGTATTTTTCAGCTGGACCGTCCGTTTTTCTACCTTATTGTGAGAGATTCTCAGTTTTTTTAGCATCTGTTTAAAGGCATGGGCCAAGTCGGATATTTCGTCGTTGGTCTCAACAGAAATGGTATGCATGAGCTTTCCTTCAGAAATATCTTGTGAGATCGAGGCCAGTTTCTTTACAGGATAAATGATTTTCTTGGTCATCAATATGGTGAGAACGGCACCCACAATGATCATAAAAGATGTGAGCAGCATCGTCGACAAGAGAAACTGGTTAATACGCTTCTTTAGATGCTTCTGGGTTATTCCGAGGTGAATATATCCAATGACCCTCTTTTGCGCACGGAACCTATTGGCATCGTCTAACTTGGTACCTTTACTTTCGATTGAGCTGACTACAGTAGCTAACATGTCGATATATCGATTTCCGTCTTCCTTATTGTAAAACTCTCCGTAGCGGATATGATTGGTCAAAATGGAATTCTTGTATTGAATTTTACTGGGTATCCCTACGTCCTGATTATTCACCTTATACATAAGAACGCGTTGTTCATGGTCCAAAATGTACACATAGGCAATAGAGGGATCCAGCGAAAGGTTCTCAAGAACCTGTGTCAGCGATTCCCTGTCCTCGGTATAGATGCCGTATTCGCTGCTTTGACAAGCCATCACAACAAGACTCATGCCATGATTTAACAGCTCTTGGTAGGTGTGAGAAATTTCGTCGTAGATGACAAAAAAAGCGATCACCAGTGAGGTGACAAAGATCAGCACGATGGTCAAGAAATTAAACTTTTTCGCGAGAGTTAACCGTCTCTTTTGCGATGTATTCGGCATCTTCTTGCCACCATACAAACTATATGAGCGTCACCGATGAATCCATCCAACTGTTCATACTATGAGAGGAATTTACAACAAATTAAAAATATAATATGTTTGTAGCATTTCTTTATAAAGCTGTCTATTTTGTTAAATTAACTAAAAATTATTTGTTAATTACTTATTTTAACATCATATATCTGTTTTATCCATAAAATTAAGCAATATGATCGTATAGTATAGCTGTTTTATCCATAAAACTAAGCAATATGATCGTATCGTACACATAGCCATATTCGACGTGATATTGCCTTAAAGAAAGATGACTAATAAAAAGACACATGAACTGCTTGTTGAGGAGAATCAAGAGGGTAAAACCGAACCAAATGCTAAGAGTTTAAACATGTGATCGAATTATTGAGCTAGTACATCTATCTCCTCAATTTACGCCCCTGCTCATCCATAATTATTAGTAAATATAACAACTTATCGAAACAATCCTTCCGAATAATCCTAAATTTAAAATTATCATTTTATTTAAACCCAAAATATGATAATTATAAGAGAAGTGTATCAGGTCTTCCATTTCTTGTTTCCGGGGTGAGCCAAATCCGGATCTCCAAAGAAACCTGGTAAAACCTGTCAATCTGTTTGGGTGTTCCTAAAAAAGAGGAGGGTCAAAAAAGATGAAGAAATTTGCAAAACTGTGTTTCATGATGGTTGCTGCCGTTCTGATCGCCGGACGTGTTGTGCACGCCCATGAGGCACACAAAGAGATCAGCGGACCTTTTGCAACACCGATGGCTGTTACAACGAAATGCCTCGAGTGTCACGAAGACACAGCCGCTGAAGTGATGAAAACAACTCACTGGACGTGGTCTTCGAAAGAGGAGATCGCAGGCAAAGGAAAAGAGCTGCGCGGCAAGCAGAATTCCATTAACAATTTCTGCATTTCCATCGCCGGTAACTGGCCGCGCTGCACAAGCTGTCATATCAGCTACGGCTGGAAAGACGCCGGCTTTGATTTTAATGACAAATCAAGAATTGATTGTCTCGTCTGTCACGATTCGACCGGGACCTACAAGAAACCCGGACCAGGAGCCGGTATGCCTGCTGGATTCACAGGGAATCCGAAATTTGATAAAAAGCCTGTCGATCTTGTAAAAGTTGCGCAGAGTGTGGGCAAACCAGGCAGAACCAACTGCGTCAGCTGTCATGGTTACGGCGGCGGAGGTGACAATGTGAAGCATGGCGATATTGATTCCACCATGAAAAATCCCACGTCTGATATCGACGTTCACATGGCCGCTGACGGTTTGAATTTTTCCTGCCAGAAGTGCCATACAACAGAGGGCCATCATATAAAGGGCAATGCCATGGTTGTTTCCCCAGGCGATGCAAACCATCTTGACTGCACCGACTGCCATGGAGGTGAACCCCATAAAAAATCGCCTTTGAACAGGCACACGGCTACCGTGGCATGCCAGACCTGTCATATCCCGAACTTTGCCAAAGGGATGCCCACCAAGGTGGAATGGGATTGGTCAACTGCCGGACAGGAACTTGATATGCCGGTTGATGAGTACGGCAAGGACGTCTATGCGAAGAAGAAAGGGACCTTCAAATGGGGAAAGAATATTGTTCCCGCCTATGCCTGGTACAACGGGAGTGCAGGCGCCTATCTCTTTGAAGAAAAAATGGATCCGGCCAAAGTCACCCGGTTGAATTATCCGGTCGGTGACATCCGCGACATGAAGGCCAAAATCTATCCTTTCAAGGTTCACCGGGGTAAACAGGTCTATGATAAAGAATACATGTATTTCCTGACACCGAAAGTGTGGCCCGGGGGTGCAGACAAAGACGAGGCCTATTGGAAGAGTTATGACTGGAACAGGGCACTGGTGGCCGGAGCCAAGCATAAAGGAATGAAATACAGCGGGACCTATGGGTTTGCCCCCACGGAGATGTACTGGCGACTGAACCACATGGTTGCTCCCGCAAAAAAAGCGCTGACGTGTCAGGACTGTCATGGAGAGAAAGGCCGTCTTGACTGGACGGGTCTCGGTTACAAAGGGGATCCTATGAAGATGAAGGGTGCTGCCCGGATGACCAAGAAGTAATCCCTATCACCTGTGCATGTGAAAGGCCCTCTTTTTCCAGAAAGAGGGCCTTTTTTTGCGAAGAACCTAGCCATGATATTGCATGAGAGGTCGAAGAAGTGCCGTAGGCAAGGCACAGCTAAATATCCGCGTTAAGCTACCTCTCCAAAACTTTTATCCTTGCCCTGACAGTGTCCACATATTGTTTCTGTTCGGGCAGGGCATATTCAATAAATTTCCTGTACCCGTCTATGGCCTCTCTTTCACGTCCGGACTTCTCACAGGTTAACGCCCTGTTGTAGTAGGCTTCCGCATAACCCGGGTTGATCTCAACGGCTTTATCATAGTCCGAGATGGCCTGGACATAAAGGTTTTTGGTGTAGTAGATATTCCCCCTCTTATAATAAGTCATCGCTTGAAATGGATCGATTTCAATGGCTTTGTTATAATCCGAAATGGCCTGATCAATCATGTCTTGGGCGGCATACGCATCGCCGCGGGAGAGATACGCGTCAACAATTCCGGCATCTATTATAATGGCCTTGTTGTAATCCGAAATCGCCCGCTCGTATTGCTCTTGTTCTGCATAGGCATTACCTCGGCTTATATACACTTCAACACAGTCCGGTTCGTTCTTAATTGCCCTGTTAAATTCATAGATCGCCCTTCCATACTCACCTTTAGCATAGTAGGCGTGGCCCAGGCGACGGTAGGCCTCTGAATACCATGGATCCAAATCAATAACTTTGTGATAGAAGGTGATGGCTTTATCGTGCTCTCCTTTCAGTTCCAGGGAATGTCCCACGTTATAGTAGGCCTTCGCATCTCTCGGGTTGAGTTTAATAACCTTGATGTAATCTGAGATGGCCTGATCGTACCGGCCTTTTTGCCTATATGCGCTCCCTCTGTTCTTGTAGGCCGCCACCATCTTCGGGTCATTATCGACGGCCATGCTGTAGTCTGAGATGGCCTGCTCATACTGCGCCTCATGATAATATAGATTCCCACGGTTATAGTAGGCCGCTGCATTCCCGGGATCCAGGGCGATGGAGCTGT
>CAJICE010000124.1_pt1 | contig 17977 bp, 18 predicted proteins | sample 9199531 | NCBI WGS metagenome assembly CAJICE01 (sample SAMEA7708327, study PRJEB35096) | sediment metagenome | biome: marine neritic benthic zone biome [ENVO:01000025]; feature: sediment [ENVO:00002007]; material: shallow marine sediment [ENVO:03000034] sea grass bed [ENVO_01000059] ... | reverse complement strand
GAATAAAGACCGCTTCGAATTGTAAGGAATCAAATCATCTATCTCTGCTCATTCAACCCGCACCATACTACGGGTTTTCACTCACATTGCAATTTTGAGACCAGCCGGCGACGCCGGGCGTTTCCAAATTTATTACCCAAATAAACCCTTAATAATTAAATAGTTACAGCAGGAGTATGATGAGTATGCCCAAAGTGTGCCCATCGCCTGTGACCAAAAGAGCTTGTATTACACGTGGACAATATCTTTTGAGAGTGGTAGATTCTTGTACAATCTTATCGTAAGGTTGCGTCAGCAAAGAGGTAGTATCACCTGAGGTCCGGTCACGGGGGGAGAAGCATGGAGAATCTGACCAAGTTGAAGGAGGCCATACAATCACTTTTCACCCGTCAGAAACTTGGGGTACTTGCTACCGATAGCCAGGGCGAGCCTTATACAAGTCTCGTGGCCTTTACGGCGTCGGAGGATCTCAAAACCCTCCTCTTTGCCACGACTCGAAGCACCAGAAAATATAACAATTTATCGGCCAATCCTTTTGTCACCTTGCTCGTGGACAATCGTTCCAATCAGGAGGAGGACTTTCACCGGGCCATTGCGGTAACGGCGAAAGGCCGTGCATACGAGGTGGAAGATTCTGAACGGGAAGAGTGCCTGCACCGTTATGTCAGCAGACACCCCTACCTTGAAGAATTTGTCTCATCGCCGACCTGTGCTCTTGTTCGAATTGATGTGGACAAGTACTTTGTGGTCAGCCGGTTCCAGAACGTCCAAATACTCGAGATTAACCAGATAACCGAATGAGTATACTCATCGCTTTAGAAGATGTCCGTGACGAGGACCGTAAAAGAATAGGCGGCAAATCATTCGCGTTGTCTGTTCTCGCAAAGCAGGGGATGAACGTTCCCCTCGGCATTTGCATCACTACTGAAGCTTACAGCGAATATGTCCGGGTCACCGGACTTCGATTTAAGATATTCAGGGAACTCAACCGGAAAAACCTGAATGACATGCGCTGGGAAGAGGTCTGGGATACGGCCTTGCGGATTCGCTCTCTTTTTCGAACCACCGAAATTCCGACCTCACTTTATGAAGCCATTGCTGGTCCCCTCACCAGCCATTTTTCAGGCCAAGCCGTCGCCGTGAGATCCTCTGCTCCCGACGAAGACTCAACCAAGGGCTCATTTGCCGGTCTGCACGCGTCTTATCTCAATGTCCAGGACACGTCATCTATTATGGAGTCTATACAGCTTGTCTGGTCATCCCTCTGGTCAGACGCCGCACTCCTCTATCGCAGAGAACTGGGACTCCGAGTGGAACGGAGTGCCATGGCCGTTCTGGTGCAAGCGATTGTAACGGGAGAAAAGTCCGGCGTCGCCTTTGGCAAAAATCCCAACGATGAATCGCAATCTGTAATCGAGGCCGTCTATGGACTGAATCAGGGACTGGTTGATGGATCCGTGGAGCCGGACCGCTGGATCCTGGACCGTGCGACCGGACGGGAGGTTTCGCACAGGACCTCGCGAAGAGAAGAGCGTGTGATGCCTGCAGGCCGGGTTGTCAAGACCGAACCATTGCCCGAAGATTTGCAGGAGGAGCCGCCTCTGAATCCCGATGAACTTCAGCGGGTCTTCGAACTCGTGCTGCGAACCGAAAAGCTTTTCGGCGCACCTCAGGATGTGGAATGGACATGGAAAGATGACGAACTCTATCTCCTTCAATCACGGCCGATCACCACCCTTTTCTCGGGGGCTCCAGAAGATAAGCGGGTCTGGTATCTGGGACTCCGGAAAAGTTTTGATTTTCTTAAAAACCTTCGAGATAAGGTCGAGAACCGAAGGCTCCCGGCCATGCAAAGGACCGCAAACGAACTTGCAGGGATCGATGTCGCAGCATTATCCGACGGGGAGCTTTCCCTGGAAAATGATCGGCGTTCCCGACTCTATCGGGAATGGCATGAAATCTACTGGAAGGAGTTCATTCCCCTGGCCCACGGTATGCGATTATTCGGGATGACCTATAACGACCGGATGCAGCCGGCCGATCCCTACGAGTTTATGGAACTGCTGACAAAAGGTGAGATAGAGAGTATAGAGCGGAATCGGATGCTCGAAGCGATCGCCGATCGGGTTCGAAAGGATTCCCGGATTGCGGCACGTCTGAAAGAAGGGGATGCGGCAGATGACGTTTTCGGTCCGATCCTGGACCGATTCATGAAACGGTACGGCGATATCTTCGCCGGAGCGGGCACGGCCCTTGCGACGAGACAGGCTGTAGCGCACCTGATTCTGGAAATGGCTTCCCGGCCCCGGACATCAGAAGAGACCCCCCCGAGGGATAGCTTCAGATTGGAAGAGGCGTTTCTCTCTTCCTTTCCTGACGAAGAGAAAGGTTGCGCTCGGGAACTTCTGGACCTCGGGCGATCCAGTTACCGTCTCCGGGACGATGATAACATCTACATGGGAAAGATCAAAGGCCAGTGGCTGCGGACTGAGGAGGAGATGGGCCGTCGTTCCCCGACGAAAAGCAAATTACAGGGAGACGTACCGGTCTCGGCCGATCTCTTTGATGCCCTGAATGACCCAACGCGTCCGAAGGAGGGCTTTGCCGCTATCGATACCGAGGGTAAAGGGTTTGCCATGAAGGCAAGGCAGATCGTGGGACAGCCCGCCGGGCCCGGGATTGCTCAGGGCAAAGCCCGGGTCGTTCTGAACACGGATGACCTCTTTGCGGTGAAAGCCGGAGAGATCCTGGTCTGTGATGCGGTAGATCCCAATATGACCTTCGTTGTTCCTTTGACGGCGGGCATTGTGGAACGGCGAGGGGGCATGCTCATACACGGGGCTATCATCGCCCGGGAATACGGCTTGCCCTGCGTCACCGGTGTCTCCAATGCCACGGTACTGATACGTACCGGGGACCCGGTCACGGTGGACGGTTATCTCGGTATCGTGATTGTCGGGTAACCTGCTCATGTTCAAGGCAGTCTCCACCCGGTTGTGCTTTTCTGGTTTCTAAATTACTATCGATTCATTGGCTGGGTGTCTGGAAACTGGTCGGCAGCGATTGTGTTCTATTTCGGGGCAAGACGCGGCCTGAGGTATTTGAGCGGTAATTCTAAACAACATTGTCTTATTCGGCGGCTTTGGCCTGATCAGCAATCCCATGGATGTCTGGGGCAGCAAGGATGGGGCCCAATGGGAACAGGTCAGCGAATCGCCCTGAAATCCCGTCTCACCTGACGAGATTAAGTACGACTTCGACGTGCTGGTGGTGCGGGGAGATCGATTCGGTCTCCGCCCCTCCATTTTCACCTTTGGAGAAGATCGCGAAACATTTGACTTTACCGACCCCACCAACTTCCTCAATGTGGATAATGATGTCCGGCGTTTCTCCCCGACTGGGGGATACCCCTGGAAAAGTCCGTAGAATTCTGAAAATGTGTAATGAGTGGAACTGATCCCAAGTAGGTCGAAGAAAGATTAAATCTTTAGCTAACCGGTTTAGGCTAATATTTATATTCTATGGATACTTTCTGCAACTTGCCTTCATCGTCCAGTAAATTAGAAACTCCAAAATATCTTAACAGTTTACGGTCCGATTTTCTATAAAGCACGTCCAAAACAGGTACAAACAATCGTAAAAAAATATTTGAAACCTTTATCTTAAGTTTTACGATGCCATTGTTTTCTCCTTGGTAGGTCATGATAAAACTATAGTAATCAAGCTTTCCAGGAATCAAAAACTTAATCGGAATATTTACCTTGCGTCTTACCTCGTCTAAATGATCAATCAGGTAATAGTGTAAGCCCTGGCAACCCACCAAGAGAACACCTTCATCAAACTCGGATTTAATATATGTTTTCTCTTGCTCCTGTCCATTCTTATCCCGTTTAAAAAGGATTATTTCTTTTCCTGTCAGGCGAATACCATGCTCCGATCCATTCCGTAAATCACGAAAAAGATAATTCGGTGCAGTTACAGATTCTCTAAAATCTGACTTCATCACTCCAATAAGTTCTCCATTTCCTCGAACATAATTGGTCGTTGCTCGAACAATTTTTCCCTCAGCACTCAATTCAGCTTTGTGTTTTTCAATGTAGAGAACCTTACCCTTGGTGTTCGTTGCAACACCTTCATAGGCCAGATCACGGGAGGCAAAGGAGATTTGTGCTGCCATCACGAATCCAATTATAAGAAATCCTGTAATAATTTTGCCCATACTGCTCACAAGACTCAGTGTGACGAATGACTGATTCACTATTGCTACTTCGATCAGACTTAATTCAGAGTGGTTAAACAACCTTTCCTTGATCTGTCAAACGGCCTTATCTCTCTGGTCTATTTGGTGACGCCATCAAATGATATGCTCAAATCCAGACTACGTTCTCTCGCTATCTTTATCCCCGCTTGCTTGATATGCTCACAGACGGCCTTTGATTTTACGGATCATCCAGCCGACCACGGGGATGTGCTCGAAGAGGCCTCCCGCTGCGTCCCAGTAGTCCTGATGGTAAACCACCTGTCCCGATGCATTAAACATCAAATGACTGATGCCGCTGGAGCGGGTCATCTGACCTCGCTTCATCTTTTTAAACTGAAGCTCCATAATCCAGCGGACATAATAGTTCCCGTCCGAACGTGCTACATCCTGAATCTCTACGCGGCCTACCTCCACGGCCTCGGCGCTCTCCACCAGGTAGTCTTCCAGGGCGTCGATGCCCCGGATCTCTTTTAAGGTGTCGTTGAAATAGACGTCCTCAGCATAGACTCGGCGGACCTTTTCGCGCATCGCTTCAGGGGTGAATTCGGAGAAGAGATCACCGAATCTCGCCAGGGCCTCAGCCTCCTCCGGACTCTCCGGAACAAAAGGGTTCGCCGAGCCAATATTTTTTCCCGTCAAAACCTGCTCGTAAGACATAATTTCTTCTCCTTGTACGGATCCAGCCCCGCAGAAGATGCCGACCATCAGAACTGCGGCGGCAAGATTCACAATCGGTACGGTGTGTTTCATAACGCCCTCTTTCTCCCAATATTATCCCTCTTTTGGTAAACCGTACCAAAGACGACAGGAGTTGTCCAATGTGGAGGCTCCGGTTCTGCTTGACTGATCCATCAAAATGGAGTTCACTGGAAAGCGGGTCCTTGGGAACCGTAAACCTATTCTATGGAAAAGGAGTCAAGGATGACATGGAGCCCTTTCTCGCTGATACTGGTGGGATGGCTTGTGATGGCCGCTTCCATGACGGCCCTCTATGGTATACAGAAAATGCGACAGGACGCCGGTATCGCAGATGTCGGGTGGGCAGCCGGCGTGGGGGTATTGGCTATTTTCTATGCTTTGGCGGCCGATGGATACCCTCTTCGCAGGACGGCCCTGGCGCTTTTGGCCGGATTTTGGGGTCTTCGCCTGTCCCTCTATCTGCTTTTGAACAGGGTACTGAAGGGGACCGAAGACGGCCGCTACCAGATGCTCCGGGAGCAATGGGGACGACGGGCGCCGCTCTATTTCTTTCTCCTCTTTCAAATGCAGGCAATCTGGGCCATTCTCTTTTCAATCCCCTTTTTGGTGGTGGCTTATAATCCAAAACCGATCTGGTCGTTTTTGGACACAGGCGGAGTCCTTGTGTGGCTGATCGCTGTCTTCGGCGAATCCCTGGCCGACGCCCAGCTGACACGTTTCCGGGCCCGGCCGGAAAACCGGGGCAAGACCTGCCGGCAGGGATTATGGCGCACGTCGCGCCACCCCAATTACTTCTTTGAGTTCCTCCATTGGTGGACCTATGTACTGATGGGGTCGGGCGCGCCTTACGGGTGGCTGACGCTCCTTGGCCCCTTGACCATGTTTCTGTTTCTGTATAAGATTACAGGGATCCCTTACACGGAGAAGCAGGCCCTGGCAAGCCGGGGTGAGGATTACCGTCAGTACCAGGAGAGCACGAGTCCGCTGATTCCGTGGTTTCCGAAGAAAGGCAAGCCATGAACCGCAGATTGAACAGATGGGCCGAAACAGGGAACCTGCCGGATTGGGTCATCCGATTCGGGATTCGACAGCTCAACCGGCGCCGGTTAGCGGAAGAAGCACGGCGGCACTCCCCAAATGCCGACCAGGCTCGAGCCGCCTTTGTGGAGAGCCTGAAAAGCGCCCCGATCGCCGTAGACACGGACCGGGCCAATGAAGAGCACTACGAGCTGCCCCCCGCCTTCTTTGAGAAAGTACTCGGTCGGCACCTGAAATACAGCTGCTGCTACTGGCCGCAAAGTGTAAACGACCTGGATGCTGCCGAGGCCGAGATGCTCGAATTGAGCGCAAAGCGGGCTGAAATCGAGGATGGCATGGAAATCCTCGATCTCGGCTGCGGGTGGGGTTCCTTCACACTCTGGGCGGCCGAGCGCTTCACCCATTCAAAAATTTTGGCCGTCTCCAATTCACGCCCCCAGCGTGAATTCATTGAGAAGGCCTGCCGAGACCGCGGTCTGCAGAATGTTCAGGTCCTCACGGCAGACATGAATACGTTTCAGACCGACAGGACGTTCGACCGGGTGGTCTCAATCGAGATGTTCGAACACATGAGGAACTACCAGATGCTACTTTCCCGCATTGCCCCATGGATCCGTCCCGAGGGCAAACTGTTCGTGCACATTTTCTGTCATCGGCGATGGGCCTATCTCTTCGAGACTGAAGGCGAGAGCAATTGGATGGGCCGGCACTTCTTCACAGGCGGACTTATGCCATCGGTCGATCTGCTCAGTCATTTCCAGGACCAACTTTTACTGGAAAAGCAATGGAATGTCTCGGGGCATCACTATCAGCAGACCGCAAACGCATGGCTTAAAAACTTTGACCGCCGCCGGGAACAAATTCTTCCCGTGTTGGAATCGGTTTACGGTTCCGCCGAAACAATGATCTGGGCTCAGCGCTGGCGGATCTTCTTCATGGCCTGTGCCGAATTGTGGGGCACCCGAGGGGGCCGGGAGTGGTGGGTGTCACACTACCGATTTCGCCATAGCGGTTAATCCGTACTGCCGGCATGGCGGGAAAGAGTCCTTTCTCTCAGCCATCGGGCAATTCCAAAGAGCACCGGCGTCACGATGCACCAGGCGAGACTTATTGCGAGCAGAGGCATGAACAGAGGGCGGTCGATTTCGATGGCGCCCAGCCGGTCTCCTGCCCAGTAGGCCAGCGGTCCCCCCGCTGCTCCCAGAATACCCGCCAGAAGGTATTTATCGTGCAGCCAGCTCAGCGAGACGTTGAGGATGGTGGCAAAGTCCACCCAGAGGGCTATGAGCCAGACAGTACTCAGCGGTTGGGGGAGCAGCGACCGGGCAGGAACGAACGTTCCGAGAGCAATGAGCGTTGTATCGACTGCGAAACCGATCGCCGCTGCAGCGAATGCCAGCAAGATCTCCGCTGAACGGACACGGCTGAGGACAAGATGAAGGGCCAGAACCAGGGCCACGATGGCAGGTCCCCAAAGGCTGTGGCCGCGGGCGGCGCCCAGGATGCAGGCAAACCAGCCGATCTGAAACGCAACGAAATTGATCAATGTATTCATCAGGACTCGTGTGCTTCTGTCAGCATGGAAACCCTCGGCTCCAGGAGACAGCCTGGTTTTGCAAAGATTATTTGTACCTCGCGGAGGTAGCGCTCCTGAAAAGCCCCCTCACAGTAACAGAGGTAAAACTCCCACATCCGGATGAATTCTTCCGTGCAGCCCAGTGTACGGACCGCATCGAGGCGCTGGGTAAAGCGTCGCCGCCATTCCTGCAACGTCCGGACATAGTGGGGTGTGATCTCTTCAAGGTGGAAAATCCGAAGGTCCGTTGTCCGGGTCATGGCCCGGGTCATGGCGGTTACTGATGGAATGCAGCTTCCCGGAAAGATGTAGCGTTTGATAAAATCGGCCGACCGGGTCTGACGCTCGTAGATCTGATCTTCAATCGTAATGGCCTGCAGCACCATTAGACCCTCCGGCTTCAGCCGTTCGCTGCAGCAGCGGAAAAAGGTCTCCAGATAATGGTGGCCCACAGCTTCGATCATCTCGATGGAGACGAGTTTGTCGTAACGGCCTCGCAGGTCCCTGTAGTCCTCCTGCAGGAGTTCGATGCGGTCCTCAAGACCCGCTTCCTGAATGCGTGCCCGGGCCAGTTCATACTGCCGCTGTGAGACGGTCGTTGTCGTCACCCGGCAGCCGTACTGGGCCGCGGCGTAAAGAGCGAACCCGCCCCACCCGGTTCCTATCTCCAGAAGGTGATCCTCCGGGCGGAGCTGAAGTTTATGGCAGATCCGTTCAAACTTGGCCAGCGATGCCTCATGCAATGTACTCCCTTCGTGCTCGAAAATCCCGCAGGAGTAGGCCATGGTTTCGTCAAGAAAAAGCGCATAGAAGTCATTGCTGAGATCGTAATGGGCCGCTATGTTGGCGCGGCTCCCTTTTCTTGTGTTGCGCCGAAGCCAGTGGTACAGGTTATGGACGGGGGCTGTGATTTTGGACCACGCCCCATCCAGTGCGTCAAGGGTTTTCCGGTTTGATACGAAGATACGAATCAGCGCCGGCAGATCACTGCAGCTCCAGTAGCCCGCCATATAGGCTTCCGCGGCCCCGATGCTGCCGCCGAACAGGGCCTGTCTGTAAAAGCGGGCATCGTGGACCCAGACGACGCTATGCAGCGAGGTGTCAGGTGTCTGGTCGCCAAACACATTCTGCTGTGAAGAGTCGACGATGACGATCCGGCCCCTCCGTAGTCTTCCAAGGCGAGAGAAAAGCAACGCCCGGGCCACGGCTGCTCGTCTGGTCAGGGCCCCACCCGACATGAGCTTGGGCGGCTCGGTTTTTTGAACAGCAGGCTTGAGACCTTTCATGGATGTCGTACCTCCGACGGATTCGTCCGCTTCCCCGGATGGGAATAAAAGGGTGCACCCTTCAACCAAAGACGAAGCGCCTGCCAGTGGATGGCCCCGACGACTTTGGCGGTCATGAAGGGATACTGGACCAGCACGCGGGCCATATTTTTTCCTGTCAATTCGAACCGCTGCAGCGTAAGCGTCGCGTCGAAGAGTTTTTGTTTCCCTTCATAGTTGTTCATATGGATCTTCAGCGTTTCGCCCGGTTCCTGAAGGCGCCAGTCGTAATGGAGTTTCATGTCCATGAAGGGCGATACATGAAAGTCCTTGGCGAATTCAAATCGTTTCCAGTCATCCCGGCCGCGGTTCTGCGTTTCTCCCAAGACATAACAATGCTGTTCACCCCAGGGTGTATTGTTGATCTCCGCCACGATGGTCTCCACATGCTGACCGCTAGGATCATAGCAGTAATAAAAGCTGACAGGATTGAAACAATATCCGAAATAGCGCAGATGGGTCACTAACCGGATCGGTCCTTCGGGCCGCGTGCCCGTGCGACTCAAAACCAGGTCCCGCACGGCCGTGTCCAGTAAAATCCGGGGATCGCCCAGATGGTCCCGCCGTCTGAAATAAGCAAGATTGACGTGATCCGTTGACCAGAACCAGCGTCCCCTGAAAACCTCCTTCAGCTCCGACAGATCCAGATAGACCAGAAAGAGCCCGTAACGGAATCTGTTCTTGACCGGTGTGAATCTTTGATGCCGAATGTGACCTATGTAGAGGCAGCTCTTCATGGCTTAAAGTGACTTTCCAAAATAGCGGCACACGGCAAGTGCGCTGTTTACGCCGTCTTCGTGGAAGCCGAAACCCCAGTAGGCGCCGCAGAAATACGTTCTATTGACATTATTTATTGTATCGAAATCCGCTTGGGCGTCAAGTGCGGGGGGTGTATAGACGGGATGGTGGTATATTTTGCGCCGAAGCATTCTCGACGTAGAGATAGCATCAGCGGTATTCAGGGTGACGCAGAACTCCTCCGGTGCCTCGAGGGACTGGAGGCGATTCATACTGTAGGTCACGGTCGCACCTTCAGACGATTCTCCTTGAAGATGGTAATTCCAGGCGGCCCGAACCAGAGGCCGTCGGGGCAGTAGGGTGTCATCAATGTGGAGAACTGTCTCATTTTGCTGATAGGGTATAGCGCCCAATACCCGTCGCTCATCTCGCGTCGCGTCGACCAGCAGACCAAGAGCCTGGTCGCTGTGGGTGGCCAGGATCACCCGATCGAAACTCTCTGGAGGACCCTTTCCGGTTGTTACCTCAACCCGGTCCGAATAACGGCGCACCGCCGTGACGGGTGTTTCCAGTTGGACGATCTGGCGATAAGAGCGTGTTAATGCCCCCACATAGAGCTGCGATCCGCCGCAGATGGTCCGCCACTGCGGTTGGTTTCGGACATTGAGAAACCCCTGGCGGTGAAAAAAACGGCCAAAGAGCCGGGCCGGAAACTCCTGGAAACGGATGGGATCGGCCGACCAGATGGCTGCGCCCATGGGGATAAGGAAGTGCTCCATGAATGTCCGGGAGTAATGCTTCCTCTGAAGAAATTCGCGCACCGTCACGTTCGGTGCATCCGGGCGGAGCAGCTCCGCCGAATCCCGCCGAAACCGGAAAATTTCTGCAATCATCCTCCAGAATACGGGATTCAGGAGGTTGCGCCGTTGGGCAAAGAGGGTGTTCAGAGTTGAGGGTGAATATTCCAGACCGCTTCGTTCACAGCGGACACTGAAGCTCATGGGAGCCGGCTGGCTTTCGATACCGAGCCGTTCGATCAGAGTCGTGAAGTTCGGATAATGGATTGTATTGTAGACGATGAAACCGGTGTCGATTGCGTAATGCCGTCCGTGCGCTTCGATATCAACCGTATCGGTATGCCCGCCGATATAATTGTTGGCTTCATAAACAACCAGTTCATGCTCGGCATGGAGCAGGTATGCGGCTACCATCCCGGAGATGCCGGTCCCGATAATAGCGATTCGCATGGGTGTTCTCCCCGTGTGGGAAACGTTCGAGTATTACGGCGATGTAGACAGATGAACCCGATTCCGCCGTCGGACTTCGTCGGTTACGGGACGAAGCTCTCGAATGATACCGAGCCGTGATAGGAGCAACAGTAGGTAGTAAGTGAGATCGATCTCCCACCAGTAGAAACCCTGACGGGTCGACACGGCATAATGGTGATGGTTGTTATGCCATCCCTCGCCGAGGGTCAGTAACGCTAAAAACCAGTTGTTACAACTTTCATCCTCCGTAACGTACCGTTTGCTCCCAACCATATGACACAGAGAGTTGATGCTTGCTGTGGCATGGTAGAGAACAACCGTGGAGATGAAAAACCCCCAGACCAGAAGCTGGGGTCCGTTGGTTTGTAGGCCGGGTACCGCGGCCTCCAGAAAGGCTCCAAAGAAAAATAGAAATAGAGCCAGGAAAAACGGCACGACCACATCGAATCGGTCCAGCCAACGCAGTTCCGGAAACTTTGCCCAGTCACTCACCAGTTCGGTCCTGGGGAAAAAGTTCCTTTTGGAGACCATCCATCCTATATGACTCCACCAGAACCCCTGGCGGGCCGGTGAGTGGATATCGTCTGTCTGGTCGGCATGTTGGTGGTGATAACGATGATGGGAGGCCCACCAGAGAGGACCGCGCTGTACGGCGGCATTGCCGAGGAGTCCGAAGACAAACTGCCATGGCCGGGAGGTCTTGAAAGTTTTGTGGGAGAAATAGCGGTGATAGAAGGCAGTGACGGCAAACATGCGAACACCATATAGAAGGAACGCGATACCGACGGCGGTCCAGCTCCACCCCACCCAGAAAACCCCCAGGATCATCAGATGAGACGCCAGAAAGGGAACAACCCGGAGCCAATCGATGTCACGAGATCCGGAGGGTTGAGACTCTGCCTGGCCGGCATAAGAGTCAAACCAACGAACAAACGACAGGAAGACCGGAGAATGCTTTTTGTTTTTCATGAATAATCGAAAATATATTAAAAAAGAATGTCACAAAGTATAATACTGAATCCATTTTATTGTCAACCCCAAGCAAACCCTTTGTATCTTTGGTGTACACTGATCTTTGAGTGTTTGCAAAGCCTGGCTGTCTGGGCTATAGTATTCATCAACCCATCCTTAGTAAATCAATGGGAAGAAAGGGATAATTATGAAAAAGCTTATAATGCTCCTTGTGCAGGGGGCACTGTCCATTTTTCCTGCACTAGCCCTTGCCGTGGAGGTGGGGGATCGGGCGCCACTCTTTGAAACGGAATCCACGAAAGGCCCGCTTCGGCTCGCAGACTATCAGGGCAAACAAAACGTGGTGCTGGCCTTTTACTATGCAGATTTCACCCCGGTCTGAAAAAACGAGTTGCTGGCCTTTCAGTCGGACCTGTCCGACTTTGTAGGTATGGACACCCAGGTGCTGGGTGTGAGTTCAGACAGTCTGGAGACCCACAATGATTTCAGCCGTAAGCACAACATTTCCTTTCCGCTGATTTCCGACCAGGACGGAGATCTGCGTCAACAGTACGGACGGGGCCGGGTTACTTTCCTCATCGAAAAGAATGGCATGGTCCGGTACATTCAGAAGGGAGTCCCCCGAAACAACGACTTTCTTAGGGAGATCCGCAAATTCAACGAAGAGACAGGAGCGGCTGAAAGGAAGACGGACTGAGTCACTTCGCATTTTGAAGCCCAGTCATATTTCTTGTCATGGAAACGGTTATCCTGCTAGTACGTCATTGATGGTGAAGTCACTCCAGAATTCTTGCCATTTATAATTTACTTTATGCCTATACACTCTATATAAAAAGGCATTACATTGCTCTCAAGAATGCAGGTGTGCCCACACTGTGCCCAAAAGTGTCGAATTGAGGCGAAGCAGGGCGAATTAGATAATGTCATATCTTACATGAAACCATTGTAAATTATTCTCCATTCGCCTGGGGTGGTCAGTGATTCAATCCGCCTGGGATCTCCATCTTTTCTGACACCCAATAAACATTAATAAATCTAATGGTTACATCAGAAATGTAGTCATCCCACCTGGATTAAGAAAAAAGACACAATTTTGTGTGAAATCGATTGAAAACGTTTGAATTATCAAGTCATATAAAAAAAGGTGCCCAAAGTGTGCTTATATCCTGTTTCCAAGATGTTCTCAAAAGGACTTGTGGTATGAAACTGAATCAGTCCTGCAAATAATGAGTGTTTCAAAAACTTCGAATAATCTTTATTCCCAATGTTGATGACGAATGACCTATGGCAGATTTATTTCATGTTTCAAATACCTGAGTTTTTTATGAATGGGGAGTCGACATACTCTCCTATTTGAAACGTACGTATCATTCTCTGTACAATTTGCGGTTCTGCTAAACATATGTTAGACTTTTTCCCGTTTCAGTTCATTTCTTCGAAAAGGTTACCATGTCATCGTTTAGTGAGGGTGCCCTGATGGATCATAAGGATAAAACGAAGACTCAGCTTATTAAAGAATTGGAAGCATCGGAAAAACGGATTCGGGACCTGGAGGGACTGGAGACCCGGAATAAAGAGGAAGAAGAAACAGCGTCAGAACTTCTCCATGAATTGAAAACCATCTTTGATAATCTGCCTCTTGGTATTGCCTATCTCGATGAGAACTATAATATGATCAGCGTGAATAAATTTTTCTCTGAATTTACCGGGATGGATGAGGATGACCTGATCGGTAAGGCATGTTACGATACCGTTGGGGAATATGCCGGTGATTCTGAAAAAGAGGGGTATGAGAGAATCTGTACCTTCTGCAAAAAGAATACCTGCTTCAAGACCCGGCAACCGACTGTTATGGAACGGCCCTTGAAGGGCAAAATTGTCAGGGTCACAACGATCCCGGAATTTCATGAAGACGGTGAAATTTATCGTTTTCTGGAGATCGTTGAAGATATTACTGAAATGATGAACATGCAGGCCGAAACCATGAGGGCCGCTCACCTGGCGTCACTTGGAGAACTGGCCGCCGGGGTTGCCCACGAAATCAACAATCCTGCAAACGGCATTATCAACTATGCGCAGATGCTGGCAAACATCACAGAGAAAGGGAGCAGGGAAAATGAAATCGGCCGTGAAATAATGGCCGAAGGCCGCCGTATCGCACGCATTGTGAAGAGCCTCCTTTCTTTTGCACGGGACAGGAAGGAGGAAAAGAAACCGGCTCAGATCCATGTCATTCTGGAGGAAACCCTATCCATGACCGAGAGGCTTTTTCGAAAGCATGGTGCTCACGTAAGTATGGACGTAGCCGGGGACCTACCTCTTATTTATGCCAATCCTCAGCAGATTCAACAGGTTTTTCTGAATATGCTGAATAACGCCCGGTATGCTCTGAATCAAAAATATGCCGGCACAGATGAAGAGAAGCGTCTTGACATTACCGGCGAGAAGACCACGGTAGAGGGTCAATCTTTTGTGCGGATAACATTTCTCGACAGGGGGACCGGAATCCCGGCAGATGTTCTGAACCAGGTGACAGATCCTTTCTTCTCAACCAAGCCGAGCGGCCAGGGGACCGGCCTGGGGTTGAGTATCAGTCACGGGATTCTCAGTGACCATAACGGCAGACTCCGATTCGAAAGCCGTGAAGGGGAATATACGAAAGTCATTGTCGAACTGCCGATATATAAAGATGAGGATGAATGATGAAGGCGAAAATTCTGGTGGTCGATGACGAAAAAAGTATCCGCGTCACTTTTGATGCTTTCCTGTCCGAGGGAGGTTATGACGCCGTGACAGTGGCCGATTATAATGAAGCCTTGACAACAATGGAAACATGGAATCCCGATGTCATTTTCTCAGATATTGTCCTGGGCGGGAAGACCGGGATCGATCTGCTGCAGGAAGTCCGGAAAAGAAAAATGAACTGTCCCATGGTGATGATCACTGGTGCACCGGATATCGAAACAGCGTCCGAGGCTGTACGCCTTGGAGCTTTTGACTATATTCCTAAACCCGTTGAGCAGGAGAAGCTTCTTCAAGCGGCAAAAGTGGCATTGCGGCACAAGAGGGTGCTGGATGAGAATGAACAATACCGGTCCCACCTGGAAGCGATATTCAGCAGCGTCCAGGAAGGAATCCTCATGGTGGACAAGGAGTTGGTCGTTGCAGAAATCAATGACGCAGCAAGAAATCTCTGCGGATTCTTGGACAGGAATGTAACCGGGAAGCCCCTGAATTCTCTTCCCATTTTCTTCAACCAGAGAGCCCTTGAGCTTCTGCAGGAAACCCTCAGGAATAAAAAGCCCCAGGAAATCCATCGGTTCGAATGTCAGCACCCGGACGGCCACATAAAGGTGATGACCCTGACTGCATCGCCTCTCTTCGATAATCAAAAAAAGCTTTGCGGTGCTGTCCTCGTAATCCGGGACGAAACGCGCCTGGACGATCTGGAGCGAGGTTTCAGAGAGCGCACTCAATTCCACGATTTGATCGGCCGGACCCCGGTCATGCAGAAGCTTTATACCCTGCTGGAAGATTTGGCCGATGTTCAGACTACAGTGCTCATTACAGGAGAGAGTGGAACAGGCAAGGAGTTGGTCGCCGAGGCACTCCATCATAGCGGTGTGCGGAGAAGTATGCCTCTGGTCAAGGTGAACTGTTCCGCATTGCCGGAGGGCCTCCTTGAAAGTGAACTCTTCGGGCATGTCAAAGGGGCCTTCACAGGCGCAGTCAGGGACAAGGTCGGACGTTTTCAGCGTGCACATGGAGGGACCATCCTGTTAGATGAGATCGGTGATCTCTCACCACTCATGCAGCTTCGCCTTCTTCGAGTACTGCAGGAGATGGAATTTGAGCGTGTAGGGGATTCTGCGCCTATCAAAGTCGATGTCCGTGTTGTGGCCGCAACCAACAGAGACCTCCAAGAGAAGGTCCGGAGCGGAGAATTCCGGGAAGATCTCTATTATCGTTTAAAAGTCGTAGAGGTGACGCTGCCTCCACTCCGGGACCGGCGGGACGATATTCCCTTTCTTACAGAACATTTCCTTCAGAAATTCAATAAGAAGTTCGGCAAGAAGATCATGAGCCTATCCGACGATGCAAGAAGCATTATTGCAGAGCATACCTGGCCCGGAAATGTCAGGGAACTGGAACACTCGTTGGAGCATGCCTTTGTCCTCTGCCGCCAGAACACCATTACCGTCGAACACCTGCCGACCTATTTCAGGGATCTTTCCCTGCAGGACCCATTCGTTTCCGGACATAAAGGGGTTGAGGGCCCGCAGGATATCCTGGAAGCACTGGAAAAGAGCGACGGGAATAAAACCGCTGCGGCACGGATGCTGGGTATCAGCCGAATGACCCTCTATCGCAAGATAGAAGAATACAATATTTTTGATGAGAGATGAATTTGTAACACGGCGTATCATGTGACAATTAAATGTCACATTATGTGTATCATGTTACACATAAACTCACCGAAAAAATCCTGAACTTTCTCTATTCATCGATCTAACCTATTGTTTTCAAATTAAAATCCTAAAATTTTTCATGACGCATCATCCTGGCATGCTTTTTGTAATATGAAGTGTCCATAAGGTCGATATGAACGAAATTTCTCGAAAAGCAGAAAGGGAACGATCATGGACTGTCCAAAGTGCGGCGCAAAGAGAATGGTCCGGGACAAACCCATCCATTTCAACGGGGCGAATCAGGAAGGGGACTTTCTTTATCTCGAAGAGATCTACTGGTGCCACATTTGCGGAAAAGTGATCTTTGTGAATAAGGACCTGCAAACAACCAGCAATAAGTTCGTACGAGGCCAGGTTGTTCTAACAGAGTATGAGGATCTCTGAACAAATCGAGAGAATAATGGCGGAAGGATTATCCAATTCCAAATTTTGCCCGTTGATTCAAGACGATCGGGATGGCTGTTACTTTTGTAAAATGGACAGCCTGGCCACGGAAGATGCCATTTATTTCTGTGCGTCCCATTATGAACAGTGCGAGATCTATAGAAACTATTTCGAAGACCGGAAAGATAATCATCGTGAATCACACTAAGAAGAGGAGTCGGCAATGAATAAACATATCCTGCTCGTTGATGACAATGCCGCGATTCGCTATACCGTTTCTTTCGTTTTGAGAAAGAACGGATATCGAGTGAGCAAAGCGCAAAATGGTCAAGAGGCACTGTCCATGATTCTTGAATCCAAGAGGAGCAACGGCAACCATTTTGATCTGCTCCTAACGGACATACAGATGCCCTGGATGACCGGTATTGAGTTGATCGACCAGCTCAAGGAACATCACATCGACATGCCGGTATTGGTGATCTCCGGGATTGAGGATGAGATGGTTGTTGGTAAACTTTTGAAAAGATCCGATCGAGATTTTCTTTTAAAACCCTTTGATTTTCGGGAACTGATAAAACGGGTTGAAACGCTCTCGGGAAAAAACTACGAAGAGAAAAGAATGAAGGTGAACGGTCATGCGAGAATGCGGAGAAGAGTTCGTCCAGTTCATTCAGAGTGTTAGGGAAACACCTGGATAGAATAATTATCGAAAAGGAGCCAGACATGAAATGTCCTTTCCTAGTCGTGCCGGTCGTACCCACATGCTTGGAAAATGAAATACCCTATGTCCCGAGTCCTATTTAACTTGAAGAATATTGTAAGAGCAATAACCATGTAAAATGCCCATTTCTTAGGACCGCTATAACCAAGAGGCATGAAAAGTTTCGGAGCAATAAAGAGGCATCGGTACTGAACTGTAATTAAGGTCCGCCATCTGTTTATTAACGAGGACGACGTTTGTTGTCAAAAAAAGGAGGTAAGTCATGTTAAGACAAATACTGACGGTTATAACTGTCTTGGGAATTGTTATCTTTTCGCCTGGTCCGGGACAGTCCGATGAAGGAGATCGGTTTCTCCAAGAGCCCCGGGAAGTTATCAAACAGTTTGGTGGAGAACTTCGGATGCATTTGCAAAAACAGATGCAAAGCGGGGGGGCCACTGCAGCCGTGGCTGTCTGTTCAAAAGTCGCACCAGCCATCTCCTCCAAGCTCTCCCGCCAGACAGGCTGGAGTGTGAAAAGAGTCAGT
>CAJICE010000036.1_pt1 | contig 18105 bp, 18 predicted proteins | sample 9199531 | NCBI WGS metagenome assembly CAJICE01 (sample SAMEA7708327, study PRJEB35096) | sediment metagenome | biome: marine neritic benthic zone biome [ENVO:01000025]; feature: sediment [ENVO:00002007]; material: shallow marine sediment [ENVO:03000034] sea grass bed [ENVO_01000059] ... | reverse complement strand
CTCTTCCCCTCGCTGTAACGTTCTGTCTGCTTTTCACGCCGCCTTCCGGTCTGGGAGAATGGGGTTTATTTGCATGGTTGACGATCTTCGCAATGCTTGTTCGGGGATCGATGACCCTCTATCATATTCCGCACCTTGCTTTGGGAGCGGAACTCTCGGGTGATTATAACGAGCGTACGGGTATCGTGGGTTATCGAACATTTTTTGGAGCAGTGGGAGGTGTCGGGGTGCATATGCTCGGATTCTTCTATTTCTTGAGAAGTACCGCCGATTTTGAGCATGGACAGATGAACCCATCGGGATACCCCGATTTCGCCCTCTTCTTCGCCGGCGTCATTCTCGTCACGGTCCTGTACTCTGCCGCGGGGACCCATTCAAGGATTCCCTACTTACCCAGGCCGCCTGATAACCCCGATCGCTTCAGCTTCAGGCGTCTCGGCCGTGAGATGACGGGGGCGTTGTCGAGTCCTTCGTTCAGGGCCCTGTTTGTCGGGCTTGTGATCTTCTTCGTGGCTCGAGGTGTGCAGTTCGCTCTCCTTCTCTACATGAACACATATTTCTGGGAGTTGAGCACACGGCAGATGGGTCTGCTCATGATCCCCGCAATCTTTGGGTTGCTTTCAGGGATACCGATTTGGACGCTTCTTTCACGCCGGATCGACAAGAGAACGATATTCCTGACAGGGATTATTATTTTCAGCCTTTTCTCCTTCCTGCCCCCGGTGCTCAGGCTCTGGTTTTGGTTTCCAGCGAATGAGCAGATCCTCCTGCTGCTGATGCTGCTCGGCACGGCGTGGTTTCTCACTGTCTTCGGTGCCGCAGGGGCTTTTGTTGCCGCAGGTTCGATGCTGGCGGATCTGGCTGACGAATACGAACTTGTTAGTGGTCGACGTCAGGAGGGCATTTTTTTCGGTGCTCAGGCCTTTGCCGGGAAGTCCGCTTCCGGACTGGGCCACCAGATAGCTGGCTGGTGCATTGACCTGATTCAGCTTTCACCCCAGGCAGACCCCGGCGCCGTGGCTCCAGACGTTGTACATCACCTTGGGATCCTCTATGGCCCGGGAGTTTTCATCCTCTCGATTATCGCCTTCGGCTTTTTGTGGCGTTACCGGCTGACTCGTGAACGTCATGCGGAAATTCAACATAAACTCGCTCGAAAAGAAAGTGGGCATGGATTCTCTTTTGGATTTTCCCGAACAACCGGCCAGTTTGAAGTAGGTCTGGATCAGAGCACTGAGAGAGCCGTAGAAACCGCATCCGAAAGGGACTTGTACAATTGAGAGAATTGGGTTTATAAAGAGGACCGTTTTTAAACGTAATGACTCACTTTGAAAACAATTGATGTCGAGTCCGAAGGGAGAATAAATAATGTCAGCAATGGGAAGTATGCATGGCAAGGTCGTCCTGATTACCGGCGGGACCGGCGGCATCGGAATGGCCACAGCCACCGGGATAGCCAAGCTCGGCGCTACGGTAGTTGTTGTAGGCCACGACAAAGGACGGGGGGAGGCGGCTGTGGCTGAGATCCAAGATAACAGCGGCAACCTATCGGTCGAACTGATGCTGGCGGATCTGTCTTCTCAGGTAGAAATTCGTAATCTGGCAAAAGACTTCACAATCAGGCATGACCGGTTGCACGTGCTTATCAATAATGTGGGCGGCCTCTATGCAAAACGCTGGCAAACAAAGGAGGGAATCGAAGCCACACTAGCGGTGAACTATCTGTGCCCCTTTCTTCTCACCCATCTGTTAATCCCCACACTTCAGGCAAGTGCCCCCAGTCGAATTGTGAACATTACATCGCTTGCCCATAAATTCGCGAAATTGAACTTCGATGACCTGCAAGCGACGCAGTTGTATTCCGGGACAAAGGCTTATACCCAAGCGAAACTTGCAATTGTGATGTTCACCTATGAACTTGCTAAACGATTCGATGGGATGGGTATCACCGTGAATGCGACTTATCCAGGAGAAGCGGACACACAAATGACCCGGTCAGAGGCTCTCCGGTTTTTTCTCAGAAACATGCATCGGCTGACAAGACAAATCAGGAGATTCAATCCCGAGTTCATGACAACGGAAAAAGCGTCCCAATCGTCCATCTATCTGGCCTCATCTCCTGAGTTAGAGGACGTGACAGGGAAGTACTTCAGCCGAAAAAAGAAGATGGTGACATCGTCTAAAGCCTCTTACGAAGAGGTTGCGGCCCGACGGCTCTGGCAAATCAGTACTGGACTTACCGGACTGACGGAAACAACACCAACGGCATAGACCAATCCGTGCCGCCGGTGGTCCTTCATCGCCTCGAACTTCCTATTACCCTATGATGATCGGTCAGAAACATAGGCAGGACAAAAGAAACGTGCTAAGTGGAGCGGAATAATTTGGAGTTCAATGGTGCGAGTATCGTGAGGAATGGGCGTGTCTTCATGCGGCCTTTACAATAGTGACCCGCCACACGGCTGAAGGAACATCAAGAGATAAGTCGTGCCAGACGGTCACAGAAGGAGGCTAAAAGTTATGGCACTGGAAGAGAAGATCACACAGGCATTGAACGATTCGGAAAACTTTTCGAAGAAAGTCGCCCTGGCTTTTTTCAAAACACTCAAACGGTCAGGATGTTCCGATCAGCAGATCATCTCTGTGGCCAAGGATGTGATCGGTTGCCTGATTGAAAGCCTTAACAAGTTTGAGCAGAAAAAGACCAAGATCGAGAAGGTAAAGAGAATACAAGAAAAGGTTTCCTGAACTATTCGAGACATGTATTAATAAAAAGAGTGTTTGAGGGAGTATCCGTTGTTCCTTCGCCCTCAGAGGGGATTAATACGGCCTGAAAAGGGGTTGATGCCCCTTTCTCTTTTTTTTCTTGCATTTTTTGGTGCACATGCCTTTGCACAGATTGCAGCGGTCACTGCTGCACCACTGGCAGAATTCACATTCCGGACAGGGATACTTTTTCCGGTTCTTTTCTTCCTGCGTGCTATTCATAAAATCAGTATATCCAAAATGTGTGGCGCCTGCAATCGCTTTGAATCCAGAGAAGGCACCACATGGCCCAGAGGACAAGAAGTGTTTCCCTTGTGTATGATATGATGACGATCACTCATGCAATATCCGGGCTAGTTTTAGCTTGAAACAAAACTCAAATTGTAATAAATTAATTATTTATGGGTAAGGTAAGAACAGGAGGGGTTGAGGCCGGAATGAGGCGTATTGTCACCATCAATTTATTGGTTCTCCTCTTCCTGTTGTCGGTGATGGGATGTTCCAGGGTTAAGGATTCCCTGCGATCGGCCCGCGGGTCATTCCCGGTGAAATATCTTTACCGTCCTTCCTATGAGACAATCGGTGCCATGTACAAGAGCGAGCCGGCAATGGCCATTGAGTTCCTGGAGCGGTTGAGCCGGAAGCATAAAAAAAATCTTGCCTACCGGCTCACTCTGGCGGACATGTATAAGGACAGGGGGCGGGTCAACGACGCGATCCGACTCTGGTTCGAAATCCTGGCCCTGAGCCGGGAGGAGGGGATTGTCGAGGGAGAAAATCTTCAGGTCTATTTCATTCCCATTGTTCCCTACCAGGAAGAGGGAATACGCCCTTATCGACTCAAAATCGATAAAACTCTGGTCTATGATAATATTGGCCAGATCTATTTTCAGAATGCCTTCTACGAGGAGGCGGCGGATACTTTCAGCAAGGCTGCAGAGAACACCCCCGACCTGAATCAAAAGGCAAGGCTTTATTATAAAGCAGGTCAGGCAATCGGTTCCAAGGCAGTGGAATTTATTATTTCTGATAAGGATGGCCAGCCATACCAGAAATTTGGAGATCGAACGGTCCCCGTTGATCTGATGCGCTATAAAAGGAAGGAGATGGACTTCTACACCAAGGCCCTTGCGGTCAATTTTACCGATCAGGAACTGTATGAGGAGATTCAGGAGAGTCTGATGCTTGCCGATGAAGAGGTCTCTCGACATGAAGGGAAACCTTCTTTGAAAGAGATTGAAGATTCGGTACTGTCACAGGAGGCAGGAACTTCTGGACAGCCGGAGGAGGAAGAGAAACCGGACCTCCGGAGTCAAGCCCTGGACCTTTTTTTGCAGGGGAAGATTGATGAAGCGGTTGCAATCTGGGATATACTCTATTCAGAATTTCTTTCTGAGGCATACCTGATTGAAGTGGAGATGGATTGTGAACAGGATACCCTGAGAGAGACCTATGATATGCTTTCTGAGCCGGAGAATCTTTTTGTCATCTCCAGGCCTTACAGGGAAAGGTCCTGCTACCTGTTATGTCTGGGGCCCTATGCCAGCACTGAAGAGGCTTCCAGCGCAGTACAACATCTCGAGACGGTTCTCCCCATGGCGGCTCCCAATGTGAAAAAGTGGGGGCAATAAGGGACATTAATATCCTTTAGGGATCTTGATAACTTCAGGAATCAAAGATGATTGTAACTCAGCGAATTCATAGAAAGATGGGCCAGGCCCTGGTAGACAATGGTATGATTGAAGCGGGAGACAGAATCCTGGTGGCTGTCTCGGGCGGCAAAGACAGCCTGAGCCTCCTTCATCTCCTCACAGGGCACGTATCCCGTTCACCCATCAAATTTACCCTCTTTCCCGTTCATGTGGATTTGGGCACCTGCAGGAGCAAGGTGGAGCTTCTAGGCGGCTATTTCGAACGTGAAGGCTATACGTTCCGTATGATCGAGACCGATGCCGGCCCTGAGATCTGCGGTTCCGAGGACCTGCCCGAGAGCTGCTGCTTCCACTGTTCGAGAATAAGGAGAAAGGCTATTTTTGAGACGGCCCGAGAATTGGGATGCAGAAAAGTGGCTTTTGGTCATCACATGGACGACCTGATCGAGACCTGCCTGTTAAATATGTTCTTTGCCGGGAATATCAGCACCATGCTGCCGAAGCAGGAACTGTTTCAGGGGGATCTGGTGCTGATCCGTCCTCTGGCATACTGCCGGGAAGAATGGCTCCGTGAATATGCTCAGATGCATAATCTCCCTGTACGGGAAGAGGTGTGTGTGGAAGGGGGACCCCGGTCCAGAAGACGGCGAATCAAGGAACTCCTTGCCCAACTCGAATCGGAAAACCCGGGCCTCAAGGGACGGCTCTTCCGTTCCCTCATGAATGTCCGGATGGATTATATGCCGGTGTCTTTCCCTAAAAGGAACAGGGGGCGGGAGTTTACAGGAGGGGTGTCTCATGTCCAATAAGATTCAGGGGAACCTCAAGATCATGTCTCTTCCTGACGTCCTGCAATGGATCAATCTCGCCCAGAAAACGGGTTCCCTTATTTTTGATAGAGCGAAAGAGAAAAAAGTCCTTTTCTTCAGGAAGGGGACTGTCATCGGCGCCAACTCGAACAGCCCCAAGGACAAGATCGGTGAAATTCTTGTCCGGATGGAGAAAGTCTCTCAGGAAGAGCTTGAAGGGGGGCTGCGTAAACAGAAGAAGACCGGCGAACTCATCGGGGATATCTTCCTGTCCAAAGGACTCTTAACGACCAAGGAATTTGTTGCCGCCCTGGAACGTCAGGCCACTCAGATCATCTTTGATCTCTTCTCCTGGAAGGAGGGAGAGTTTCTCTTTCAGGAAAAACTTCCCAAGGAAAGGACCATCCCCATTTCCATCAAGATTGATTTTATTCTCATGGAGGGGATGCGGCGTTTGGACGAGTGGCAGCGCATCAAAGAGGCCTTTCCCACCCTGGACATCATTCTGGACGGATTGACACAGATTTCAGAGAGCGAAGGAACCGAGGAAGAAGGGACGATTCGGAGCCTGATCAATGGCAAGAATACCATCCTTGATATTTGTGACCAGTCGCCCCTGAGCGATTTTGAAACCTGTAATTATCTTCTTGCCCTGTTCATGGAGAATAAGATTCAGAAGTGCGGGATCAGGAGCCCTCATGAAATCATGGAGGAGGATGATCCCAAGCGTCTGCTCAGCCGCGGAAAAGCCTTCTATCAGAAAGGCCGCTTCGGCGACGCCATCCCTTTTTTCGAAAAGGTCATGAATATTCAGGAGGGTCATAAAGAAGCAGACCGCTTCCTCAGCCGATCCATCACGGCGGTACAGAACGAACTGCTTCAGTCGTTAGGCTCTCCAAGTGCCGTATTGGAAATCGACAAGGGCTTCCGCTTCGAAGCAGCCAGGGATCTGACCGTATCAGAGGGTTTCGTCCTCTCCCGGATTGATGGAAAAACCACAGCCAAGGAGATCACCTTCATCTGCGGTCTGTCCCAGACAGAAGCCTGCATTACACTGACGCGGCTTATTGAGAAAGGGATTCTCTGTACAGGCAAAGAGAAGGCCTATCCCAGGCGCAAGAAGAGGGCCGCCACAGAGCGGGAATTCCTGGACCCCAAGAAGAGGGTGATGACACTGGACCTGAGAGAGACCTCTCTTTCCGAGGTGATCCTGGACTTGACGAAACAGAGACAGACCGGTGTGCTTCAATTAATTTCCGCTCCAATGGATATTCGTGTCTATTTCCAGGAGGGCTCAATCGTCTTTGCCACGTCCAACATGGAGTCTGACCGCAGCGGGAGCATCATGCTGCGCAAAGGGAAAATCACAGAAGAACAGTATGAAGAGATAAGGTCTCTCTCTGAAAAAGAGAAAATGCTGCAGGGGAATGCCCTGGTCAAGACGGGGATCATCTCACCGAACGATCTGATCTGGCTGACCATGAACAAAGTGGAGGAGATCCTGTACAGCCTGTTTGGCTGGCGAAAAGGAAAGATCCGTTTTTTTGAAATGAGGCTTGACAGGTTTGATATCATCCAATTGAAACTTTCACCCGGACGGATCATCATGGAAGGGTCATGGCGGTACTTTGAGGAAGAGGAGATCATGAAGGTCTTCGAATCCTGGGATGTGCTGTTTGACGTCGTTGAGTCCCCCCCCCTTTCCCGCCGTGACGCAGATCTCGCAGAGAACGAAGTTGAAATACTGGGGCACATCAACGGCCGGAAAAGAATATCGGAAATTGCTTCGGTCACAGGGCTCCAGGATCTTGAAGTGCTGAAGGTCATCTTCGGTTTTTATAATATTGGACTCTTGCTGATCAGCGGCCAGGCCGAAGAGGATAAAAAGGAAGAGGCGGAGAAACTTCTTTCAGAGTTGAAAGCCAAATGGGAAGAGGTTCAGAAGCAGAATTATTACGAGATCCTGAATCTGGACAGAGATGTTAATGAACGGGAGGTCAAGAAAGTCTTTTTTCAGTTTACCAAGAAGTATCATCCCGACAGAAGCTTCCAGCATACCGATCAGGAGACCCTCGACTTGATGCTGAATATTTTCCTGGCCGGCAAGGAAGGTTATGAGATTCTTTGTCGTTCAGAAAACCGAAAAGAGTATGATAACTTCCTTCTCCAGAAAGGGAATGCGGCAACGGCGGAGGACTTCCAGGAATATGTCAAGCCGAATATCGAACTCAGCAAGATTATGAAGGCTGATGATTTTTTCAACAGGGCCAAAGCCCTCTTGTTTTCCGGCCGGGCCGGGGATGCCCTGGATTTTTTTGAAAAAGCCCTGGAGCTGGTTCCCGATGACCCGGATTACAATGCCTACATCGGCCTTTCCCTTGCCCGTATGAAAAAAGATTACAATCAGGCGGTCCATCACATTGAGAAAGCCATCGCATTCAATCCCATGAACGCCGATTACCATGCCTATATGGGTGAAACCCATCAACGTTTCGGCAAGAAACGAAAGGCCAGGGAGGCCTTCCTGGAAGCCCTGGAAATCAATCCCCGTCATATCCATGCCAAACGTGAATATAACCGCCTCGAGTCCAAAGGGAAGAAGTAAGGGTGACTTTTTCATCCCCTCCTCTCTCTCATAATCGTAATCTTAATCGCATTTAACCCGAATATTGTATGAGTAAATCTATTACGAGGCCGGACTTGTCACGGCGAAGCATTTTGCGAAGACGGATAAGCTGCCCCATGCGGCGTTACAGAAAATTTCCTGACTTCGAAATATTTCAATATGTCTTCAGCCAGAAAATTCTCTGCCCCTTGCCTGTGGCGCTTCTACGGCCTCTCATGACGATCACTCATGCAATATCCGGGTTAAACTTATGTGATCAGAAATATCTGGACCAGTGGATGATTACGATTAAGATTAGGATTACGATGATAAGAACTTCAGAAGAGCGTTTCTCTCTCAAGGGGGCTCTTCTTTTTCTCTTTTGTGGAGAGGGGTGTGTAGTAGCGGACGCCCCTTTTCATTTGGAGAATCTGACGGATCAGGTCATCCAGGTCCTCGGCATGTCTCACAAAATCGATTTCCGAGGTCTTGATGACCAGAAGGGGTGTCTCCTTATAATGAAAAAAGAAGTATTCGTAGGCCTCGTTCAGGGCATCCACATACTTCCGGGTAATCTTCTTTTCATAGGACCTGTCTCGATGCCCGATCCTTTTCATCAGTACATCTGTGCTGGCTTGTAGGTAGATGACCAGGTCCGGTGAGACGATGCGTTCATTCAGGATCGCATAAACCTGTTCGTATAGCTCCAGTTCATGGTCGCTGAGGGTCATGTAAGCGAAAATGCGGTCCTTGGGGAAGATGTAGTCCGCAACTGTAGCGGAATTGAAGAGATCCATCTGGTGAACCTTAAGGAACTGATTGTAACGGTTCAGCAGAAAAAACATCTGGGTCTGGAAGGCATATTTCTTGCGGTCGTTATAGAACTGGGCAAGGAAAGGATTTTCCTGGACTTCCTCAAGGACCTTCATGGCCCCGAGCTTTTCCGCAATCAGATTGACCAGGCTGGTCTTTCCCACTCCAATGGGGCCTTCTACCGCAATATACTTGTTGACCTTTTTCATGGGCCCTCCTGGATCTTTTCCACCTGTTGTGCGGTACCCAGTTCCTCCAGGAGTTCCTGGAAGGTCTTGTGCTGCAGGGGATGGATCCTCTCCGGGGAGAGCTCAGCAAGAGGTTCTAGAACAAACCGGCGTTGTTCCACCAGGGGATGGGGGACGGTCAGGTCCGGTTCTTCGATGATCTGATCCCCGAAAAAGAGGATGTCCAGATCGATGTTCCTCGGCCCCCATCTGAAGGGGGTGTCTCTCCCCATCTTTTCTTCAATGGACTGGAGCAGGTCCAGCAGGTGAAGCGGCAGAAGAGAGGTCTGGCCTTCAGCCACGGCATTGATAAACCAGTCCTGCTCTTCATATCCCATGGGCTCGGTCTTGTAGAAAGACGAGACCCGAAGGATCTTCAGTCCTTTGCTTTTGTTCATACGGTCGATCGCTGTTCGGATGTTCTGGATCCGATCCTCAATATTGCTCCCTATGCCAATGTAGACCTGTTTCATGACTGTCTCCGGGTAATTTCTATGCCTACATTTCGTAAAGGTGTAGAGATGGGGGGATGGGTTTTTGTGACCCGGACCCGTACCTCCAGGGGGGAAAATTCATCGAGGATCACCCCGGCAATCCGTTCTGCAAGGGCCTCGATCAGATGATACTGTTCGGAGCTGCCGATTTCATGGACACGTTTAACCACCGATGCGTAATCGATAGTCTCCTCAATCCTGTCGGACAGACCGGACGGCCTGCTGTCCAGTATCAACGCCATGTCCACGGAATAACGCTGTCCGAGTTCCCGCTCTTCCGGCAGGTCTCCATGGTATCCGTAAAACTCAATTCCATCGATAATGATTTTGTCGGCACTCATGATTACGTTCAGCGATTACATGGAAGAGAGATAGTGAAGTAATGACCGGACACCGATGCCGGTAGCCCCGCCGGGGTGATACCCCCAGCTTTTTTCATTATAGGCCGGTCCGGCAATATCGATATGAATCCAGGGGATATCCCCTACAAATTCCTGCAGGAACATCCCGGCTGTAATGGCACCTCCCCACCGGTTGCCGATGTTCTTCAGATCCGCCACCTTGCTTTTTAGATTATCTTTCATATTCTCATCAAAAGGGAGAGGCCACATCCGTTCCCCAGCCTCTTTGGCCTGTTTGAGAAAGAGGTTGATAAAAGCTTCGTCGTTTCCCATGACCCCGGCCGTATACTCACCGAGGGCCACAACGCAGGCACCGGTCAGGGTGGCCAGGTCGATGATCCGGTCAGGTTTGAGTCTGGAAGCATAGCTTAATGCATCGGCCAGGGTCAGCCGTCCTTCGGCGTCTGTATTGAGGACCTCAATGGTCTTCCCGTTCATGGCCCGTACAATATCGTCCGGCCTCTGGGCCTTGCCTCCCGGCATGTTTTCGGCGGCAGCAATAATACCGTGAACCGTGACATTCGGTTTCAGCGCGGGCAGAGCCTGCATGACCCCGAGCACGGTACAGGCCCCGGCTTTGTCCATCTTCATGGTCTGCATGGCACTCGAAGGTTTGAGTGAAAGGCCTCCGCTGTCAAAGGTAATCCCCTTGCCCACCAGGGCGATGCTCTTTTTTGAAGATCTCCCGCGGGCCCGGTAGGTCAGATGGATAAACCGAGGAGGGTTGGTGCTTCCCTGTGCCACACCGAGATAGGCACCCATCCCCATTTTTTCGATCTCTTTTTCGGCCAGGATTTTACAGGAGAGCCCGCCTTTCCGGGCGATCTTTCTGGCTTCGGCTGCCAGGGTGATGGGGGTGATCACATTTCCCGGTTCGTTCACAAGGCTCCGTGTATAGTTCGCTGCTTCGGCGGCCAGGGTTCCTGTGCGTATCCCAGCCTGGACCCGGGTAACGGACATGCGCGGTTCCAGGAGAAGAGAGACCTTTTTGAGGTCCTTTTCACCCTCTTCTTTCTTGTACTTCCCAAAGCGGTATGCGCCGAGATACACTCCCTCGGCTGCGCTCTGTGACAGTTCCTTTTCAGAAAATTTCTTGTTCCCCCAGCCATGAAGAGCGCTGATGCACTCTGCAGCGTGAACACTTTTTGCAACCTGGGCCGTTTTGGAAAAGATCCTGCGCAGCCGGTCCAGTGTAAATTCTTTCTCCTTTCCCAATCCGATGAGACAGACCCTCTTGGCAGGAATCCTTCCCAGAGTGTGGATCAGGAGTGTTTTTTCGGTGTCTCCTTTGAAATTTTCTTCCCCGATAATTTTCTGAAGTGTGCCATTGAGGATTGTATTCATCTCCGCAGCCGGGCCCTGCAGTCTCTTTTTGTCTTGATAGTGCCCCACCACCATGAGGTCGGTTTTTGCCCGCGAGAAATCATCTTTATAGGTCTGAATCTTCATAGCACCTCCGATTTGAGTGGAATGAAAGTCAATGTAACATACCTTTGTCCGCTTGAAAAGTCAATAATCCAGGGAAAGAGTCAATGGGGTCGGTGTCATTTGATACAAATGACTCTGACCCCATTGAATTCTCCCGGTCCCATTGAAGTCCCTATTGAAAGATCGCCAGTATGATAGAACAACCGGAACCGGACAATCCGGGAGAGAGAGGAGAACTATAATTCGCTTGCCATCCCACATGGTATTGTCTATAATGTCAGAAATTAAAGAACCCTGAAAAATCAGCTTGTTGGAGGGATTGGAGGCGGCTATAAAGGGGTCTGGAAGGCGGAGAAGATGGTTTTATGAGTATTCTTCCCATTGTGCATTATCCTGACGAACGGGTGCGAACGGTATCAGAATCCGTGGATCAAATCACGGATGAGATCCAGGTACTGATTGATGATATGATTGAGACGATGTATGATGCACCGGGTGTGGGGTTGGCGGCACCCCAGGTGGGCGTACTGAAACGTGTGGCTGTCATCGACATAACAGGCGGAAAGGATCCGGATGCCTTGATTGTGATGATCAACCCGGAGATCCTTTCCTCACAGGACGAATACATCGATGAGGAAGGGTGTCTGAGTGTCCCCAGTTTTACCGGTAAGGTGAAGCGCACCAAATCCCTGAAGGTCTCCTATCTGGACCGGAAAGGCGAGAAGCAGACACTCCATGCCGAAGACCTTCTGGCCAGGGCGGTTCAGCATGAAATGGACCATCTGAACGGCAAACTTTTTATTGACCGGCTCAGTCCCATGAAACGGGACATGATCAAACGGAAGATCAAAAAGGCTATACGGCAAGGCGACTATGACTATTGACGGCTTCGCGAAAAGTTCATCTGCGGAGTTATGCTGCATTCCCCGTCACAGCAGAGTATCTGTATGATGATCATCCGTCCGCTTCATTTTTGAATGTGTCCGCTGTTTTTCTTCGTGCTTTACCTTCATTAATGTGATGGAGACTGAGATTAACAGGCCCTTACGGATTGTCTACATGGGAACGCCCCCCTTTGCCGTCCAGCCGCTGAGGACCCTTCATGATACCGAGGAGGTGGTTCTGGTGATTACCCAGCCGGACCGGCCTGCAGGGCGGGGCCGAAAAATGACCGCCTGCGCAGTCAAGGAGGAAGCGGTTAACCTGGGCGTCCCAATTCATCAGCCCGAAAAGGTCCGGGATGAAGAGGCACTCCGTGTCCTCAAGGAAGCCTCCTGTGACCTGATCGTGGTTGCCGCCTTTGGACAGATCCTCCCAAGGGAGGTTCTCCATATCCCGCCGCTTGGGTGCATGAACATCCATGCCTCGCTTCTCCCGAAGTACCGCGGGGCCTCCCCCATCTTCAGTGCCATTGTACAGGGGGAGAAAATCACGGGCGTGACCACCATGATGATGGATGAAGGCATGGATACCGGAGATATCCTGCTCCAGAAGAGCCTTGAGATCTCTGATCATGATACCGCGGGCACACTCAGCGACCGCCTCTCCCGATTGGGAGCCGAAGCCATGGCAGAAACATTGGACGCGATGAAAAAGAGGACGTTACAACCGACCAGGCAGAAAGAGTCCGGGGCGACCTATACCACACTCTTAACCAAGAAACAGGGGGAGATCGATTGGAACCAGGAGCCCGTCCGGATTTGTAATCTTGTGAGGGCCATGGATCCCTGGCCCGGGGCCTACACCCTCTTTCATGGTCAGCACCTCAAGATCTGGCGTGTGACACCCCATGCGGAACAAGGCGATCCGGGGAGGGTCCTCTCAGTACGGGACAGCCTGATCATCGGGGCCAAAGAGGGATCCCTGGAGATCCATGAACTGCAGCTTCCCGGCAAGAAGAGGGTCAGCGGTCCGGACTACCTCCGCGGCCATCACGCGCTCAAGCAAGGGGATATCCTTGGAAGATAGAACGGAACGTCCAAAAAAGCGAATCTTTGTCGGGCTCATGACCGCTGCTGTGGCGGCCCTTCTCCTTTTAGGGGGCCTCTTCTGGGTTGTGATCAAGGGGGTGGGGCTGAGCAAGGCCATGCTGGCCCTGCTCATGTCGCTTCTGATCCTTTTCCTGGGACTTCTTCTCATCGTCTCCGCCGGTGTGGTCCTTCTGGTCCTCACACTCTTTAAGGGGAGAGAGATCCTCTTTCTCTACAGGATGCGGGGGCTGATGGTCAAGATCATCTATCCCCTCACTCTCTTTCTCGGTTCGCTCTTCCGTATTCCCAAAGAGAAGATTCAGGAATCCTTTGTGGAGGTGAACAACCAGCTGATCCGGTCACGGAGATTCAAGGTCAAACATGACCGTCTCCTTCTGCTCATGCCCCACTGTATCCAGAACAACGAATGCCGGATGAGAGTCACCGGAGACATCCGTAACTGCGAGCGCTGCGGCGAGTGTGGGATCCCGGAACTGATCGATCTGGGTGATCAGTACGGTGTGGACATCTTTGTGGCCACCGGGGGGACCCTGGCCAGACGGCTGATTGAGGAGAAAAAACCCCAGGCCGTGGTGGCCGTGGCCTGCAAGAGGGACCTGACCAGCGGGATTGTGGATTCTTACCCCCTGCCGGTTCTGGGTATTCTGAATGAACGGCCCTATGGCCCGTGCGTCAACACCGTTTTTGACCTACAGAAGGTGACCGACGCCATCCGCCATTTTGTGGTTCCCGAATACGACCCCTATCAACACGAGGGGACCAAAGAACAGGAAGAAGTCAAAGGGCAAACCTTTTAGATAACTTCCCCGTAATCCATAGAGCTTCGGAGAGTCAGGAGCTTCGCCATACAGTCCAGCAAGAGCCAAAACCACTATAAAACACCTGGAATCTGACGATATCACAAAAGCCTGCCACAGGGGTTGATTTCATCTGAAAAGTGATTATAATAATAAAAATTACTCATATTAATAAGGAGCTACATTCATGAATATTTTCCGTACAACCTTACTGTTGACGGCACTGACCGTGCTTCTGGTCCTGGGCGGGAACGCCATGGCCGGCCCCACAGGCATGAAGATTGCCTTAGTCATTGCCCTGGTTATGAACTTCGGGTCCTACTGGTTTTCCGACAAGATCGTGCTCAAGATGTACCGGGCCCAGGAGGTTTCACCCGAACAGGCATCAGACCTGTACGGCATGGTTTCGAACCTGACAAGAAGGGCCGGGCTCCCCATGCCCAAGGTCTATATCATCAATAATCCCACTCCCAACGCCTTTGCCACCGGCAGGAACCCCAACCATGCCGCCGTGGCCGTGACCACCGGGATCCTCCAGACCCTGGACCGGAATGAACTCATGGGTGTCCTGGCCCACGAACTGGCACACGTCAAGCACCGGGACATCCTGATCGGAACCGTGGCCGCAACCGTGGCTGGTGCCATCACCATGCTGGCAAGCATGGCCAAGTGGGCCATGATCTTCGGCGGACACCGGGACAATGACCGCGGGGCCGGCGGGACCATTGCCGCGATCGCCGTCATGATCCTGGCTCCCATTGCGGCCATGATCATTCAGATGGCCATCTCACGGTCACGGGAATATGCGGCAGATAAAGGCGGAGCTCAAATCTCCGGGAACCCGAAATATCTGGCCAGCGCCCTTCAGAAGCTGGCGCAGGGTGTCCAGAGGATCCCCATGGATGCCGCCAGCCCGGCCACGGCCCACATGTTTATTGTCAATCCCCTTCGGGGAGGCGGCATGAGGTCTCTCTTCTCCACCCATCCGCCCATTGAAGAGCGGGTGCGAAGGCTTGAGGCCATGCGTGTCTAAGCCATCACGCCAGATTGCCCTGGATATCCTCACCGAAGTCGAGGACAGGCAATGTTTCATGGATGACGCCCTAGGCAGGCACAATAGAGAGATCAAAAAACTCGAGGCCAAAGACAGGTCGCTGCTCTTCGAGCTTATCAAAGGAACGCTTCGCTGGAGGGGCCGGATCGACACCCTCCTCAGCCAGGTCTCACACCGTCCCCTTAACTCGATACCGGTCAGGATCAGGAATACACTCCGGCTCGGCGCCTATCAGATCCTCTTCCTCGACCGTGTTCCCGATTGGGCGGCCGTGGACGAGACTGCGGAACTGGCCCGGAAGGTCGGTCATGAGGGCCATGTACGATTCGTGAACGGGATTCTCCGGGCTTTGATTCGGAAACAGGACAAGATCGTTTTCCCTGAGCCGGCGAATTCCATCCCTCATCTGGCGGCTACCCATTCCTTCCCGGAATGGCTGGTCAAGCGCTGGCTGGAACGATTTGGAAAAGAGGCCGCGGAAGAACTCCTCAAGGCCTGCAACCAGCCCCCCCGGCTCACCCTCCGCATCAATACCCTGCAGGTCTCACGAGAAACATTTATGGAACAGCTCAAGGGAACTGTTCAGGAGATCCGTTCCGACCCCCTGGTTCCCGAGGGCGTTGAGATTACAGGGACAGGGGATATCAAAGAACTTCCCGGATATGATCAAGGGTGGTTCTATGTGCAGGATCCCGGGTCCATGATGGTCTCCCGACTGATGGGTGTGAAACCGGGTGAGAAGGTGCTCGATGCCTGCGCCGCACCCGGAGGCAAGGCCTCGCACCTGGCCCAGCTCATGGAAGATCGTGGAGAGATCGTTGCCCTGGAGAAGGACCGAGCAAGGATTCAGAAGATTCAGGAGAACATGGGCCGCCTGGGCATCGGCTCTGTTCAAATTATGCAGGGCGATGCCGAGGCCATGGAATTTTCTGAACCCTTTGACAGAATCCTCATCGATGTTCCCTGTTCAGGTCTCGGCACACTCCGCCGCCACCCTGAGGCCAGGTGGCTGAAAAAAGAAGAGGACCTTCTGAAACATCAGGAACGTCAATACGCCATCCTCAAGAACATCAGCAAAGCTTTGAAACAAGGGGGAACACTGGTCTATGCCACCTGCTCCACCGAACCCGAGGAGAATGAAGAGGTGGTCTTGAAGTTCCTCGAAGAGACGCCTGACTTCAAGGTAGACAAGAAACCGGCCCACCTTGACAGGAAGATACTGGAGATGTTCGATGATCAGGGCTTCTTTCACGCCTGGCCCCACCTGCATGGGACAGACGGGTTTTTTGCGGTGAGATTGGTCAGAAAATAACAGGATTGATTCAGAAAGTTTTCCCATTGATTTTATAGAAGTTTTCAGGTTATGATTGCCCTGTAACGGCACCATGGTTATGAGCAATGAGAGTCTGTGACCTTCTTTTGGGGGTTATTTCTAGTAAGTGGTGAAAAAGATGATACGAAACAAGCCGGTACCGGCAGAGAGTTTCAAGAAAATAAACAAGCTGCAGAAGGTTTTTGAAGACTTTGGTACAATTGAGTTCGCTTATCACTTCGGACGTTCTGTAAAGGGAGATCCCGGCCCTCTTTCAGATATTGATATGGCTGTTTATTTTGAGGAAGGATGCGACCTTTCGAAATTAAAACTGGATCTGCTCGGTAAGATAAACGACTTTTTAGGGACAGACGAGGTCGATCTTGTGGTCTTGAATACAGCTCCCATATCGCTTGTTGGCAGGATCATGATGCAGAAGAAGCTGCTCTATTCTAAGAATGATTTCCTCCGTCATCGATACGAGTCGCTTACTTTAAGAAAGTTTTTTGACTTCCGTTTGTTTGAGTCAAGGCTCCTTGCAAGGAGGTTCAATCTTGGTTGACAAAGATCTTATCCTGCGGAAGCTTGCTGATCTTGAAACCTATTCGAACCAGGTCAAAGAGTATGTGGCGATTAGCCTTGAAGATTATAAAAGTGACTGGAAGACTCAACGCATTGTTGAGAGAACGCTCCAAATGGCCATTGAAGTCTGCGTGGATATCGCCAATCATATTATTGCAGATAAAGGTTTCAGGGTTCCCACCACTTATGCGGACGGTTTCCGGATATTGGAGGAAAATAAGATACTCGGAGATACTCTTTGCCGAAATCTAACAGACATGTGTAAGTTCAGAAATATACTTGTCCACGAGTATGATAAGGTCGATCCTTGCATTGTTGTATCCATCCTTAAGAACCATCTTCAGGACTTTGACCATTACAAATCTGCTGTACTTAAGTGCCTCGGTAAATAAGGCAGTCATGTTTTCTCTGACAGTGCACCCTGTAAACACTTTTCACAAAAGGGCTTGTTTCCCGCATGGCCCCACTCACACGGGACGGACGGGTTTTTTGCGGTGAGGCTGATTAGAAAAGAATGATCATAATATACTTTATTTTATTATCCGGGTTAAACCCTGTTATTTTCTCATTTTACCTGAAATCTTGACACTGTTTGGTTATTCTGATATTTTGTTCATGATAGTGATATGGGAGGCTGATATGAAATTCAGGATTGTGATTCAACAAGATGAAGATGGTGCTTATGTGGCGGAGTGCCCTACTTTACCTGGGTGCATATCTCAAGGTGCAACATATAAAGAGGCCGTTGATGGTATGTCCGACGCCACCAAGGGTTATCTGGAGAGTTTGAAAAAACACAATGAACCTATCCCGCCTTCTATTTCTGAAGAGATCATTGAGGTCAGTGTATGACCAAACTTCCCGTGATCTCTGGCAAGGATGTTGTGAAAGCCTTTGCCAAAATCGGATATGAGTTAGACCATCAAACAGGAAGTCATATGATTTTACGAAAGCCAATTCCACCCTTCCGCAGACTTACCGTTCCGAATCATAAAGAGCTTGCTAAAGGAATCCTACGAGCATTAATCTAGCAGGCGGGGATTAACCTCGCAGAATTTCATGACCTATTGAAATAGCTGACGATTAATCCCGGCGACAGATACTTCTTAAGCCTCCTCTCAAGATCCAAAATTTCAAATAATTTAAAAAAGGGTAATTTTTTTCCCAATAATGG
>CAJICE010000008.1_pt1 | contig 18170 bp, 19 predicted proteins | sample 9199531 | NCBI WGS metagenome assembly CAJICE01 (sample SAMEA7708327, study PRJEB35096) | sediment metagenome | biome: marine neritic benthic zone biome [ENVO:01000025]; feature: sediment [ENVO:00002007]; material: shallow marine sediment [ENVO:03000034] sea grass bed [ENVO_01000059] ... | reverse complement strand
TTCGTAAAAAGCTTCAGATGCAAGGCGCGCAAATCCTGAGGAATGAGGCGTACTGATAGCTACGCTGCAATGACGAAGGATGCAGCGAAACGCAGCAGATGAACTTTTTACGGAGCCGTAATCACTTCTTTTTCATCAACTTATATACCAAACTGTCCACCAGCGCCTGCCACGAGGCCTCCACCACATTTTCAGAGACCCCGACGGTGCCCCACCGGTTCACACCATCACTCGATTCGGTCAGCACCCGGACCTTTGCGCTGGTCCCCCGCTTCTCGGTCAGCACCCGGACTTTGTAGTCAGTCAGACGTACATGCTTAAGCTCCGGATAGAATTTGTAAAGGGCTTTTCGCAGGGCATTGTCCAGGGCGTGGACCGGCCCGTTCCCGACTGAAGCCTCATGGACCACTCTCCCATCGGGACCTCGCATCATGATGGTTGCCTCACAGGCTGTGGCCTCATCTCCTTTTTTCTCGTTGATGACACGAAAACCGAGGAGGGAAAAGAACTTTTTTTTCCTTCCCATGGCTTTATTCATCAAGACCTCAAAGGACGCCTCGGCTCCCTCAAACTGAAAACCCTGGTTCTCCAAGGTCTTCAATTGACGCAGTATCTGCCTCACTTCCTTGGACTTGTCTTCCAGATCGATCCCGAATTTCTTCGCCTTATAAAGGATATTGCTCCTTCCGGACAAGTCTGAAACCAGGACCCGTTGAAGGTTCCCCACGGTTTCCGGCCGAATATGCTCGTACGTTTCAGCCATCTTTCTGACTGCGCTCACATGGATCCCGCCTTTGTGGGCAAATGCGGAATCTCCAACATAAGGAAGATGCTTGATGTGGGGAAGGTTCGCTATCTCCGAGACGTAACCGGATAGATCTTTGAGCTTGGACAGATCTTTCCTGTGGACACAGGGAATCTTGAGTTTCAGTACAAGATTGGGAATGATGGAACAGAGGTTCGCGTTGCCGCATCGCTCACCGTATCCATTTATGGTCCCATGCACCTGGATTGCTCCATGCTGTACGGCCATGATGGAGTTGGCCACGGCCATCTCCGTATCATTGTGTGCATGAATCCCGATCGGAGTGGAGACCTTCTGTTTGATCTCGTCCATGATCCTGCCGATCTCATAGGGAAGTGTCCCGCCGTTCGTATCACAGAGAACGATCACATCCGCCCCCCCCTCCTCTGCAGCCATGAGGGTCTCCAGGGCATATTCAGGATTGGCTTTGAACCCATCCATAAAATGCTCCGCGTCATAAATGACCTCTTTGAGCCGCTTTCTGAGATAGGAGACAGAATCCCTTATCATGGCCAGGTTCTCCTTCATGGAGACCCGCAGGGCATGTTTCACATGGAAGTCCCAGGATTTTCCGAAGATCGTTGCCACCTTCACTCCCGAACTCATAATGGCACGGAGGTTTTTATCCTTGCCCGGAGTCACACCCTGTCGCCTCGTGCTTCCGAAGGCCACAAGCCTGGACCGTTTCAAGCGCAGCTTCTTAGCCGCCTTGAAGAAATCAATGTCTCTCGGATTGGATCCCGGCCACCCTCCTTCAATATAATGGACGCCGAAAGCATCCAGGTGTTCGGTGATCCGGATCTTATCCTGAACCGACAGCGAGATATCCTCCGCCTGCGTCCCGTCACGAAGAGTGGTATCATAGATGGTTACATTTTGCATGGCATCGTTCCTTGATGTTTCAAGCCTTCAAAGTTCCGAAGGGGGCGGCGGGCTTCACGCATGGACCTTACCCATGTGTGCTCCCCTCAATGTGTCGGGAATTTCCTTTCGTGACGGGTCTGTTCCTTTTCAAGTTCAAAGGCCTTGTGGAGTTCCCGAACGGCAAGTTCAAAATACTTGGCCTCAATAATACAGGAGACCTTGATCTCCGATGTGCTGATCATCAGTATGTTGATCCCTGCATCGGCCAGGGTTTCAAACATCTTCGCTGCCACACCGGTATGGGAACGCATCCCCACACCGACAATGGCCACCTTGACGATATCTTCGTCCACACTGACATCCCTTGTTCCCAGATCACCTCTGAGTTCCTCCATAATCTTCTCGGCCCTGGGCCTGTCCTCCTTGGATACCGTAAAGGTCAGGTCAGCCAGACCGTCTTTCCCGATGTTCTGGATGATCATATCCACAATGATATTTGCGTCGGATAGAGACCGAAAGATCCGTTTAGCCACTCCAGGCCGGTCAGGAATCCCGATGATCGATACCTTGGCTTCCCCCTTGTTATAGGCGATGCCGGAAACCACTACATCTTCCATGTCTGTCTCCTCCTTGGTCACCAATGTTCCCGGATTATCATTATAACTCGAACGCACCATGAGGGGAACATTGTATTTCTTTGCAAACTCCACAGAGCGGGTCTGAAGGACCTTGGCCCCAAGGCTGGCAAGCTCGAGCATCTCGTCGTAGGAGATCATGTCCAGCTTTCTGGCTTCGGGAACCACATTAGGATCTGTGGTATAGACACCATCTACATCCGTGTAGATCTCACACAAGTCCGCAGAGAACACGGCGGCCAGGGCAACGGCCGACGTATCCGACCCCCCCCTTCCCAGGGTCGAAACATCGGACTTCTCATCGATCCCCTGAAAACCGGCAACCACAGCGATTTTTCCCTTCTTGAGGGCGTCCCGGATCCTCTCGCCGGTGATTTTGGCGATCCTGGCCTTACCGTGAGCCGAATCCGTAATGATCCCCGCCTGCCTACCGGTAAAGGACTTGGCAGGATACCCCAGGGTCTGCAGGGCGATGGAGAGAAGGGCACTGGTGATCCGTTCCCCGGAAGAGAGGAGGAGATCGTATTCCCGTTCGTCAGGCAGCTCTGTGAACTCCATGGCCCAGCTGACCAGCTTATTCGTCTCCCCGGCCATGGCAGAAACCACCACGATCACATCATGCCCCTGTTCCTTGACAGCAGCCACCCGTTTGGCCACATGACGGATCCGCTCAATATCCTTGACCGATGTCCCGCCGTATTTCTGAACGATAAGTCCCATAATCAAGTTTCCTCACCACAGAGAACACAGAGAAAAAAAACCTTAGACAGGATTTACAGGATTTACAGGATCAATTATATTGTCTGGCCCAACCCCTACTGTTGAGCCATTCTGGAAATTTAACTCTCTGCGCTCTATGTGATTAAATGTTTCTACTGCTCCTCCTTGATCAATCGATCCATAATCTCATGGCCTGTGCTGACAACCAGCCCGGACTTCCCGGCTGTGACCTCATCATACACCTGCCCGCTCTCCCTGACATGACGACTGTCATAAATCACGAAAGGGCACATTTCAGAAGAATGTGTCCTGGTCGAAATAGGCGTGGGATGATCGGGAAGCAGGAGAACCCTGTAGGCATCAAACTCCTTCAGGCCCTCTAGAATCGACCCCACCACCTTCTCGTCAAATTCTTCAATGGCTCGAATCTTTTCTTGGATATCCCCGATATGTCCTGCCTCGTCCGGCGACTCCACGTGGAGATAAACAAAATCCCTTCCCTGAAGTGATTCGAGAGAAGCCTGCGCCTTGCCCCGATAATTGGTGTCAAAGTACCCGGTGGCCCCGGGTACATGGACGGGAGAAAGGCCCGCATAGATCCCGATCCCTTTTACCAGGTCCACGGCAGCGATCACCGAACCGGTCAACCCGAACTTCTCCTGAAACGTCGGCATACTGGGCCGTCTCCCCTGCCCCCAGAGCCATATTGAATTGGCCGGATGTTTACCCTGTCGAACCCTTTCTTTATTCACCGGATGTTTAGGCAGCAGATTTTGGGAATGGATCATCAGATCCTTAAGGAATTCAGCCCCCTCCCGTACCGGCAGATAGTCTTTTATGGGCAACCCGGATATATCGTGAGGCGGCGTACAACTTGCACCTTCTTTACCGTTCTTCCATACCATCAGGTGCCGGTAGCTAACGCCGGGGTAGAATGAAATCTGGTCATTGGATAGCCTCTTATTGATCTCCTGTATCAGCCCAGAGGCTTCCCGGGTACTGATGTGCCCCGCACTGAAATCAGCCATGGTAGAATCTTCAATGGTCACCAGGTTACAGCGAAAGGCCACATCAGAAGCATCAAGATCGATCCCCATGCTGGCAGCTTCCAGGGGAGCCCGGCCCGTAAAATATTTTGACGGATCATACCCCAGGACAGACAGGTTGGCCACATCACTCCCCGGCATGAAACCATCGGGAATGGTTTTGACGAGGCCGATTTCACCACCCTGTGCAAGGCGGTCCATGTTCGGTGTCTTTGCCGCCTGAAGAGGTGTCTTCCCTCCCAGTTCACCCAGGGGGAAGTCCGCCATGCCATCTCCTAATAAAAGAAGGTATTTCATATTTCAGATTTCCTTGCCGCCATATTACATTAATTCCCGTTCTATTCCCATATAGTGGATCACTTGAACCCTTGACCCCTTATTTGTACCCCAGCGCCTCCACTACATCACTCATCTCTGCACGAACTGTCGCAGGTTCCGGAGAAACCGATATGGCTGTATCCGGATCCTTGAGGCCGTGGCCAGTCAAAGTGCATACAATGATGTCACCTTTCCTGAACTGCTGGGCGTTACTACGTTTAATGACACCGGCCACAGACGCCGCTGAGGCCGGCTCACAGAAAATCCCTTCTAACGATGCAATCATCCGGTACGCCTTGAGGATCTCTTCATCGGTGACCATATCGATCTTCCCGCCGGAATCCTTTGCCGCTTCTTCAGCAGGCTTCCAGGATGCCGGGTTCCCGATGCGTATGGCCGTGGCAACGGTTTCGGGCTGTTCTACAGGATGCCCGAGGACGATGGGTGCGGCGCCTGCAGCCTGAAAGCCGATCATCTTCGGCAGCCGGTCGATCTTCCCCGCTTCCTTGTAAATTTTATATCCTTTCCAATAGGCGGTGATATTCCCTGCATTGCCCACGGGAAGTGCGTGGTAATCGGGAACACTGCCCAGCTGATCGCACACCTCATACGCTGCCGTGGTCTGTCCCTCGATGCGATAGGGATTAATGGAATTGACCAGGGTAATCGGGTGATTCTCTGAAACCTCACGGACAATCTTCAAGGCCTGGTCAAAATTCCCCTGAATCTGAAGCACCGTTGCACCATGCATCATGGCCTGGGCGAGCTTTCCCAATGCAATCTTGCCTTCGGGGATCAGCACATATGCCCGTATCCCGACCCGTGCGGCATAGGCGGACGCGGCTGCGGAAGTATTGCCGGTGGACGCACAGATCACGGCATCGGCGCCTTCTTCAACGGCCTTGGAGATGGCCATGGCCATGCCCCGGTCCTTGAACGAACCCGTGGGATTGGCCCCGTCATATTTCAGATAGATCTCAAGGCCCGGATCAATGGCCTGGACAAGCCGTCTGGCCTGAATCAGCGGGGTATTCCCCTCCTGAAGGGAGACCACGGGAGTCCTGTCCGTCACAGAAAGAAATTCCCGGTACTCTTCTACCACACCGCGCCATATTTTCACTTACGACCTCTAGTGCAAAAAGTATGTTTCTGCCCTCTGGCTTCTGTCTTCTGTCTTCAGCCTTCTACCTTCAGCCTTCAGCCTTCAGTCTTCAGTCTTCTACCTTGTGTTCAGTCTCTATCACTGTCTTCAATGCGGATGAGCACCGTCTTTTCAGCAACAATATCCAGTTGATCCGTCTCAGCAAGTGCCGCCTTGGCATCTTTCTCCCTGGCCAGATGGGTCATCATGACAATCGTCACAGGCCCATCCAGTTTTCTCCCTTTCTGGATGACCGAGGCAATGCTGATCTGATGAGAGGCCAGGATCCCTGAAATTGTTGAAAGCACACCGGGTTGGTCTGCCGTTGCAAACCTCAGGAAATACCGGGACATCACATCATCCATCTTCCGGACCGGAAGACGCTTGCGGTTCTTTTGCATATAGGAGCATGGCGGCACACGCCCCGTTCCGCCATGCAGGATATCCCGGCTGATTTCAATCAAGTCACCGACCACCGCACTGGCGGTAGGCAGCGCCCCGGCTCCTTTCCCGTAATAGAGGGTCGGCCCCACGGCATCTCCATTCACATAAATCGCATTCAGCACACCATCAACCTGAGCCAGCAGGGTCTTCTCGTGGATCATGGTCGGATGGACCCGTGCCTCTACCTCTCCGTCTGAAATCTTGGTAATGCCGAGCAGTTTGATTTTGTATCCAAACCCTCTGGCATATTCAATATCCACAGGAGTGATCTTTGATATCCCTTCCGTATAGACATGGCCGAAAGGGATCGGTGTCCCGTATGCAAGAGACGCAAGAATGGCAAGCTTATGCGCCGAGTCTATTCCTTCTATATCATAGGTCGGATCAGCTTCGGCATACCCCTGCGCCATGGCTTCTTTCAGGACCGGATCAAACTCCTGCCCCGCATCTGTCATCTGAGTCAGGATGTAGTTGGCCGTACCATTCACAATCCCGTAGATGGATTCGATCCGATTCGCAGACAATCCCTCTTTCAAGGTACGGATGATCGGAATCCCCCCTCCTACGCTGGCCTCGAATCCGATCTTGACCTGCTGTGTTTGAGCCAGATCATAGAGTTCCTCACCGTGTATCGCAAGGAGGGCCTTGTTGGCTGTCACCACATGCTTTCCCGACGTTAACGCGCCTTTGACCATATCGCACGCCGTCGTGGTTCCGCCGATCAACTCGATCACCACCTGGATCTCGGGATCTTTTAGGATATCCTCTGCGTTTGTAGAGAGGAGATGACTGCCGATCTTGATCCCCCGGTCGGTGGTAATATCCAGATCCACAATCTTCCTGATCTCGATCTCTGCGCCCAGACGTCCGCTAATCACATCCCGATTCTGTTCCAGTACTCGGACCACACCGGTCCCGATGGTGCCTAAACCGAAGAGACCTACCTTTATCTTTTTCATTTCACATCATCCCACAATTCAATCATGCAAGGCACGACGGATCTGTTAAAACAGCTCCCGCAAACCCTTCACCGCCTGCCGGGTCCGATGTTCATTCTCCACCAGAGCAAAACGGACAAATTCATCTCCGTATTCCCCAAAGCCGATGCCCGGTGAGACGGCGACTTTGGTCTTTTCCAGGGCAAGTTTGGAGAACTCCAGAGACCCCAGGGACCTGTATTTCTCAGGGATCCTCGCCCACACAAACATAGTGGCCTTGGGCTTCTCCACCTCCCAGCCGATCCGGTTCAGTCCCTCACAGAGGGTGTCCCTGCGAGACTTGTACATCTCGACAATCTCCTTCACACAATCCTGCGGCCCTTTGAGAGCAATGATGCCCGCAATCTGCAGGGGCTGAAACATCCCGTAATCCAGGTAACTCTTCATCTTGCTCAAGGCACCAATAATCTTCTGATTCCCTGCCACAAACCCGATCCGCCAGCCCGGCATGTTATAGGATTTGGACAAGCTCGTAAACTCGACACCCACTTCCTTGGCCCCGGGGACCTGGAGAAGGCTCGGCGCTTTATACCCGTCAAAGACCAGCTCGGCATACGCAAGATCGTGAAGCACGATCACATTGTTCTCTCTGGCAAATTCGACGACCTTCTCGAAGAAGTCAAGCTCCACGACCCGGGTCGTCGGATTGTGGGGAAAGTTGAGAATCATGACCTTGGGCCTCGGCCAGGTCTGTTTGTAGGCATCGCTCAACTCCTCAAAAAAATCCCCCTCCAATGTCATGGGCACATGGCGCAGATCCCCATTGGCGATAATGACACAATACGCGTGGATCGGATAGGTCGGATTCGGGACCAGGACCGAATCGCCCGGACCGATCAGGGTCAGTGCCAGGTGGGAGATCCCCTCCTTGGAACCAATCGTCGCAATGGCCTCGGTCTCTGGGTCGAGCTCCACATTATATTTCTTACGGTACCAGTCCGTGATCGCGGACCGAAGCTTGGGAATCCCCCTGGAGAGTGAGTAACGGTGATTCTTGGGGTTCTGGGCCGCCTCGATCAGCTTGTCTACGATATGTTTCGGCGTCCCCTGGTCCGGGTTTCCCATCCCCAGATCAATAATATCCTCTCCTCTGCGCCTTGCCTTCATCTTCAGGTCATTGACGATAGCAAAGACGTAAGGCGGCATCCGTTCAATTCTGCGAAAGACAAACTCCACAGCCTATTCCTTTCATTATAGATGATCTAAAAACAAAATTATGGCAAAGTAAAAAGCGAAAGACCCCAAGGCGCGCAAGTCATGTGGAATGAAGCTTACTTACAGTTACGCTGCAGTGAGTAAGGACGCAGCGCATCGCCGCAGATGGACTTTTTACGAAGCCAGCATCTCTTCAGCATGGAACGAACTCCTAACCAGCGGACCGGACATAACCTGCTGAAAACCGAGTTCAGTGCCGATCTGTTCATATCTTTTGAACTGTTCTACGGGAATATACTCCTGAACAGCGAGGTTCTTTTTTCTGGGACGGAGATACTGACCGATGGTAACAAGATCACATCCCACATCCCTCAGGTCTCGCAGGACGGCAATCACCTCATCCTCTCTCTCCCCTAAACCGACCATGATCCCCGACTTGGTCAGTAATTTCGGCGAACACCACTTGACATGAAAGAGGAGGTCCAAAGACCTTTGGTAATGAGCGGAACTCCTGACTTTGGGGTAGAGCCTTTGGACCGTCTCCAGATTATGGTTGTAGATATCCGGTCCCGCTTCGACGACACACTGGATCGCCTCACGGTCCCCCTGAAAGTCGGGGGTCAGGACCTCAATGGTTGCGCCATCCACTTCTTCCCTTAAACAATCGATACACGCCGCAAACTGCCGGCTTCCGCCGTCCGGAAGATCATCACGGGTGACCGAAGTGATCACCGCATGGTGGAGACCCAATTCCCTGGCCGCTTCCATGATCTTTTGCGGCTCCTCCGGGTCCACAGGACCGGGTTGTTCATGGCCCACGGCACAGAATGCACAATCCCGGGTACAGTTGTTCCCCAGTATCATAAAGGTCGCTGTCTTCCTGCTGAAACACTCCCCAAGATTCGGGCACATGGCCGATTCACACACCGTGTGGAGCTTCTTGCCCCGAAGCATCCGCTTTATCTCATGGATCGAATCCGGGTCCCTTCTTCGATTGGTCACCCATTCGGGCAGTCTCTGATCGGACATAACTTACGACATTCAAAAATTTGAAATAGACAAGACTTACCTTTAAAAACTCTCGCCATTTATGATGATTTCTCCTGAAAAAAATCCAGATTTTTGATAATATAACACATATTTCCCCATGTCAATCCAAATTTCTCCTTAAACTCAAGGGGTTGCCCGATAAAAATGCGCGAATGGGGGGGGATCATTCAGAGGTTTTCTTTTGGATGGCCTCAGCGATCTCCTGATCTGAAAGTTTCTTCGCCATTTTGGCGGACTCATAGGCCCCGTCCACCAGTGTCAGGATCTCGTTGAAGTCGAAGGAGTGCCACTTGATCTTGGAGAGACGGAACTTCTCCTCAGCTTCCTTCAATGCCGCTTCGGCCTTGATCACAGGATATCCCTGCTTCTTTGCCAGAGACACAAATTCACCGCTCCATTTAACCGTATTCTTTGCATAGAAGATCAGATCGAGTGTGGCATGCGCCTCATCAGGGATATTGGGAGCGATATTGTTTTCAGCATTGTGACAGCGTTGGCAGGCATCTGCTACGTTTTCCGGGGAGAGGACAGCGGTGTGCATGGATCCGTGACAGGTAATACAGGTCGGGCCGCGGACCTTTCCCCTGGATTGGATCAACTGGTAATGCCTGCTCAGAGTAAACTCTTTTAACTGAGACTCATGGCATTTGCCGCAGAGTTCCGGGATCCTGGCCGCATTGATCAGACCTTCGGGAGGGTCCGGTCTTAACATACCCAGATGACTGCCCGAGCGTGTTTTTCCTGAAGGATTCCCGCCGTGGCAGCGTTCACAGGACACACCGTACTTTTCGTGTACCGTATCCTTCCAAATCCGGTAGGCCTTGCCGGCTGGGGATTTCTCTTCAAGATTGCTGTGGCAGGCCACACAGGAATTTCCCTCAGCGAACGCTGGAATGGCTATCCAAATCATTGAAAGGAGACATAAAGAAATCTTTGCAAATGACATCATGCGCCTCATGGAATTCACTATACCATTTTGCAAGCCCAAATGGCAACAAAACGGCTGCGGCAACTGAAAAGTGTCAGACACGATGTAATACTATACCATATCGTAACTGACACCAATGCTTCCCAGTTCATCGGAAAAGGAACTGCCCCACATAGCGAAGGGCAACAAAGAGAGCGGCCGCACCAAGGAGTATTTTGATAAAACGTTCAGGCATATATTTCTGCAGACGGGCCCCCATGTAAACCCCGGCAAAACCGCCCGCACCGAACAGCAGGCCGAGAAGCCAGTCCGGTGATGTGGATAGCCCCTCAGGGCCGGGGACCAGACTGTAAAACAGGACCCCTGCAATGGATGAGGTAAAGGTCCCCAGAAGGGTGGCGCCGGCGATCGTATAGACCGGGAGGTGAAAGACCGCCACACAGAAAGGTGCAACGATTGCTCCCCCACCTATACCGTATATCCCTCCCACAATCCCGACGGCTAAAGAGAAGAAGAAAATGGCCGCCGTACCGTAGGAATATCTCTCTCCCTGAAACAGATATTCCGTCCGCCTCCAGGTCACCGACACATTTTTCAGTTCCCAGCCGTGTGAACCTTCCCCGCTGTTCACTTCATTTCCATGGCTGTTTCGTCTCTTCCCTTTTGCTGCCACCTGGTAGATCAGCCGCACAGCGAGGTAGAGGAGCACACATCCTACAAATAATTTAAAATTTAGGGGATCGAGAAAAAAATAGACACGGATATAATAACCGATCAGGATCCCGGGAAGGGTCCCGATAATAATGGTCCATGCCAGGGGCCAGAGCATCCGGCCCTCCTTGATATACCGGTAGACACCGCTTGGAATGGCCGCAATATTGTAGACAAAGTTCGTGGAGCTCACAGAGGGGGTGGTAAAATGAAGCACACTCATCTGAAAAGGAAGGATCAGAAATGCTCCGGTCACTCCTCCCATGGAGGCGAAGAAGGAGATCACGAAGGCCACGGCAGGAGGCAGAAGGAGTGAGGTCTCCACTCCTGAAACCGGGAAATGATAGGTTAGAAAGTCCAAAGCCGCTCCCGTGCTTGTATTAAATGTGAAACGTAGCACAGGCTGACCTCAGCGGTCAAGAGATAGATAGAGTGATGGCAGGTTAAAAGGTGAACGGCGTTCCTGCTGGTTGGTTCGGTCACGACATGTTGTATACTCACTTCGCTTTCAATGTTATGGTTTCACAACTTGTACAACGCCAGCTCTTCATAACACCCTGGGCACCCAAACCGGTCAGGCTATATTTTCTTAAGTCGATTTGCTCCAGGTCCCTTCTTGAGAAAAAAGGGACATCGCCTCGTTTCGACCAGGACAGGGAGCTTGCCAGCCCTCTGATATACACGTAACCGCCTTCCATCTCACTGCCGCAGTCAGAACATTTCATACTGAATCCCTATGCCGGATTTATCGGTCAGGCACATACAATTCATAGCTTGCGATTTCTTCAGGGAAATCTCCCCCAAGCGAAAAAATCTCGAGCGTATCGAAAACCCCATGAGAAATGTAAATCGCACTATCAGCACCTTTCGCAAGTCCTGAGCTTCGAATACACGGTCCGGGTATGACCGTAACGTCGTTCTCTGAGCCGTCAATTTTCGGCACACCTTCCGGCAGAACGACAGTCAGGAATATCCCCATTCCCGTGAGCTTCCTGTCAACAGGTTTTGAACGGGTTATCTGTTCTTTTAACACCGGATCATCGTTATTCTCGGCAATCCACTCAAGAATGTCTTTTTCTAACTTTAGAAATTTCATTGGTAACGGTTTCGATGAGCAAGTGATTAAATCATCTGCCGGATTGTTTGAATATGCGGGTCATTTCAAGGCTTTTCAGCACAACTTATCCAAAACAACCAGCAATTATTTTTTCCGTTTACCCATACCAGCACCTTCTTTAAGGTCTTCACGTAACTACTGCAGCCAGGTTGTCCAATCTATGGCGGACCTTCTTATCCATTGTAAATAGAATGAATAACTGCCTTCTCATACGAACAAAAACAATCGGCTTCGCGGGCTTGGCATGTTTGATTTCCCTTTCGCAGAACAGTGCCGCTCAACGCGCGCATTTCAGCTGAAACGACGGATTAGCAACGGCTTATTTGACAAGGGTGGCTCTAATGCTGAGCGCAGGAAATACGCGTAAAGGACTCTGCTCATAGACCGTGGGAAACCTATTTGCGATAGGTTCTATGATATAGTTCCATATGGATAAACGCTTCCCAAACTCAATGTGTACGTGACATGACCGAAACTGAAAATCAAAATAGGTGCCTTTGCCAGCATAATAAAAGAATGTGGGATAGGCGAAAAAATGCTTGTGTGTTGGGTCAGCGTAAGCAAGCTGCCACGTGAAGTGGGGGACCGTAATCATCGCACGGCACCCGGGTTTTAAGATCCGGTAAATCTCTCGCATGGCTGCATTATGGTCATTCAAGTGTTCAAGACACTGTGACATCAAGATCTCGTCAACAGATTCATCTTCAAAAGGCCAAGGCATGATATTCAGATCGTGCACAATGTCAACATTGGGTGCGTCGGGAGAAATATCAACATTGATGTAATCCTGAAATGCTCTACCTCCAGATCCTAAATTAACTCTCTTCATTGACCTTCTCTCCTTCATGTATCAATTGATCACTCATCTTTCACACCAAGATATGATACTTTGAATGGTTGAGGTGTGGGGCCGCCGGACGCCACACCTAAAAAGAACACAAAGCCTGGGGACGGCAAAGTCCAAAATCAAAGCGCGATTCGGCGGTCCCCACCAGAGATTGGTTCGATGCTGACTTCTTCTGAAGGCTAAGGGCTAACCAACCTGATGCTTGGAAAATATGTTCGATATCTGGCTACATCCCGGGTAATAAGTGCAAGATCCAGAACAGCGGCCTGAGCCCCGATATAAAAATCAGGCAAGGGGGACTTCTTTACCCCTTTTCCTTTCTTGTATTTAAGGAAAGCTTTCCCGGCCAGGAATAGCGCCTCCTTTGGAATCTCCATCATTTCAAATCCGGCCTTTGAAAGAGCAGATTCCACGTCCTCAATTCTTTCAAACCCGATAGAAACTTCAGAATAGACAATGGAATTGATGGACAATTTTGCATATTGAGCATATTCTTCCAATGTGGACTCAGACCAGTCAGCCCAGGTGGGGTCATCCAGAAAAACGTCGAGAATTACATTAGAATCGACCAGAACTCCCTTCATTTGTCTCCTCTTGTGAGAGCCATAATTTCTTCAGTTGTCATCTTGACATTCGCTATTCCCCTCAATTTTCGGAATTTCCGGGTTTTGGCATACCTCCCCTTCTTTATCACTAAATAGACACGTCCTTTTTCTTCAATAAAATCAACCTCATCAGCAGGGGTTATACCCAGCTTTTCCCGAATTTCCTGGGGAATTGTTACTTGTCCCTTTGTTGTGACTCGCATTGGATTATACCTCCCGAAGCAAGTAATACTGGTAATACTTATCTGTAATACTAGTAATAGTATTACAGTGGCAGGGATTTGTCAACTAAATTCATGGGCACCGAACGTGAGAGTGACCGACAGGCGGTACCAAGTAAAGTTGTTCGTTGCAACAGAGATATCAATTTCTGATTAACTTGAAAAAGGTCCCAGCTATAGCCTGTTCGAGTCCACTCTATGGTTATATTTTTTTTCATCATGTTCCTTGAATGTCATTATCCTTGGACTCAAAACAAAGAATAAGAGTTCTCTGATCTGAACGTGTTCTATGTTTTGTATTCTTTGGTATGGTGATCATTTGTCCAGGAACTATTTCTTCTGTTCTATCTTCAAGGTCTACAACAAGCTTTCCTTTTATGACATAAAACATTTCGTCGCTTGTGGAATGTACGTGCCAGTGAAAATCTCGTTGTAGAATGCTCAATCTGACTACATGATCGTTTATCTCACTGACAATAAAGTTTTTCCAGTCCTCGTTAATGTCTTTTGTTAATTCTTCAACGTCGAATTTTGTAAGATGCCCTATCTTGCTCAATTATTAATCCTCATTTATTCTCATCATGCATCTCTGCCAATACGGTATCAAGCATAGCAAGTGCATCCAATGCAGCAGGATAGCCGGCGTAAATTCCAACTTGAAGTAATGCTTCAATAATATCATCTACTGTTGCACCGTTTTTTAATGCAAGCTCAAAGTTAATTTTTAGAGCATTTTGTCTGCCAAGTGCTGCTAATATACAAATACTGCATAATGAACGAGTTTTTAAGTCAATTGTCTCTCTTGCCCAAGTTCGACCAAAAACAACCGATATCGCTTCTTTTTCAAATACCGGGCTGAGGGATCTGAAACGATTAACCACTGCGTTAGCTTTATCTTCACCTAACATTTTCCTTAGCTGTTCAAATCCCTTATCATAGCTATCCATTTATTATCCTTTCATTTTTCGATTATAACGTTTGAAACCACCGGCGCCGAACAGCGCAGCTGTTTGGCGTCCGAGTGGGGTGATTTGATACTCATTAAGGCCCCCTCCCCATAACGTTTAGGGATATGATGAATCGTCGAATTCTTATCAACCCTATGACAAGGAGGAAGCCTCATGAGATTTTACACTAAACAACACCAATACTACTGCGGAATCGATTTGCATGCAAGAGCGATGTACATCTGTATTCTCGATCAAGAGGGAAATAAATTGGTCCACAAAAACATAAAAACCGACCCAAACCGGCTTCTAAGAATTATCGCACCTTACCGAGAGGACATCGCTATCTCTGTGGAATGCATGTTCGCCTGGTATTGGGTCGCCGATCTGTGTGCCAAAGAAAATATCCCATTTATTCTCGGTCACGCTCTCTATATGAAGGCCATCCATGGTGGCAAAGCCAAAAATGATCGAATCGATTCCAAAAAGATCGCCGCACTCCTTAGAGGAGGAATGATTCCCATGGCCTATGTTTATCCTCGGGAAATGCGATCCACAAGGGACGTGATGCGACGACGAAATCATTTTATGAGAAAAAGGGCTGAGCTCCTTGCTCATATCCAAAACACCAACACCCAATACAACCTGCCCGAGTTCGGTAAAATACTGGCGCGTAAAAGAAATCGGGAAGGCGTGGCCGAACACTTCGACGATCCGAGCGTTAGAGAAAGCATGCAGGCCAACCTCGCACTCATCGACTTCTATGACCAACTCCTAAACGATCTCGAACGCTTTATTACGAAAAACGCAAAAAGGCACGATGTGAATGCCTACCATCGTTTGCGCTCTGTACCTGGAATCGGAAAAATCCTGAGCCTTATCATCCTTTATGAAATCCATAATATCAACCGATTTGCACGCGTGCAGGAATTCGCCTCCTACTCTCGGCTCGTTAAATCCGCCAATGAATCGGGCGGAAAACGTTACGGCTCCTCAGGAAATAAGATCGGAAATGCCCATCTCAAGGGGGCCTTCTCCGAAGCCGCTGTTTTATTCCTGGCAAAGAGCGAGGATGGCAAAAAGTACTTTGCCAAACTGGAACGAAAACACGGCAAGGGAAAAGCCTTAACCGTCCTGGCCCACAAACTCGGAAGGGCCGTCTACTTCATGCTAAAAAGGAAAACTGCATTTGATATAAAACTATTTCTAAGTTCTTAAGTTGAGGGGAACGGGTTGAGCCCGACGCCTAACTGGTACAAAAAGGGAGAGCCTGAATCGATGCTTGAAAAAGCCCCTGTGTACGGCTTAGACCGTGGCACCAAGCATCTCGGCCAGAATCCCGGTACCCGTAGCTTTGATTGGACACCCGTTTCCGCTCACCATATAAAACAGCGGGGCAACAATAAAGCTGTTTTCGTGTGCTGCCCCTCACCCGAGCCTGCAACTAACTGAGGAAGGCCGCCTCTTGGCCTTACCCCGCCTGACTTGAATAGGCCGGCACGAGGGCACCGATTCGTTTCTAGGTCGTCCCGACTATAGGTCGGGACTGTCGTCCCAGAATCCCGGGACTATGGAACCTCTATAAGTGTTTGGTGCAGGCACGTTTTGCACCAGTGTATTTGAAATTAAGACAGGACACAGACAACTTTATCGGTCATCGCTCAATCTCTAGCGAACTTCGTTCGCTCACAGAATCTTTTTGCCCTTGACACAGGGGGGCCTTATAAGGGTTAGGCGCTTGGTTTTTTCGCTTCTACGTAGACGCTTTCGGAACTACGTTCCTGTAGATCGAGCGGCTCATGTTTTGGAATATTTGTCTTACCAATAGGCATAATTTCTGCTTCAGCGAAGCCATGCCTTTCAAGGAGTCGGGACAGTGAATTGCCATCGTACATCCATAGATGGTGTCGTGTTCCAACTAGCAACAGCCTAATCCTCTGAACCAATGAAGTTGGCCGAGGCACACACATATGCGTTGCCTCTATGAAAGCATCGGCATCACCGGATTGATTGTATTGCACGATTTGCTTCTTTATGTCTGGGGCGACAATCCTGATGATTCCACCCGGTCGAAGCAAACGGAATGCTTCTTTCAGAAATTGGTCGGCTCCGTTTCTGTCAAGATGCTCCAACATATGAGAGCTATAAAGTACGTCACATGATTCTTTGGGAATGGGTAATCCATTAGTGGCATCTCCGTATTCAATGGCGTTTTCACGGGCGAATCGGATGAATTGATACTGTGAACTTTCGAGAAATCGCAATCTATAGAGGATTTCTGGTAAGAACGGTATCTTTGAAAAACGAAGACTCAAAGAATTATCAAAGTTTCTCCAGCCGTTTGTGGGCGTTTGTCCGCACCCCATGTTGATTCGTACCATTTTTGCTTGTTTCTCCATCTTCAGTGTTTTTTGCGCCTAAACTCTGCAATATAGATTCCAAAATTCACTTATGTCTAAAATCTCATCGCTTAGAGAGATCCTCATTATTCTGTTATTTCGAAAAGGTTATTGTAATTTCATATTTCCAGCACTGGCGTCAGAACATCTAAGTTCTGCCACACATAGAAAAAAAATCCTATTAGCACTGCAGACTATCCGCTTTGTACAACTCCACCATTCTAAATCCTGCGGGTAGATAATATTTCAAACAGATTTGAAGGGAAGACATTAATAATTTTCATTCACCATGCTCCTATTTTACATTTCTACATCTATCAGGCCTTAAAAAGCTTTCGGTTCAATTCGCCCTTATGATTGTAAACATTTCTCGTATCAACAATACACCTGGATTTCTCCCAAATTAAGTGGTAATCCACATCATCATGGTCCGTGGAAATCAGAACAGCATCCGCCCACTCCAGAATTTCCTGATTTAACTCGTCCGAGTGCATATTGAGACCCGGATAGTGCCGATGTCCATGACAGTGAGGAACATGGGGGTCATGGTATTTCACATTTGCACCCTGAGCGTTAAGCAATTGAATTAATTTCAGAGAAGGGCTTTCTCTCTGGTCATTGATGTTCTTTTTATAGGCCACTCCCAAAACCAACATATTTGAACCGTTGATGCTTTTCTTATGAACATTCAAGGCCTGAGTTAACTTGCTCAGGACATGATAGGGCATGAACGTATTGATCTCTCCAGCAAGTTCGATGAAGCGTGTAGGAACATCATATTCCTTGGCCTTCCAGCTCAAATAAAAAGGATCGATGGGAATGCAGTGCCCGCCCAGGCCCGGCCCCGGATAAAAGGGCTGATACCCGAAGGGCTTGGTCTTTGCCGCATCAATGATCTCGAATATATCTAACCCCATCCGGTCGAACAGTAATTTGAGCTCATTGACCATGGCAATGTTCACGCACCGGTATATGTTTTCAAGCAGTTTTGCTGACTCGGCTACCCTTGTGGATGACACAGGGACTGTCTTGACCACGATCTGGTCGTAGAGGGTAACGGCAAGCTCCAGGCAGTATGGTGTGTAACCTCCAACGACCTTGGGTATCTGTGTTGTCCCATAGCTCTGATTGCCCGGATCTTCCCGTTCTGGAGAATAGGCAAGATAGAAATCCTCCCCCCCTTTCGATCCTTGACTCTCCAGGATCGGTTTCACGACCT
>CAJICE010000101.1_pt1 | contig 18701 bp, 22 predicted proteins | sample 9199531 | NCBI WGS metagenome assembly CAJICE01 (sample SAMEA7708327, study PRJEB35096) | sediment metagenome | biome: marine neritic benthic zone biome [ENVO:01000025]; feature: sediment [ENVO:00002007]; material: shallow marine sediment [ENVO:03000034] sea grass bed [ENVO_01000059] ... | reverse complement strand
GACTTTCCCCTTGTGTTATCAAAAAGCCTCTGATAATAATGCAAAGGTCCAACTCACTGCGCAAAAGCACACAAATTTAAACGTCAACAAAGAGTTTAAGGGTTCGTTTTAACTTATTGTATTATAAGGATATTTTTACGAAAAATAAACAGCGGAGTATTTGACTATGAATAAGAAATCATACACATCCTATCCTATCCACGATCTTCTGAATCAACGCTGGAGTCCCCGTGCCTTTTCTGAGCGAAGGGTTGAGAAAGAAAAACTCATTGCACTCTTTGAGGCAGCACGGTGGGCACCCTCCTGTTTCAATGAGCAACCCTGGAGTTTTATTGTTACGACCAGAGAGGAACCCGCAGAATATGAACGGATGCTCGCATGCCTGGTCGATACGAATATCCGTTGGGCCAGACTGGCACCGGTGTTAATGCTCAGCGTGGCCAAACTGAATTTTGAATATAATGGAAAACCTAACCGTCACGCCTTTCACGATGTGGGACTGGCTGTGGAAAATCTTATTGTGCAGGCCAGCGCCTTTGGACTATATGTCCATCAGATGGCAGGATACCATCTGGATCGGGCACGGGAGGCCTTTGCGATTCCTGCAACCCATGAACCGGTGGCAGGGATTGCTCTCGGTTATCTTGGAGATCCGGAACAACTCCCCGAAGACCTGAGAGACCGGGAAAAAGCTCACCGTGAGCGTATGCCACTAAAAGATTTTGTGTTCTCGGGAGCCTGGAATCGAACATCTTCCTTGCTGACGTTAAAACAATCATGAGACCATCCTGTCTCAATACGATCAATTCTGGAGGATTCGTCATATGGCTAAAAAGAAATCCGCTTCAACATCAAAACAAACACCTGTAGAAGTCTCAACAAGCCCTGCGGGAGAACAGTTTCCGTTACCTTCAATGAAGCAGTACGATACGGAATTCAAACGCATCCACCAGCGGGTGAAACAGGCCCGCAGGGAAGGAAAAGAGATTGTCATAGTCATGGGAGTGGGGTTTGTGGGGGCCGTAATGGCCGCCATTGTCGCCGATGCCGAAGACAGTCGGGGCCGCCCTAATAAATTTGTGATCGGCTGCCAGAGGCCCAGCACGCGGAGCTTCTGGAAGATTCCTCTTCTGAATCGCGGCCAGTCACCGGTCAAGGCAGAGGACCCGGAAGTGGATGAACTCATCAAACGTTGTGTGAATGAAAAAAAGTCCCTGATGGCGACCTATAACAGCGACTGCCTTAAGCTCGCCGACTGCGTCGTGGTCGATGTCCAGTGTGATTACACCAAGCAGGACCTGGGGAGTATGCGAAGCGGTGAAACCGAAATGGGGGCTCTCGAGGCAACAATGCGGACGATCGGGGAGAAAATACCGGACAAATGCCTAGTGCTCATCGAGACCACGGTGGCACCGGGCACAACAGAGTTTGTGGCCTGGCCGATCCTCAAGAAGGCCTTTGCCGCACGGGGCATCAAAGCCACTCCGCTGCTTGCCCACAGTTTTGAACGGGTCATGCCGGGCAGAGACTATGTCAAAAGTATCCGTGATTTCTGGCGGGTCTGCTCCGGCTGCAATGGAGCCGCTCGGAAACGGGTTGAGAAATTCCTCCGGCAGGTGCTCAATACCAAAGAGTACCCCCTGACGGTCATGGACCGGCCCATCGAATCGGAAACCACCAAAATCGTCGAAAACTCTTACCGGGCAGCGATCCTTGCGTTTCTGAACGAATGGAGCCTCTTTGCAGAGCGGAACGGCGTGGATCTGATCAAGGTTATCAAGGCCATTAAGGTACGTCCGACCCACAGCAACATCATATTTCCCGGCCCGGGCATCGGGGGTTACTGTCTTCCCAAAGATGGAGGGCTCGGCTACTGGGCCTACCGGCACATACTCGGTTTCGAAGACGGTGACAGTGTCTTTAAAATCACGCCCGCATCGATTGATATCAACGACACGCGATCCCTGCACGTGGCCGAATTGACACGTGACGCCCTTCGCAATATGGGACGATACATTGCGGGGGCAAATGTACTGATCTGCGGCGCCAGCTATCGACAGGATGTTGGGGACACACGATACAGCGGCAGCGAGATGGTGGTGAGAAAACTCACCGAAATGGGAGCGGAACTGGTTGTGCATGATCCTTACGTAGACCATTGGTACGAATTTGAACAGCAGGACGTCTATCCGGCACCAGGACATTCGTGGAAACGTTTCTTCCGTAACCAGGATGAACTCATAGACCTCCGCGTCCAAAAAGATCTGCGTGATGTGCTCAAAGGTGCTGAAGCGGTCATTTTTGCCGTGCCCCATAAACAGTATCTGGAGGTTGATCCCAGGGATGTGGTCCGGTGGGCAGGAGGGCCCCTTGCCGTGATAGACTGTTTTGGCATCCTTCCGGATGACAAGATCATCCGTTTCTTTGAGCTGGGTTGCGAAGTGAAAGCCCTTGGCCGCGGGCATATCCAGCGCATCAAGGAGAAGGTTCGGAAGAAGAAAAAGCGGTAACGGCTTAACCTGGATAGGGAAGGGGGTCTGCAGAAATGTACAGGAATCGTCGTGTTAGTGATTAGATGTGCAGCCTGCAAAAGTAAACTCTGGAAATATGATAAGATCGGCCAGGGTGAGGTCCTTCGGTGCCATAAGGATAGAATAGCAAAAATTTATACCTCACAAACAGTCAATAATAAAATTATATGCTTATGCGGAAAGGAGATCGGAATCGATAAAGGGAGTTATATCAAGATGATCGGAAAGGCGTTTACGTATACAGGGTCGAAAAGAAACAAATAGACCCTCAATATTTTCCTTGTATTTTCTATTCTGATCTGGTAATAATCCCGGAATAAAATTTTCTGATCGCGTTCACTTTAAGGGAGGACAAACAATGAGTAGCGCAAATGAAGTGCTGGTTGTTGTATCAAAACTGAAGAACTATGTCCGTGCACAAGCCGGAATGAATACAGCCGGGAATGTGGCTCCGGCATTGTCCGATATTGTACGTAAGCTGTGTGATGACGCCATTGAAAGAGCAAAATCAGACGGCCGCAAGACGGTTATGGACAGAGATTTCAGTACACCATAACAAACAGAGAGACAACAACGGCAGCGCTTTGCCATTCTCACCTGATACAGGTTTGATTCTGTCTTTCACCCGCCATTCACTCTCTTTTGTGAAATGAAGAGGACAGTTTTATGAACAATCTGCTGTCTGATCTTCCATGGGCTGCGCTCATCCTTGCCTGCCTTACGCTCGGATTGGCCCCTTTCAACCCGCCTCATGTTTGGGAAAAACTCATCATGCTCTCAAAGGGCCGTCTCGTCCGCCCCATCGATTGGTTCGACTTCATCATGCATGGTTTGCCGTGGCTTCTGCTCATCTTGAAAGGGTATGATTCCATCAATAAGAATGTAGGCTAAAGCCGGGGGGCAGCAATCCTCAGATAAAAACTCCCGGAAATGAATATCATGAAAGGTTGAATATGCAGGTTTTAGTGCTTTATTATTCCAAAAGTGGCCATACCAGGAGACTTGCGGAGGACGTTGCCAAGGGTGTGTCCTCTACAGGCGTGACATCGGTATTGAAAAATACTCAAGAGGTCACAAAAAAAGACTTCTTGGACTCGGCAGGTATCATCGCGGGGTCACCTGTTTATTTTGGAGTCATGGCCGCCGATCTGAAACGGATCTTTGATGAGTTTGTCGGCCTGCGAAAAAAGATGGAAAACAAGGTCGGTGCGGCCTTCACAACTTCCGGCCATCATACCGGGGGAAAAGAGACCACCCTTTTTTCTATCCTCCAGTGCATGCTGATATACGGGATGATCATTGTGGGAGATCCCATGAGCGCTTCAGGCCATTACGGTGTCGCGAGTCTGGGCTCGCCTGATGAAACGGCGTTGTCCGATGCCTTCAAGTTAGGCGCCCGCGTGGCGGAACTCTGTATGAAGCTGCATGAGAACACGTAAGACGTATTCAGAAGAAACGATTTACGATGACCGCAGACAAAGAAAAGGTTGAAGTGACGGCCTATTCAGGCTACCGTGGTGAGGAGTGCCCCCGGTCATTTATTCTCTGCGGGGAAACAATTGATGTGGTTGAAGTCCTGGGCAGATGGTTGGAGCAGGGGGAAAAACCAGAGACCCTGAAGAGAGTTTTTCAGATCAAAGGGAATGATGAGAAAACCTATCGGCTCTATTTGGACGAGCAGACGAAAGAATGGTTTCATGTCCGCTGATCTGCTAGCCCGGATATTGCATGAGTGATCGTCATGAGAGGCCGTAGAAGCAGCCACATGCGGCCTCGTAATAGATTTACTCATGCATTATCCGGGCTAATCTTACCCGCACTTCTTCCAGAACCTCTCCGGCATCTTCCTGGAAAGAGACCGTTGCAATCGAATCCCATGGCGTGGCTGTGCGGTTGATAAAGATTAATTCCGCACCCGCCCGGTGGGCCGCAGGCGGGATAGAGGCTGCAGGCTCGACCTGAAGAGAGGAACCGATCATCAGAAACAGATCGCACCTGGAGGCGCACGCATAAGCCCGTATCATTTCAGCCTCGGGCATGGCCTGTCCGAAAGAGATGGTGGCCGGTTTGATAAACCCATCACAGGTTTCACACACAGGGTCATCCTCCCCGGCTTCCAGTCTTTCATGAATCTCTTCAATGGGCCATTCCCTGCGGCACTGTACACAAAGGGCCTTTCTGTTCGTGCCGTGAAGTTCGATGATCAGGTCCGGTGAAGTCCCGGCCTCCTGATGCAGGCCGTCAATATTCTGGGTGATCAGACAGGTCAGCGTCCTTCGTTTCTCAAGATTCACAAGAAAGGTATGGGCTCTGTTCGGTTTTGCTCTTTTCAACTCCTTATAAAGTTCTTTCTTCATGGCCCAGTACTCCACCCGTGACTCGTGGCTGGTAAGAAACTCCTGGTAGGTGACAACCCTGTACCGGTCCCAGACACCGCCGGGACTTCTGAAGTCAGAAATGCCCGATTCTGTTGAGATCCCGGCTCCGGTAAACGCCACAACCCGTTCGGCCTTTTTGAAAAGTTTTAACACCTGGTCTATTTTTTGATCGTAACTATCCATACAGTTTCATCGTTTGTCGTATATCCTAACCGATATTCTTCATCCCTGCGGCGATCCCGTTAAACGTCAGAGTAAGCGTCTTGATATCACGCGGTGTAAGACGGTGTCCTTTTTGGCTGATTTTTTTTAACAGCCTGACCTGGAGGAGGTGAATCGGATCAATATAAGGGTTCCGCCTGGGGATGGCGTCCTTCAGGATATAATTATTCTCCAGCAGTTCCTTCTGGCCGGTGACTGTCAGAACCATCTCCCGGCTGAGTTCATACTCCCTCAGGATTTTTTTAAAGATCCGTCTTCCCTCTCCGGATTCATCATACAGGGAGGCGTAATGTGCGGCAATTCTCATATTGGCTTTTGCCAGGGTCATCTGGATCAGATCGGTCAGGGAAGCGAAAAAAGGCCATCGTTCAACCATCTCCTGAATGATGTTCAGACCCGAACGCGGATGCTGTTCAAGAAAAAGACGGAGGGTGCTGCCGAACGGGTACCAACCGGGGAGGAGATGACGGCTCTGCATCCATGAAAAGACCCAGGGGATGGCCCTCAGATCCTGAATCCTGCTGCCCCCCTTCCTTTTTGCAGGACGGGAGCCGATCTTGTAGCGGCTCACCTGTTTAACTGGCGTGACCGCTAAAAAATACTTGAGGAAACAGGGGTCTTCGACTTCCCTCCGGTAAAGGCCATCGGAGATAGATGCCAGTTCCTCCATAACCGTTTCATATTCATTCACTTTGGGATCACTGACCGGGCATTCTGACGTGAGTGCTACACGGAGCACCGCAGAGAGGACCAGCTCCAGATTACGCCGTGCGATGCCCGAATGGCTGTACTTGGTTGAGATCATCTCTCCCTGCTCGGTAATCTTGATCCGGCCTTCCATGGTACAGGCTGGCTGTGCAAGGATAGCCTTGTTCAGAGGGCCGCCGCCGCGGCCGATGCTTCCTCCTCGGCCATGAAAGAGGGTCAACTCCACATTGTGCTTCTTTGCCACAGCATGCACCGCTTTCTGTGCCCGATAGAGTTCCCAGTTGGCGGCAAGAAATCCGCCGTCCTTGGTGCTGTCTGAATACCCCAGCATGACTTCCTGACGCATCTTTCTGGCCTGAAGCTGAAGGGAATAGGCCGGTTCTTGAAAAAGATCGGAGAGGATTTCCGGTGCATGTCTCAGATCCTCGATGGTTTCAAAGAGAGGCACAATATCAAGACGGCTTATTGCTTTTTTCGGAGTCGGTGTAAAAAGTTCGTTCTCCTTGCATAACAGAAGAACATTCAGCAGATCCAGCGGATCACGGGACATACTGATGATATATGTATGGACCGTGTCAGCGCCAAACTCTTCTTGAGCGTCCCGGATCATGCGGAATGTGTCCATGATCTTCCTGGATTCCCGGTCAAGTATGATTTTTCTATTCAAGAGGCGCTTTCGGCCTAAGATCAAGTCTGAGATGAGCACTCTCTTTTCCGGGGGTGAAAGGTTTTTGAACGCAACGGCCGTGCCGGTCTCTTTCAATAATCTTTCGACGGCCCCGGTATGCCGTTCTGCGTGCTGACGAACGTCCATACCGGCAAAATGGAAGCCGAAAAGCTGGACCTGGAGAATCAGACGGTCAAGCGCATCCCTGGCAATTCTCTCGCCGCCTGCCATGGAAAGAGTTTTTCTGAAGAGCAGCAGTTCATCAAGAAAATCCCTGGATGAGGCATAACCGGAAAACCTTGACTTCTCCCTGACTGTCCTTCGAAGACCTCTTGAGCCGGTCTTACGTATCTTCAGTCTCAAAAAATGGATCTTTCGAAGAAACGGTTCTTTGGGAAATCTTTCTTCAAGGTCTTTCGCCAGTTCAGGAAATAGACGGGTATCCTCGGCAAGGGACCGGAACAGGGCAGGGGAGACAGTGCAGATGCTTGACGATTGACTGCATTGTTTGCCTAATATATCGAGAGAGGAAAGGTACCGGCCCAGGAGCGTTTCACGCTGGAGACGGAGCGTATGCATTATCATCCGGGGGGTGACGTAAGGGTTTCCGTCCTGGTCACCGCCGATCCATGTCTTGAATCGAAGTATGGGAGACGGCTTCTCCTCAACGCCATAGTGCTTATGCATCTCCTTACAGAACAAATCCAGTGTTTCCGGAAGCACAGGGTAGATGATCTGTTCCAGGTAATAGAGGGCATTGTCCACTTCATCAGCAACCTTGGGACGGGATGAACGGGCCTCTTCACTCTGGTAAAGGGACGTGATCTCCTGAAGAATATTCTCCTGGATCCCGGTCTTCTCAGACAGGGTCAGATTGCGCTCTTCCAGCTCTCTCAGACACCGGGATATGGCGTCGTGCTTGAGCATCACTATTTTTCTCCTGGCCTCCGTGGGGTGAGCTGTGAAGACCAGTTCAATTGAAATATGGGACAGAATGTGCTGAATCTGTGAAGACCGCATGCCGCTCTTCTTAAGGTCGAGAAACAGCTCTTCCAGAGACCCTTTATTGGGATGTACACCGGGAAGAGAGGCATAATGGCGCATCCTTCGATGCCTATGGTTGTCTTCCGAAATATTGGTCAATTGAAGAAAAATCGAGAAGTACCGGATGACGATGACTGCTTCATCAGGATCCAGATCATCGAGTAGACGGATCAGTCTCTTCTCTTTTCCAGGAGAATCGTTTTGGTTCAGATCAAGGGAACAGTCTCTAAGCGCTCTGATTTTTTTGACCAGGGCCTCATCTTCCTGCTCCATGAAGACCTGGTCCAGCAACTCCTGCAGGAATTGAATGTCCTGATAGAGCGGAATCAGTTTGTCCGGGATCTTCTGCTTTTGAGTTTTCTCTGTGGGCATATCAGTCCCTTATATGGCACAAGATGGTAATAAATATTTACTAATAATGCAAATCTTTCGTAGATCATAATACAAAAATCCTTATTATTTCAATAGGAAAGAAGAAATACTTTAATAAAGATCGAGTCTTTTTCCCATTTGACAATTACATATAAGCTGATTTATATTTATATTCGTATATTATTCTTCTAATATATTTTTTATCTGCGCGGCCCAAGGGTAAATGACGGTATGAACAGGGAGGGGAGATTAATGAATACGATAGATCTGAAAAATAATGCGACAGAAGTGAATCCTGAAAGACTGAAGAAAATTCTGGACGGTAAAGAAGACTGGTTTATCCTGGATGTCAGAAACGACATTGAATTTGACCGATGGAAGATTGAGGGCAAAAGTACGCCGGAAACCATGAATATCCCTTATTTTGATTTTTTTGAAGATGAAGATGAACAGATTCGTAAAATTCCCACGGATCGTCCCATTCTTGTTGTCTGTGCCAAAGGGGACTCGTCGGCTTTTGTTGCGGATATCCTGAATCAGAAGGGGATTGTTGCACAGAACCTTCAGGGAGGCGTTTTGGCCTGGGGGGACTACTCAGAGATCAGTGCGATTCCCGGATATGGTCGTAAAGGCACCACAGACCGGTTATTTCAGATCAACCGCGTGGCCAAAGGCTGCCTTTCTTACTTCATGATTTCCGAGGGTGAAGCCCTGGTCATTGATCCGTCCCGGCATATTGAAATCTATACCGGCCTCGCCGAAAAACAGAATGCCCGGATTACTCATGTTCTGGATACCCACCTGCACGCAGATCATATCTCCGGCGGGGCTGCCCTGGCCAAGGCCGCTGGAGCCACGTACCATATCCAGCATGCCGATGTGGAAGAGGATGCTCCGCTTCCCTTTGATCAGCTGAAAGATGGCGAGGAGTTTCAGATCGGCAAGAGCAGGGTCCAGGTGATCGCGCACTTTCATCCCGGGCATACGCCCGGCAGCACGAGCTTTCTTGTGGATAACAAGTTTCTGATGACCGGGGATACGCTTTTTGTCAGCGGTGTGGGAAGACCGGATCTCGGCGGCATGGTGGATGAGTGGGCTCTTCTCCTTTATAATTCACTGTTTCATAAATTCAGTAACCTTCCAGATGACCTGATCATTCTGCCCGCTCATTTTTCAGACCAGAATGAAATTGATCAGAATGGCCGCGTGATCAGTACGCTTGGCAAACTCAGAAGTGAAAATGCCGCCTTGAAGATCAATGATGAAGAGGAATTTGTCAACTTTATGCGAAGCCAGATCTCTAAACAGCCTGAGATCTATGTGGATATCCGTCTGGTGAACATGATGAAGAAAGAGGTGGACGAGGAGACGGCCTCTGAGATGGAACTCGGCAAGAATGAGTGTGCCGCGAAAAAACATTAATTAAAAAGCTTCTTGACAGGAAGGATATAGGGGTAAACACAAGAAACAAAAAACCATTAGACAGGATTTACAGGATGAACAGGATCTCTAAAAGAACTCTTTTTAAAGATCTTGTCAATCCTGTTATCCTGTCTAAAAAATGTTTTGCCTTAATTTATTGCTTTTGTGGAATTTTTTGAAGACCTAGGCCCATGAAGAATGTTTTTTTTACTCACACAAGATTGTCTAGAACCGTAAAAAATTAGCGTTCGGAATAACGATAGTTTCAAAGATTACGGTTGCACAACCCTTTCCGTACACTTTTTCCCTTCGTGTCCAGGTCTGTTCACCCAATTGGATACCTCATAGAATTCCATCCTGTCATCTTCATAGGGTTCAAGCAGCCGCCTCAGGGCCTCAACATCCTGATTGTCCGGATCCAACCAGGATGTGTGATCACTCTCACTAAGTATAACGGGCATCCTGTCATGTATGGGCTTAAGTTTTTCATTTGCATGGGTCGTGATAAGGGTACACGATTTGATGGTCTGGCCTTCAGGTGACCGCCAGGTCGACCAGAGTCCAGCAAATCCAAAAGGGTGGTGAGGTTTTAAAAAGATGTATAACGGTGTTTTCGTTGATCCCTGTTTCCGCCATTCATAGAAGCCGTCAGCAATGATCAGACAACGGTTTTTTAGAAAGGGACTCTTGAAGCTCTTCTTTTCCGCCAGGGTTTCAGCCCGGGCATTGATCATCCGGTTCCCCATACTCCGGTCTTTGGCCCAGAAGGGGATGAAACCCCAGTGTAAATATTCATAGAGTTTTTTCCTATCGATTGTGAACAGGGCGGCCACATCTTGTGAGGGTGCGATATTGTAACGCTTGTCATAGTCTGATATGTGAAAGGGAACACCGAAGGCGCGGGAGATCTCTTCCGGTGATGCCGTCAGGGTAAACCGTCCGCACATATGAGTTCAGACCCTTTTTTCCAGGAGTTCGCCCATCCTCTCCAGGTGGACCTTCTCTTCCTCTGCCAGACCCTTGAAGACCTGGATGGATTTTTCTTCATGAACATGCCGTATCATATTGAGATAGAGGTCCAAAGCATTGGTCTCTACAGACATGGAGAACTGAAGAATATCCCAGGCATTCTTTCCTTTTGCCCACGACAGGGCTTCACTCACCCGGATACCTCCCTCCATGAGATCCTCAGTCTCTTCTCGTTTTTGAATGTTCGAAGCAAGTCCGGCACCGGCAATATCCTCGTAGAGCTTGAGAAGAGATTTTTTATGATGTTCCTCGGCCTTGACCAGTTCCTGAAACAGTGCGGATGCATCCGTTTCGTCCAGGAGTTCCACGACACCTGCGTAAAATGCACGCGATCCCTCTTCCAGGATCCATGCCCGTCCCACCAGATCTTCTAGAGAATCGGCCTCCGAGAATACGGCCACACCCGACTCGGGCGCACCGTGAGCCTTCAGTCCGTTCCACTCATCCATACCCCCGGACATGGAGAAGATCTCCTTGAATCCTTCACCGTCAAGCATTGCTGCAGCCGCCCGGCTGCGCACACCGGCCTTTCAGTAGGCAATGGTTGGTTTCTCCGGATCCAGCTCATTGAAGCGTGAAGAGAGTTCGGCAATGGGAATCAGCCTTGCCCCGGGAATATGTCCCCTCTCATATTCCGATGTCTGCCTCACATCCACAAGATTGTACTCCTCCGGTTCTTTTGTATTCAGAAATTCACGGACCTCATCGGCCGTCATGGTTGAAACGGGCTTAAAGTAGTTTAAAAGCCCCATGGTTCACCTCCCAGTTTTTCCTGCATATGAGGTTGCGAGTTCACCGGAGACTTGAAATCTCCGCATAAACTTTTTATCGATATAATTTTTCAGGACAAATGCAAATCTTCCATTCCAGACCCAACTGTTTTTCCAGTAAACTCCTTTGCCGTTCCCCAGATTCAAAATAAGGAGATACGGTCCGCCGGGGTCAAAGGATTGCATTTCGCTCCCTTCCAAAGCTGCCATCAGGTTGTGGTAGAGGACCGGATTCTCGCGGACCGCGTAGACGCCGACTTTGTCTAATGGATGGTCCTGCAAAGCAATACAGTCACCCCCTCCGAAGATTTCAGGATGATCCACACTCTGCAGGTACTGATTGACCAGAAGACCTCCATCATCCCCTGTGGGCAGTTCTGAATCCCGGAAAAGAGGGGAGGGCCTGACCCCTAATGCCAGAAACACAAGATCATAGGGAATCTTCTCCCCGTCGGTCAGTACCGCTTGCTTATCCTGAAACTGTTCGACCCTAGTCCCTTCAATGATCTTGATCCCCCGCCGGGACAGGGAATCCATGGCCAGTTCCCTGGCCTTTTCCGGAAAAGTGGAGAGGAACTTCCGCCCGGCCAGGAGGGTGATACGGGCCTCACCCCTGTGGTCCTTCACCAAACGCCATATATTGCCGGTCATTTCTATTCCGGCCGCACCGCCGCCCACTACAATCAAATGAGGTTTTCCAGTCTGAACATGTTTCACGATCCACTGACGGGCATGAAGCAGATTGACAATAGGTTTGACTGTGATCATCTCCTCGCCCACGCCGGATAGGGTCTCCAAGGGAACCTGGCTCCCGGTATTGAAAGAGACCACATCGTAGGTAATCTCTTCTCCTGAATCGAGCTTCAGGATACGTTTGCCGGGATCCACGCGGTGAACATGTCCCTCCACAAATGTTCCACCCCGGTCCTCCACCATTTTTTGTACATTGAACCGGATCTCTTCGGGTCGGTAAATCCCGGAAAGCATCCCAGGCCCCATCCCTGAATAATAATGAAACGGTGATGAGCTGATGAGGGTAACGTGATGTCCTTTCTGGATGAATTCATTGATATTTACCATTGCGGTCATATGTGCATGACCGCCGCCCACAAAAACCAAATGTTTGCCAATGGGATCCATAATGTTATGAACATTCTTTGATGGTTTATAAAAAGTCTTTTATGCTGTCATTGCGAGGAGCAAAGCGACGTGGCAATCTCTATATTTCAAAGGGTTACAATAAGCGAGATTGCTTCGCTTCGCTCGCAATGACACCTTTTGGGACTTCTTACGAGTTCTTCTTCTTTTGGAGTTGATCCTTATCATTGAAAGACAAGCTTTCCTCCCAGATATCCCGCAATGGTCACACAGCCGAGCATAAAAAAGTTCAGGACAACATAAATCACAGTGAGAGGGTTTACAGAATAGAGAAGTTCGGGATGATAAAAGCGGAGGACACAGGCGGCTGTTCCCGCAAGAACAGAAAGGATCCCGGCGGTCAGTTTCTTCTTGAAGACCGGAACCCAAACCCCCCGGTAATTTTTCTTCCAATCGAACAGGCCCGTTCCGATGGCCAGTCCGGATCCCATTGTTCCCGTGATCAGTGTGTAGAACGCAACAATCTCCATCTCATGAGAACGGGTGATAAAAAACAGGAATAAAAAGAAAACGGAAACAGGGACCAGTCCATTTGAGAAGTGTACAGCAATGGGGTGGGGATGAACCTTAATAGCTGCCATTTTCTGCTCCTCTCCGTTCTTGTGTCACCGTTTATTTTTTCTGCTGCAATTCCTGAATCTTCTTGAGGGTTTTCTCATAATTGATTTGCATCATCTTGAGGTGCTGCATTTCAAAATCCGCCAGGCTGAGGAGGACCTTCCTTTCTTCTTCACCGGTCACCTTTTCGGCGGCATTCATATAAAACTCATAGGCCTGCTTTTCGCGGCGCTCCGCAATGGTGAAGACTTCCAGGACTTTTTTAAGGTCTCTGATTTCTTTCCTCATGGTATCCTCCTACCCTGATGATTGGATGGGGGCATTTATGCCGATAAAATACAACATGTCCCATAAGATGTCAAACACATAGAAAACCATCATCTTCCAGGAGAAGGGCGATTCTGGTTTGCCGTATTTTTCCATATCTGTTACATTGTGAACGATTGATTGGTCCCGGGCCGCATAACAAGCATAACCTTATGGAAATCTCTGAAAGAAGCAAGAGATGGCACGAATCTTATGCAATAATCTTACCATAACGGTTGTGAACAAGCGACCGATCCTCTCGGAGATCACATTCCGGATAGAGCCCGGTTACTTCGTCGCTGTCCTGGGGGAGAACGGAGCAGGGAAGACCACCCTCCTCGATACGGTCATGGGTTTTCGCAAACCCAACCGCGGTCAGATCCAGGTCAATAGCCTGCCTCCCTACAATGATCCCTATAACCAGAGACAGGAGATCGCCTATCTTTCTGAAAAAGTGGATATGCCTGCTGACTGGACTGCTCAGGACTTTCTGGAGTTCAATCGCTATTTCTACGGCGATTACCAGCTCCACCAGGAATCATCGCTGCTCAAGGAATGGGGGATCCGCCTGAATGATCGTATCGTGAATCTCTCGGCCGGCGAAATCCGCCGAGTCCAGATTATCGCGGCGCTCTGCCAGAAACCGCGCCTTTTTATCATCGATGAAATCTCAGCGGTCCTCGATATTGTGGGAAGAAGGAAATTTATGTCTACCTTAAAAGACCTTCACAGATCATCTGGAGCGACGATCCTTTTCGCAACCAATATCCTCGAAGACCTGGAAGAATGTATCACTCATCTCCTGATTCTGAAGAAAGGAAAACTACTGACCTATCAATCCCTGAAAGAATTTATGGACACCGCGCAGACGGCTTCTCTGTCTGATGCTGTAGCGGGAAGGATCGAATAATCATGATCTGGCATTTTTTGAAACGGGATATCAAGGATTATCAATTCTACTGGGCCATGGTTTTCCTCCTTGTGACGGTCTTTCTGATCTTCTTCTGGAAGACCTCCATGATTCTATATCTGTACTTGGCCACCTATGCCTGCTTTTTTCTTGCCTTTCTCCCTGTCAATTATCTCACAGGCGTCACCTGGCGCGCACAGCACATCATGTCCAGGAACTATCTGCTGGCCCTGCCGGTACCGCGAAAACAGATGTTTCATCTGATTCTAATCCGTATCCTTGTCTTCTGGATACCCCTTCTTCTCTTTATCTTCTATATTCCATTTGAACTGAATCAGAACATCCCCTATACCTTGCACCACTACGGAGAATATATCCTCTTAATCATCACGGGAGCATTCTGGCTGATCAACACGACGATCGGCATGCAGCTTCGTTTTGAGAACATTACCCGTTACATGCATCAAAAACAGAGAATTTGGGCCTGGATCCAGATGCTCACAAGAGCCGTCCTGGAATCGGGGATCATGGTCCTCGCAGTGATAGCCCTCTATGCATACCGTACATTTCATATCTGGTCGGCACTGGTCCTCGCATGGATCGTGACCTATGTCCGGTACAGGTCGAATCTGAAAAAATGGGTATAGTGTGATGCAAAGAGAAGGGAAGGGGACTCATGTCCTCAAATACAAAAGCAAAGCAAACCGCTTCAAAATTACTTCAAGAAGGTAAAATCCAGAAAGGTCCCGTCGTCTACTGGATGAGCCGTGACCAGCGCGTGAACGATAATCGGGCCCTTCTCTTTGCACAGGAAATGGCATTGGAACAGAAGAAGCCTCTGGTGGTCATCTTCTGCCTGGTCCCGAGATTCCTTGAGGCCTCGCTTCGGCAATACGCCTTCATGCTCAAAGGCCTGGGGGAGGTTGAGCAGGATCTGACTGTAAAACAGATCCCTTTCGTGCTGCTCATAGGGGAACCTGCTGCCGAGGTCCCGAAATTTGTCAAAAAATATAGGGCCGCCGCTCTGATCTCCGATTTCGATCCACTCCGTATCAAACAGGAATGGAAATCAAAGGTCATGGAGATGATAGCAGTTCCATTCTACGAAATCGATGCACACAATATTGTTCCCCACTGGATTGCATCTCCAAAACCTGAATACGGAGCGTACACACTGCGGCCCAAAATACACCGTCTGCTCCCTGAATTTCTCCATGAACTCCGAAAGGTCCGGAAACATCCCATTCCATGGCAGAAAAGCATAGGCAAGGTCGACTGGCAGAAGGCCCTGAAACATCTCAGGATCAACCGTAAGATCCAGGAAGTAAGCTGGATCAAACCGGGGGAGAAGGCGGCGCGAAAGATGCTGCGGGCCTTTATCAAACAAAAACTCACATCATACCCTGAAGAAAGAAATGACCCCACCCTTGATGGGCAATCCAATCTCTCTCCTTACCTTCATTTCGGCCAGCTCTCAGGGCTCAGAGTAGCCCTTGAAGTGCGTGCATCATCGGCATCACGGGAAGCCAAAGAGTCCTTTCTCGAAGAGCTGATCGTCAGGCGGGAACTCTCGGACAACTTCTGTTTCCATAATGCCAATTATGACAATATTAACGGTTTTCCCGAATGGGCCCGGAAAACGCTTTCTGCCCATGCAAAGGACCGGAGAGATTATCTCTATTCATACGACCAGTTTGAGAGCGCCGGGACCCATGATGATCTCTGGAATGCCGCACAGCGAGAGATGGTTCAGAGGGGCAAAATGCACGGGTATATGAGGATGTATTGGGCAAAGAAGATTCTCGAATGGACCGAATCGCCGGAACAGGCCTTGGAGATAGCCATCCGCCTCAACGATACGTACGAACTAGACGGAAGGGACCCCAACGGTTATACAGGAATTGCCTGGAGCATTGGCGGCGTACACGACAGGGCATGGAAGGAACGCCCTGTCTTTGGCAAGATTCGCTATATGAACAGGAAAGGGTGCGAACGAAAATTCAACGTGCGGGTCTATATTGACAAATATGTCACACATGATTTCTGAGCATGAGTTCAACAGGATGGGGGTGCAGGTAAATTTGCCGCATGAGGTAGGGTTCCCGGTATTTCCGGACATAGTGCTGGATCAGCGTCACAGGGACAATCAGAGGGATAAGTTCACGGTGGTACTGTCCAATGACCTCCAGTAATTCCTGCTTCTCATCAGGCGTCAATTGTTTCTTAAAGTATCCCATCAGGTGCTGCAGAACGTTGACGTTCTTTTTGACCGTTGCCAGAAGCTGAAGGCCCTGCATGAGTGTTCCAAAATATTCTTCATAGACTCGGCGTAGGCCTCTTTGCTTGGCCTGAGCCACAATTCTGCCCAGAGTCCGAAGGTGTTTGGGACTGTGTGCCATGATACTGGCCTTGTGGTCCGAGTGAAAGTCGATGAGACCTTTCAGGGGCCGCCCTTTGCTTTCCTGTTTCCTCCATTGTTTGAACACAAAGACACGATCAATAAAGTTTTCTCTGATCTTCGGATCGTGAAGACGGCCGTCGTCTTCTACGGGCAGAAGGGGAAAGCGTTTCACAAATGTCCCGGCAAACAGGCCGGTTCCCGTCTTGCCCGGCATACCCGAAGCGCCGTAGACTTTGACCCGACTGAGACCTGAACTCGGCGAGCGACTTTTGAAGATGAACCCGCAGAGATCCTCCTTATCGAGCGCCTTCAGCTTTGTTCCGGCCCAGCGGAGCATCCGGTCAGCATGATCGATTCCTGTCCGTTGTGTCATCAGGCGGGGGGACTCAGGGTTACCCTCAAGGCGCATGGCCTCTCGGGGTACGGGGGAAGTCCGCATTCAACTTCAGGACAGACCGGAACCCACTTCACAAACTGGTCCAAAGTCCGAGTCAAATAGGGATCCAGTTTATGCTGACCATCGTATCGAACCTTTTCCCCCAAGAGACACGAACTGATGCCCAGTTTCATCCGGTTTTTCTTTGTCGTCTTCTATTGTAATCCTCCAGACGAACTGAAATATATCATAACATATAAGCTCAATAAAACTGTGAGGATTTCTATATCAATGGATGGCAGGGGAGTACTTGAGGTATTACTTTAATGTCCGTTGATTTAAAAGTTCTAACACAAAAAACTCGTAACTTAATGTTTTTAAAGGGTTTTTGATGTTTTTGTATGGTTGTCTCTTAATCCGTGTTCTGGAGGAACAAAGTGGGTGGATTAGATTCAGAGAAGAGGCGATGCGATGTTTTCTTGCCATCTCCAAGAATATCCTATAGTATTAAAGATAAATACTTTTAGCAAACCGGATTCAATGGGTCAAGACAAGAAACGCTATGGTCTTTGACCCGCAAGATGCCAAAGAGGGGAGGGGAGGTTGTCCCCTGTCCGGGGCTGCCCCCTCAGTCGCTCGCTAAAACCTTAAGAAGGAGGGAACGCTTATGAAAAGTATGGGAAAGGTATTACTGGCTGCTTTTATCATATTCCTAGGGATTACAGTGCCTTCTGAAGCCGGCCAAACCATCACAGCGGCAGGTTCGAGTACGATCCGGCCCATCTTGAAAGAAGCGGCCAAAGAATTTGAAAAGATCCATCCGGGGGTCAAGTTTGTCATTGGCGGAGGTGGATCGAGTCAAGGCGTGAGAACGGCGGCTACGGGTGAGGTATTAATTGGTATGGCGTCGCGCAACCTTAAAGAGAAAGAGAAAGTAACGTGGCCCGACTTGATCCCGGTCAAGATCGGTTTGGATGGAATCGCCATAATTGTGCACCCCGAGAACCCTCTCTCCAAAATCACCAAAGAGCAGATGCAGGATATCTACACCGGGAAAATCACCAACTGGACGGAGTTGGGAGGCTCGGATCTTCGGATCATACTCATCAGCAAGGAAGAAGGGCGTTCAACACTGGATCTGTTTTTGAAATATTTTGATCTGGAGGCCAAGGAGGTCAGGCAGGGTCGTTCCACGTTGATGGTCCATCGAAAGAAAGGGGATCGAACGTACGGCGCTGCCACGGCCGAATTGATCGGCCCCAACATTCAAGCCTTGAATCACATTTCCATGAGGCCGAGTGCCATCGGTTATGTATCGGTTGGCACGGCCCAAGAGATGTCCATGAGAAACCGGAAGGTAAAACTCTTGGATCTGGATGGAGCCCCGGCCACGATCAGGAATGTGGGCAATGAAACTTACCCCTTGCGCCGACCCCTCCATGTCGTGACAAAGGGCCAACCCACGGGAATGGTCGAGGAGTTCATTGACTTTTTGGTGAGCGAGAAGGGGCAGAAAATAGTCCGTTCCCATGAGTTTATCCCGATTCAATAAATCAGTCAGTGGCTCAGTGGTTTTGAGTTGCTTTATTACCCGGCTTTTCTCGTGAGCGGTCTAAATGAGAAAAGCCGTGCGAAGATGCAGCCTGGAAGGAACGCCCTGTCTTTGGCAAGATTCGCTATATGAACAGGAAAGGGTGCGAACGAAAATTCAACGTGCAGGTCTATATTGACAAATATGTCACACATGATTTCTGAGCATGAGTTCAACAGGATGGGGGTGCAGGTAAATTTGCCGCATGAGGTAGGGTTCCCGGTATTTCCGGACATAGTGCTGGATCAGCGTCACAGG
>CAJICE010000065.1_pt1 | contig 18737 bp, 13 predicted proteins | sample 9199531 | NCBI WGS metagenome assembly CAJICE01 (sample SAMEA7708327, study PRJEB35096) | sediment metagenome | biome: marine neritic benthic zone biome [ENVO:01000025]; feature: sediment [ENVO:00002007]; material: shallow marine sediment [ENVO:03000034] sea grass bed [ENVO_01000059] ... | reverse complement strand
GTCGTGGTTGAACACTTATCTGCTTTAAGTTGCTAAACTTTGTATTCTGTTAGCACTACCCGTAGAATCCCGTTTCACTATCTATCTTCAGGAAAGGGGGGATTGATGAGAGGACTTCGATACCGCTGGGCCCGGATCGGTGATATCAACGCCTTTTTCGGTTTGATGCTGGACAATATGTCCGATCTGGTCATTATGGCAGGGATCCTGATCGGGGTCTTTGGATTCCCCCAGGAGATTGTACTGTACCGCATGATTCCGGGTACAGCGGTAGGCGTCTTCTTCGGAGACCTGGTCTACACTTATCTGGCCTTCCGTCTTGCCAGAGAGACCGGCCGGGATGATGTCACGGCCATGCCCCTTGGTCTGGATACCCCTTCCACATTCGGTCTGACCTTCGGCATTATCGGTCCGGCCTACTTGAAATTCAAGGATCCGGTTCTGGTCTGGCAGATCACCATGGCCATTATCATCCTCATGGGGATCATCAAAGTTCTCGGTGCCTGGATCGGGCCTGCAGTCCGAAGGATTGTACCCCGTGCCGGATTACTGGGATCCATTGCAGCAGTGGCATTAATGCTGATCGCTTTTTTCCCTTCGTTGAAGGTCTTTTCCGAACCTGTTGTGGGATTTGTCTCCCTGGGGATTGTCCTCATGACCTTGATTGGGAAGATCCGTTTCCCCTTCCGCATGCCCGGTGCCCTGGCCGCGGTCCTGGTCGGAACAGCACTCTATTATCTGCTCCACCTGACAGGAATCTCGGTGATCGGTGAGGATCATCTGCCCAGGCTCCATATGGGTGTCCATTTCCCGCTGCCCACACTGGGGTTTTTAGGAGGTGTCCCAGAGGCCCTGAAATACCTCCCCATTGCAGTGCCTTTTGCCTTGGCCATTGTGGTGGGAGGAATCGATGTGACCGAATCCGCGGCCGCAGCCGGCGATGAATATAACAGCAGAACCATCATCCTGGCCGATGGGATCGGGACGATCCTGACAGGTCTCTGCGGAGGAGTGGTGCAGAGCACCCCCTATATCGGACATCCGGCCTACAAGGAGATGGGGGGGAGGTCTGCATACACATTGGCCACAGCCCTCTTTATCGGGTTGGGCGGGGTGTTAGGCTACCTCTCCTTTTTTGTTCATCTGCTGCCTGAAGCAGCTGTGGCCCCGATCCTGATCTTCATCGGTCTCGAGATCACGGCCCAGGCGTTTGAGGCCAGTCCGGCAAGGCATGCCAAGGCCGTGGCCCTGGCCTTTGTCCCGGTGATCGCCAATCTCCTTTTTATCGAGATCGGGAGCCTGCTTTCCAATCTTGGAAAGAGCGCCTCTGATTTGACCGGAGAGGTGGCCGTGACATTTCAGACCATCATGATGCTGGGAAATGGTTTTATCCTTTCTTCACTTTTATGGGGAGCTGTTGCCGCTTATATTATCGACCGAAAACTCAAGATCGCCGCCGCATTTATGTTCACTGCCGGGGCTTTCTCCCTTTTCGGGATTATCCATTCCCCTTTTGAGAGCGGTGAGATTTTTCTGCCCTGGCAGATCCAGGCCACGGCACATTACCATTTTTTTGCAGCTTATCTTTTGACCGGACTCCTTCTGTTTGTCCTGGACCGCTCTCCCCGCATTTCCCCATCATACAGTTCGGATTCCCATGGATAAATCAGCGGCTGGAAAGGGAAAAAGGGGAAAAATCATTTGAATAATTCGACTTAAGGTGTTATTTTAATAATTCACTCTTATGTAATGATGGCGGTTAAGATTATGGACGATCAAACTCTCGGCCGGGTTTCCCGGCCTTCCCGTTACATCGGGCATGAAATCAATGCGATTCGAAAGGATCACAGTCAGGTCGAACTGAAGGTGGCCCTGGCCTTTCCGGATACGTATGAGGTGGGGATGTCCCATACGGGGCTCAAGATCCTCTACAAGATCCTGAATGCCCGGGAGGATATTGCGGCGGAGCGCGTCTTCGCCCCATGGAGGGATATGGAAGCCATTCTCCGTACTCAAGGGGAGCCGCTTTGCTCTCTGGAATCCAATCTCCCACTCAGAGATTTTGATATCCTGGGATTCACGCTTCAGTATGAGATGAGCTACACGAATATACTGAACATGCTCGATCTTTCCGGAATCCCATTGCAATCATCTGACCGGGATGCCCGGTCGCCATTGATTATCGGCGGAGGGCCATGCGCCTTTAACCCCGAACCCCTTAGTGATTTTTTCGATCTCTTTGTCATTGGTGACGGTGAAGAGGTCATCGGTGAGATTGTGGATCGGGTCAAAAGATACCGATCTGATGATCGGAAGAACCTTTTGATGCATCTTGCCGAGCTTGAAGGGGTTTATGTTCCTTCACACTTTCAGGTCCGCTATGAGTCGGACGGACGAATCCAGCAAATAACAAGGATCGGTACCGGCCCGGCCCGGATCCGAAAACGCCTGGTCCGAAGTCTGGACACGGCACCCTATCCCTGTTCCCCGGTTCTTCCGTATATGAAGGTTGTCCATGACCGGGTGACCCTGGAGATTTCACGGGGATGCACCCGGGGCTGCCGCTTCTGTCAGGCCGGAATGATCTACAGACCCGTTCGGGAGAGAGAGGTGAAAACCCTTCTGGGGCAGTTCAGTGAGTCGATACAGAACTCCGGGCACGGGGAGGTGGCTCTGACCTCCCTGTCCAGCGGGGATTACACGGCGCTTCCCGAACTTGTAGAGGGAGTCGTCCGTTTTGCCGAGGAGAGGCATGTGAGTATCTCCCTCCCATCCCTCCGGCCCGGAACGCTCACCTCTGATGTGATTGCGGATATCCAGAAAATTCGGAAGACCGGTTTTACCATTGCCCCGGAAGCCGGGACCCAGAGGCTGAGAAATGTGATTAACAAAGGGATTTGTGAAGACGATCTTCTGGATACGGTGCGGAAGATTTTTTCCGCAGGGTGGGAGGTTTTGAAGCTCTATTTTATGATCGGTCTTCCCACGGAGACCGACGATGATCTCAAGGGGATTATCGATCTGTCGCACAAGGCAATGAAGACGGCAAGAGCTGCCAACCCCAGGTTCAAACAGATTAATGTCAGTGTTTCCCCCTTTGTTCCCAAACCCCACACCCCTTTCCAGCGGGCCACACAGAACAGGGTAGAAGAGATTGCCGAAAAGTATAAATGCCTGAAAAAAGGATTAAGAAACCGCAAGATGTCATTGAAGTGGCATAAGCCTGAAATCAGCATGCTTGAAGGGGCCTTCTCCCGGGGAGACCGCCGTCTCGGCCGGGTACTCCTTGAGGCATTTAGAGGGGGGTGCCGTTTTGACGGCTGGACTGAAGAGTTTGATCTGGACCAATGGATCGAGGCATTTCATCGGACAGGAATCGATCCGGGTTTCTATCTGTACAGAGAAAGGAGCCAAGCCGAGAAACTCCCCTGGGACCATATCGACAGCGGGATCACACCGGAATTTCTGGAGGAAGAGTATCAGCGTTCTATGATGGAAGAAGTCACTCCCGATTGCAGAAACCATGAATGTTCTCTCTGCGGTGCCTGTGACGAGGACGGTGACCTCGTCTTTGCAAGCGTGAAGCAAGGAATCCGTGACGGGTCCCGTTCAAAATCAAAGAATATCCCTGTGGTGAAGCGTTTCCGACTCCGCTATACCAAGGAAGGGCGTCTCCGTTTTCTTTCCCATCTGGAGCTGATGAGTGTGATCGTTCGTGCCTTTGCGCGTGCGGGGATTGCCGTGGAATATTCAAAGGGATTTCATCCCCACCCCAGGATTGCCATGGGGCCTGCACTTCCTGTAGGGGTCGCCGGGACAACGGAATACCTGGACATCAATGTGATGGGGTCCCTGCATGAGGAATTCCTGATGCGAAGATTGAACACGTCGTTTCCTTCTGGAATACGGGTCAGCGGGGTGAACTGGATCCCCTTGAAATCTCCAGCAATCTCTTCGGTGGTTCGTTTTGGAGAATATCTCCTTAGCGTTCCATTGTCCCGGTTCAAAGAAGCGCCAGACCGGAGGATTCAGGCCTTAATGGAACAGGATGAGATTCCCGTTGTCCGGACCAAGAAGGGACGGAGCAGAAAACTTGATATCAGGCCTATGATCGAACTGATGGAGCTTCATACCTTTGAGGAGGATGCCGTCATCGTAAAGCTCTTGCTCCATGTAGGGGATCAGGGTGGGGTCCGTCTGGATGAAGTGATACAAAAATTATTAAAACTTGATGAAGAGGAGCATCCCGAGGTCCGGATCACTCGAGTCGGACTCTATACGGATAGAGATCGGACCGCACCTTTTCGGGAAAGGAAGGTGGCGGTGGCTTCCTTTTAGGATGAGGGAGTACACTGCAATGGCGGTTTCATTGAATAGAACGTGTTATTAAATGGGATGTTAAAAATAATTAACCGGATTTCCATTCTGAGAAAGACGCGATGACTACCGAGCTGATTGTGAATTCCACAATGTATGAAACACGGGTCGCCATGCTGGAGAACGACAATGTCGTGGAGATATATATCGACCGCAAGAAAGGGCGAGGCGTGGTGGGGAATGTTTACAAGGGACGTGTCATCAAGGTGCTCCCGGGGATGCAGGCGGCATTTGTGGACATCGGCCTGGAAAAATCATCGTTCCTCTATGTTTCGGACATTGATAACCAGTTAGACCTCTATCCTCAGATGATCTCAGATAACGGTTTTGAGGAAGAGATCAAGGAGGGGTATTCCCGCATCCATTCCAACATCCCCATCGAGGACCTTCTTAAAGAAGGGCAGGAGATCATTGTACAGGTCTCCAAAGAGCCGATCGGTACCAAGGGAGCCCGTGTCACCTCCTATATCTCACTCCCTGGCCGCTATCTGGTCTATATGCCATCGGTAGACCATATCGGCATTTCCAGGAAAATAGAGGAAGAAAAGGAAAGAGAGAGGCTTCGGCTGATCATTAAGGAGATCAAGGGCCTGGATGAAGGGTATATCGTTCGGACAGTCAGTGAAGGTAAGAGTGAAGAGGAGTTTGAGGCGGACAAGCAGTTTTTAAAGAGACTATGGGTCAATATTCAGAAGAAGGCAGAGAAGTCCTCTGCCCCGCGCCTCCTGCATAGCGACCTGGATCTGGTCTTTCGTGTGATCCGGGATCTGTTTACTTCTGAGGTAGATCGCATGGTCATTGATTCTACCACTGAGTACTATCGGGTTAAGGAGTTTGTCGGCAACTTTCTACCCAATCTTGAAGAGAAGATAGAAGTCTATGAAGGGGATGAACCGATCTTTGACGCCTACGGCGTGGAAGTGGAAATTTCCCGGGCCTTGAAACGAAGAGTCTGGCTCAAATCAGGAGGGTATATCGTCATCGATCAGACCGAGGCACTGGTGGCCATTGATGTAAACACTGGCCGCTATGTAGGCAAAAGAAATCTGGAGGAGACCATCTTTAAGACCAACATGGAAGCCGCACGGGAGATTGCTTATCAACTCCGGCTGCGGAACATAGGCGGGATCATCATCATCGATTTTATTGATATGGAAGAACAGAAAAACAGGATGCTGGTCTACAACGCCCTGCAGAAGGCCCTGATGAACGACAAGGCCCGAACGACCATCTATGAGATTTCAGAACTCGGGTTGATCCAGATGACACGCAAGCGTGTTCGGGAAAACCTCGGGAGGATTCTGATGGAACCGTGCAGTTATTGTGAGGGGGAGGGGTTCATCAAATCCAAGGTCACGGTCTGCTACGATATCTTTGCCGAAATCAGCCGTATTGCCACATTGACAAAAGAGAAAAAGATTCTGGTCATTGCCCAGAGTGACATCGCAGATATGCTCTACGATGAAGAGCGTCGAGGCGTTGAAGATCTGGAAAACAGGTACAAGAAACGAATCATTATTAAGGGAGAAGTCGAGTTTCACCAGGAGCAATTTGAAGTGATGTTAACCAATTAGCCCGGATATTGCATGAATCGAAACATCCTGCGACACCTGTTAAACTTCCCACTCTTCCGATAGTTGGATGCTGTCATTGTCAATGCTTATATCATTAGCCCAGCATTACGGCACGAGAATCCAAGATTATGATTAAACATTTTTCCATACGTAAAAAGTTAATTGTGGCGTTCATCCTCATCGGTGTCTTGCCCATGCTTCTGGCCACCTATATCGGGGTGGAGATTGCCTCTAAAAAACTGGAGAAAGGGATTGAGGACCGGATCAATTATGCGGGGAAGTCAGCAGTTTACCTGCTTGCCAAAAAGAAGTCCGAACTGGAAGGTGTGGCCAATTCGTTTTCCGGTGATCCCCGGCTCCGGAAGGTGATACAGGGAGATGTGAACATCAAATTTCTCTGGTTTGATACGCCTCTTAAAGTCTTTCTTTTTAATCATGAAAATTCTATGATCTTCTCCAGCTCTGATGAAATCTTCTCCCGCCCCCAACATCCTGAGCAGGGGATGACACTGCTCCATTCCCAGGCAGGGAAGGAAATGTGGCCGCTTCTGGTTTATCTCCTCCCCGTCTCCGACCAGGATAAGACCATTGGTACCATCATGAGCGGGTATTCCCTGAACCAGGAATTCCTCAATGATCTAAAGAGCGTGACCGGTGTAGAGTCCCTGCTCTTTTATCAGGACAATTCCGGAAGATATTACTCCATGGGTCAGGAAGGGCAATTGGACCTGGATCAGGACTTTCTGGACAAGGTTGTAAACCAGAGGAGCCAGGTTTACAACACCTCCTCCAGGGTTTTGCATCAGGATACGGAAGAGGAGTATTATGCGCTGTTGACGCCGTTGCCCGATGCGGTGGGACGGGTGTCCTATATTCTGTTTAACGGTATCCCCATCTCTGAAACGTTGAGCGGCAAACTTGCATCGGCCCGCTTTTATTATATCCTGATCATTGTCGGCGTACTCCTTTCAGTGGTTGTCGGATCGGCCGTGGCCACAGGGATATCATGGCCAATTCTCAGGTTCACCGAGGGGGTCCGGGCCATCAGCGCAGGGGATTACAACCAGAAGATCCAACTGCGAAGCCGGGATGAGATCGGTGAGCTGGCAGGGTCTTTCAACCTCATGACCGACCGTCTGAAGGAGACCATTGCCAAGCTCGTAGAGAATCAGAATTACACCGAAAATATCCTGCGCAGTCTTCTAAACGGCGTGGTCACCATCGACCCGGAAAACAATATTATGAGGATCAACAGGGCCGCTGAAAACATTTTCAGACTTCCATCGGACCAGTTGATAGGTGAAAAGGCCTCTTCGGTTTTTGATAAAGACCCCGAGATTCTCTCATTCATCCAGGAATGTCTCGATAAGCACCAGGTCAAGGAAGGGCTGGAAACGGTTCTGCACCTCACGGACGGTACAGTGATTCCCATTGAACTGAGCCTTTCACCTCTCAAAGACCCGAACAATCCTGCAGAGATAGGGCTGGGAGTGGTGGTCCTGATCAGGGATCTCACTGAAATTCAGGCACTCAAAGAGCATATCCGCAGACAAGACAGGCTGGCTGCACTGGGAGAGCTTTCCGCAGGTATTGCGCACGAGATACGCAATCCTCTCGGGATCATCAAAGGTGCAGCGGGACTGCTGAGCAAGGAATCGGACCAGAACGTGTCCAGGGTTGCAGAACTCACATCGGTGATCCTGGAGGAGGTGGACCGTCTCAATGAGGTCATCACTGATTTCCTGGAATTTGCACGGCCGCGGCCTCCGCAGTTCAAATCTCAGAAGATTAACGAACTGATTCGCGGGACCCTTCAAATGTTGGCTCTGCAGATTGAGAAGAAAAATGTCCATATCCTGGAAGAACTGTCCTCCGATCTGCCTTTGATTATGGCGGATGAACATCAATTGCACCAGGTCTTTTTGAACCTGATCCTGAATGCCCTGCAGGCAACGGATGCGGGGGATACCGTGGAGATCCGCACACGGTATCTCTCTGATGAAAATCAGATCGAGATCGTTTTTTCGGATACAGGGATGGGCATCTCTTTGGAGAACATGAAAAAGGTGTTTAATCCCTTTTTCACCACCAAGGAAGAGGGAACCGGTCTTGGCCTGTCTGTTGTCAGCAAGATTATCGAAAACCATCACGGCAAGATTTTTCTGACCAGTTCAGTCGAGAAAGGTGCTCGGTTTGCCATCCGCCTGCCTGTGGCGGAGCAGTTTGAAACGTCTCCTTACAAGGATATCGTCAGTTCCTGAAAGATTGCCCGGAATGCGGGTCTCAAACACGTTTACCCGGATATTGCATGAGTTAACGTGATGAGAGGCCGTAGAAGCACCACAGGCAAGGCGCAGAAAAATTTCTGGCTGAAGACATATTGAAATATTTCGAAGTCAGTTAATTTTCTGCAACGCCGCATGTGGCAGCTTATCCGGCCTTGTAATAGATTCACTCATGCAATATCCGGGTTAATAGAAGGTCTCAATATGGAAACGATCCTGGTCATCGACGATGAGAAACGGATGCATCGGATCCTTCAGATCTCTCTGGAGGGACTCGGATATAGTGTCACGTCAGCCAGCAGCGGTCTGGAGGGGGTGGAGCTTGCGAAAGCGCGCATGCCCTCCCTGATCATAACGGACATGAAGATGCCCGGGATGTCCGGCATGGAAGTCTTGCAGGAGATCAAGAAGATGGACGAAGAGGTGCCGATTATTATCATGACTGCTTACGGCACCGTGCAGAGTGCTGTGGAGGCCATGAAATCCGGTGCCTTCGACTATATTTTGAAGCCTTTTGATATCGCTGAAATGGAGGTGATTGTTCAGCGGGCCCTTCGATATCGGCGGCTCTACAGAGATAATGAACTCCTCCGTACCGAACTCCATTCCAAGTATCGGTTTGACAATATTATCGGCACAAGCAACGAGATGCAGCATATCTTCAATCTGATCACAAAGATTGCGCCCACCAAAAGCACGGTCCTGATTCGCGGGGAAAGTGGGACCGGAAAGGAACTCATCGCCGGTGCCATCCATTGCCATAGTAACCGGTCGACCTCCCCTTTTATCCGGCTGAATTGCGGGGCTATCCCCGGTACCCTCCTGGAATCGGAGCTGTTCGGCTATGAAAAAGGCGCCTTTACCGGAGCGGATCGACAAAAGCCCGGCCGTTTTGAACTTGCAGATGGCGGAACACTCTTCCTGGATGAAATAGGGGATATGGACACCTCCCTTCAGGTCAAGCTCCTCCGGGTCCTTCAGAGCGGGGAACTCGAACATCTTGGGGGAACCAAGACCATACAGGTTGATGTCCGTGTCATTGCAGCCACGAATACGGATCTGGAACAACTGATTCGTGAAGGAAAATTTAGAGAGGATCTCTACTACAGGATTAATGTGGTCCCTGTGGATATCCCTCCTCTTCGGGAACGTCGGGATGACATTCCTGTGCTGGCCCTTTGCTTCATGGACAAATATACAGAAGAAACCCACCAGTCGAAAAAAGTTATTTTGCCCAAGGCCATGGAGATGCTGGTCCGTTATGACTGGCCGGGGAATGTGAGGGAACTTCAGAATATGATAGAACGTGCGGTCGTCCTCAACCGTTCAGAGACATTAACCCCGAAATCATTCAGTTTCCCCGATCGTCCCAGAAAGGCGGCCATTTCACTCGATGATATTGTCATCCCTGAAGAGGGGATCTCCCTGATGAAGGTCGTTGAGGAGATTGAAAAGGGGTATTTAAAAAAGTCCCTGATCCAGGCAGGAGGCGTCCAGATAAAGGCTGCAGAACTTCTTCATATTACACGGAAAATCCTTCGCTATAAGATGGAAAAATATGATATTTGACCTTCCCGTCGCTATTGTCTGACAATATCTTCACAATTTCTTTAACTCTCCGGAACTAATTTTATTGTCAAATTATTGAAAATTTTTCTTGACATCAATTTGTTAATCGTCTATGTTCTTATACAATATGTAGTATAAGAATTGTCGGTTGATACAAAATAATCGGTATGGGTCAAAAAATTTCACTAATTTATGACCCTAAAGGGGGTGATAATAGAATCACCGTGGGATTTTAGGACCTGTCCGATGGAAGAGTTGCATTGATGTCATAATCTGCCATAAAACGTGGGTGACCTGGAAAGGAGAGGAGCAGGCTATGAAAACAATCGCATTAGTTAATCAAAAAGGAGGTTGCGGAAAAACTACAACAGCGATCAATCTCTCGGCATCGATTGCTGCTTTGGGGAAGAGTGTCTTGCTTGTCGATATGGACCCCCAGTCGCATGCATCACTGGGGCTCAATGTGAAACCCAAAGAACTTGAGCTTTGCCTCTATGATGTTCTCCTGTCTGCCGGAGAAGAGGACGGACCCATACTGGATGATATTATCACACCTGTAGGGAAAAACCTCGACCTTGTCCCCTCCAATATTGTCCTCTCTGCATTCGAACAAAAACTTGCCAATGCCCCGGGCCGGGAAATCCGTCTGGTTCAGGCGATCCATCGTATGCAGAAAAAATATGACTACCTTTTGATAGACAGTTCGCCTTCCATTGGTCTGCTTTCATTCAATGCACTCATGGCCGCACAGGATGTGTTGATTCCCATTGAGCCGAGTTTTTTCTCACTCCATGGTCTGGGTAAGCTGATCGAAACCATTCAGATCTTTTCGGAGAAACTGGATCATGAGATAGAGATCCATACCCTGGTCACCATGTACGACAAGAGGACCAGGATTTCCCGGGAGGTTTTAGAAGAGGTGATCAAGCATTTCGGGAATAATACCTTCCAGTCGATCATACATTTCAATATCCGCCTCAAAGAAGCAGCCAGCTTTGGATCCCCCATTACCGATTTTGATAAGCACTGTGTGGGATATAAGGACTTTATGGCACTCGCACAAGAAGTCGTTCGGATCCCCACCAAAGAATTAGAGCTTCATTCTGCCCTTTCAATGGGGCCGCGGCCCTCGAAAAACGGTGTGCTTTTTTCCTACAGGGCTCCGGATGTCCAATCTTTAAAGCTGGTTGGAGATTTTAATAACTGGACGCCTGATGAATCCTCTGAACTTAATAAAGATGATGAGGGTGTCTGGAAAAAGGTCGTTGCCCTGCCTCCCGGGAGATATCATTACAAGTATATCGTGGACGGTGAATGGAAAGAAGATCTGCACAATCCGAACTATATCATCAATGAATTTGGTGGTGTCGATTCTGTCGTCGATGTCCAGGCTGGGAAGATCTCAGCTCAGATCAATCAGAAGAGCGATATGCAGACGTAAACAGAACTGAAAGAAAAATAAAATCCTCATACATGGTGCAAGATGCTTGAGGCAAGATAGCATTTCACGATCAGCGGAGTGAATCCATGAAGGGAAAGAGATTGGGAAGGGGGCTGGAGGAGATATCCCAAGTTTTTCTTTCGTCTGAATCCGCCCAGAGAGTCAAGGAGATCCCCTCTGAAAGGAGCGTGCCGGAGACAGCCCCTCCTTCAATAAAGGCCCCTTTGCCACCTGTTCATACCATCGGAATTTCCGGTGGTCCCCTCTATGAATTGGGACTTTTTCTCCTCTGTAATACCTCCATTGAATTGGCCAGACAGGGATACCGTGTCTTGGTGGTTGATGAGGACCCTGGGCCTTTAACGGTTAGCCGTTTGATGGGACTCATGGATAACGAAGGCCGCACAGAATCCATCTTTTGCAATGCCCCCATGGGTGTCCGGATCGTCTGCCGCACACCCTTTCAGAACGAACTGATGTCCTCTGGTGAGATAGAGAGCGAAGGAGAGAAGATCGTCTGGCCGAAGAGCTTCCACCGTTTTGATTTTATCCTCTTTCACCTTCCCTTTGGACGATTGGGTGAGATGGGTACCCTCTTGCACCTGATCTCCCGGACCATAGTCCTCACTCCAACCGATCCAGCAGGGATGCTCCAGACCTATACCGCAATCAAGGATCTTCACCGATGTGCCAGGCAAATGCAAACCGGTCTGACTGTCTACACTGAAAAAGACGAAGAGGATGCCACGCGTGCCTTTTATCGAATGGCCCGGAATGTTAAAAACTTTCTCAAAAGGGATCTGGACAGCTATTCTGTTCTGCAAAAAACAGGGGAGATTGGTGTGTCCATAAAAGAAGGCGTGCCAATGGTTATTAAATGGCCCGCCTCTGAAATACGAAAAGATATCTATAATATCAGTGGATTGATCATCGATGACCACGAACCGAAACGGAAACTGCATGCGGTTCATTAACAGGAAGATTATTAATCATGTCATTCAAACGTATTCACTTGAAGAGTAAAGAGGAACTGCTGGAGCTCATCCGCGAGAATATGGCTGTGATCGAAGAAGAGTGTCTTGTCCTCGGAGGCCCCTTCGGTACGGAGGATTTTCCCCTCATCGATCTGGTGGCCAAACAGAAAAACGGCAGGCCCTTGCTCATCTTTGCCGATATTCAGCCTGATGAAGCGGCCATGTTTCATGCCGCAGCACAGAAAGACTGGTTTTTAAAAAATCGTACCCTTCTTCTCCAATTATTCCCGGATCTTAAGGTGGATAAATCTGCTCCCCCCAGGGCTGCCCTGATCTACCCGGAATTTCCTCTGCTAATGAAGAGATTTGTCAGGGCAGCCCTCCCTTCACAAGCCCCTCTATTTTATCAGTACCGCTGCTTCGAGACCCGCAAGCAGAGGTACCTTGATCTGGAAAGGGTGACTCCAGGCCAGCCCAAGCAAAACGAACATCCTGAAGGGCTTCCATTATTTCGAAAAGGAGTTTTTTCCCAGGAGGTCGAAATTACGCCGGAGGAGAGAGAGGCCTTTTTTTTCTGACGGCGAATCAATAAAGTTCATCTCCGTGTTGAGTTTTCCCCTCCTATACTGCGTTCCGGAGCGCCACTTGTCCCGCTTTACTCTATTCATACGGCCTTTGGCGGGTCATTTGGTAAATTATCTTGAGGTATGGGGCGTCCTTTTTTATTCTGCATAAAAAAAGTCCCTCTGGCAACAGAGGGACTTTTTGTTTCCAACCTTGGGATAAAAAGAGCGGGCAGAATTACATCATGCCGCCCATTCCACCCATACCTCCCATACCTCCCATGCCGCCAGGCATTCCGGCAGGCATGCCTTCAGATTTCTCTTCCGGTTTGTCTGTGATCATGGCTTCGGTGGTGATCAGGAGAGACGCGATGCTTGCTGCGTTTTGCAATGCTGTTCGCGCAACTTTTGTGGGATCGATAATCCCGGCTTCGATCATATCCACATAATTATCCGTATTGGCATCGTATCCGATGTTACCCTTCTCATTCTTGACATGCTCCACCACAACAGAGCCTTCTTTGCCGGCATTGTTGGCAATCTGGCGAATCGGTTCTTCCAGAGCTCTTTTCACGATCTGGATACCCACATTCCAGTCCCCTTCGAATTTGAGTTTATCCAGGGCGGGGATGGCGCGAATCAGGGCCACTCCGCCTCCGGGGACGATCCCTTCTTCCACGGCAGCACGGGTAGCATTCAGAGCATCCTCAACACGGGCCTTCTTCTCCTTCATTTCGGTCTCCGTGGCGGCTCCCACATTAATGACGGCGACACCGCCAACCAGTTTGGCCAGGCGCTCCTGGAGTTTCTCCTTATCATAATCCGAGGTGGACTGATCGATCTGTGCGCGGATTTGTTTGACCCGGTCCTTGATGTCCGAGGCCTTTCCTGCACCGTCGATGATGGTGCTGTTGTCTTTATCGATCTTGATGGTCTTGGCAGTGCCCATGTCGTCAATCTTGGCTGCTTCAAGACTAATCCCCACCTCTTCAGAGATGACCTTTCCACCGGTCAGGACTGCGATATCCTCCAGCATGGCCTTTCTTCGGTCACCGAATCCGGGGGCCTTGACAGCGGCCACGTTCAGTGTACCCCGAAGCTTATTGACGACCAGCGTCGCCAGGGCCTCGCCTTCTACATCTTCGGAAATGATCAGCAGAGGTCTGCTCATCTTGGCAATCTGTTCCAGCAGGGGAAGAATGTCTTTCATGTTGCTGATCTTCTTATCATGAATCAGGATATAAGGCTCGGCGAGGACGCACTCCATCCGTTCCGTATCGGTGACAAAGTAGGGAGAGAGGTAGCCGCGGTCAAACTGCATCCCTTCAACGGCCTCGAGGGTGGTTTCCATGGACTTGGCCTCTTCCACAGTGATCACACCTTCCTTGCCGACCTTCTCCATGGCCTCTGCGATGATCTCGCCGATGGTCTCGTCATTATTAGCGGAAATGGTTCCCACCTGGGCAATCTCTTTCTTGTCACGGGTGGGCTTACTGAGTTTTTTAAGCTCCTCGACGACAGCGGCCACGGTCTTCTCAATCCCTCTCTTGAGCTCCATGGGATTGGCTCCTGCGGTCACATTGCGGACACCTTCGCGGAAAATAGCCTGGGCCAGCACCGTAGCTGTCGTGGTCCCGTCGCCAGCCACATCCGAAGTCTTGCTGGCCACTTCCTTGACCACCTGAGCACCCATGTTCTCAAACCTGTCTTCCAGTTCCACTTCTTTGGCCACGGTCACGCCGTCCTTGGTGGATACAGGAGAACCGAACCCTTTATCCAGCACCACATTTCGGCCTCTGGGCCCCAAGGTGACCTTGACCACATTCGCCAGTTTGTTCACTCCGTTCAAAATTGAAGATCTTGCATCTTCACTATACTGTATAAGTTTAGCCATATTTGTATCCTCCTTGAATCTTTAATTGGCTTTTTGCAATATTATTCAATAATTCCCATCACATCTTCCATCTTCAAGATTCCATATTCTGTTCCTTCAAACTTGATGTTATCCGGGGCATAGGTCTTGAACATAATGACATCCCCCACAATCACATCTTCCACCTCTTTGCCGATAGCTTCTACTTTTCCTTTCTGAGGGCGCTCTTTTGCAGATTCGGGAATAATGATTCCTCCGGCGGTCTTCTCCTCCTTATCCAGATAACTGACCAAGAGGCGGTCTTTCAATGGTTTAAGCATACCTTTTCTCCTTTCGCTTCATGATTTTACTAACAAAATTAGCCATTTATGATGAAAGAGACCCTTAACAAACAGGGGTTGTTAGCACTCTATCCGGAGGAGTGCTAACGAACATGGAAATATAGTCATGGTGTATGAAAATTGCAACCCCTCTTTTTTATTATTTTTTGTGAAAAAAGGCAGTGCGAGGTGTTTTTCTGTCTAAAGGACAGCAGACCGGAATAATTTAAGCGTTTCTTTTGAATTCCTTCACCAGATTATAGGACAAAGATGAATTTTTTTCGGGCTTTTTGTGGCAGCCTTCGAGTGGGGAAGGAAACAGGGATGATGGACACGTTTACTTTGCAAGGATCACTTGTGCGGCGGCAACATTCTTTGCATGAGTGAGAGAAATATATATGGAGGTGCCGCCTGAATCGGCAAAGATCTCTTTGGCCTTCCCATGGAAGATGATTTCCGGCTTTCCGGATGGGTCGTTGACGATCTCAATATCTGAAAAACGAATCCCTTTTCTCCAGCCCGTGCCCAATGCCTTCATGGCAGCTTCCTTGGCTGCAAAGCGGGCGGCATAATGCTGGAACCTGTTTCTCTTGTCTTCACAGTACAGCACTTCACGATCTGTAAAGGTGCGCTCCCGGAAACGTTCCGGGCTCTTCTCCATGGCCTTTTCAATCCGTTCGATTTCGATGATGTCGATCCCGATTCCAATGATATGATTCACAGGTATTGATCCAATCCTCTTACCTTTATCAGTTCGACGATTTTTTTGACTTCCTGGGCCTGTTCCTTGTGGCAGACCAGCAGTGCATCCTCAGTCTCCACGATGATCAGGTCCTCCACACCGACTGCTGCAATGAGTCTTTTTTCAGATGACAAAATAGAGTTCCGTGTGTTGATGACCATGGGGTTGCCCTGAAGGATATTGCCGTTTTCATCTTTATCAAGGACTTCCTCCAGAGCGCTCCAGGAACCCACATCGCTCCACCCCAATTCCACGGGGATCACCAGTGCCTCTTTGGCTTTTTCCATTACGGCATAATCAATGGAATCTCCCTTTATCTCCTTATATACTTTATTGATCACATGCTTTTCATCATATGTTCCCAGTGCCTGATCGATCTCCTTCAATTTTAGATGCAGGTCCGGACAGAAGCACTCAAACGCGTAGAGAATGTCTATTGCCTTCCAAAGGAACATCCCGCTGTTCCATGAGAACCTTCCGGTTTTCAGGAACTCTTCAGCAGTTCTCCGGTCCGGCTTTTCTGTAAAACACTGGACCCTGAAGATTCCGTTAGCAAAAGGTTCTCCCTGTTCAATATATCCATACCCTGTTTCAGCACGGGTGGGAGTGATGCCGAGGGTTATGAGACAAGAATTTTGTCTTGCTGTTTTCTCCCCCTTTTCAAGAACCTTCAAAAGGCGGTCCCTTTTCTTGATCACATGATCAGCAGGAAGGACCGCCATGACCGCTTCAGGATCTCTTTTTCGAAGAACCAGTGCTGCAAAACCGATTGCCGGAGCGGTATTCCGTCCCACAGGTTCCAGCAGCAGGTTGTCAGCGGGGAGTTGGGGCAGGTCTTTACGTATAGCAACTTCAAGTTCAGTGCCCGCAACGACCAGTATCCTCTCGTAGGGGACGATTGGAAGGATACGGTCCATGGTCTGCCGCAGCATGGAGTCGGAACCCATCATATTCAAAAGCTGCTTGGGTCTTTTCGCCCTGCTTTTGGGCCAGAAACGGGTTCCGCTTCCACCGGCCAATATCACTGCATACAACATCGTAATCACCCGAAAATATGCCGGCAGAATCGATCACCGCCGGCATAAAAGAATTTGTACAAACCTATATCATCTATTTTTTCTTTTTTGAGATAAAAAGGATCAGATCCCGAACCCTACAGGAGTAACCCCATTCATTATCATACCAGGAGATGACCTTGACCAGGTCTCCGCCGATGACGGATGTCAGGGCTGCATCAAAGCTTGAGGAATAATGGCTCCCGTTGAAGTCTTTGGAGACCAGGGGCTCATCAACGTATTCAAGAATCCCCTTCAGGGGGCCTTTTTTGGATGCAGCCTTCATGGCGGCATTCACCTCTTCCGCAGTTGTCTTTTTCTCGGTCAGGGCCACCAGGTCGACCACCGAAACGTTGGGTGTGGGGACCCTCATGGCCATACCGTCCATTTTCCCTTTCAATTCAGGGATAACCAGAGAGACCGCTCGGGCCGCACCTGTGGTTGTAGGGATGATCGACATGGCCGCCGCTCGGGCCCTTCGGAGATCCTTATGAGGAAAATCAAGGAGCCGTTGATCGCCCGTATAGGCATGAGTGGTGGTCATGAGCCCCTTTCTAATGCCGAAATTGTCCAGGAGTACTTTGGCTACCGGGGCCAGACAGTTGGTGGTGCAGGAGGCATTGGAAATGATGTGGTGGTTCTTGGGGTTGTATGTCTCCTCATTGACCCCCAGGACGATGGTCACATCAGGTTCCTTGGCCGGGGCCGTGATGATCACCTTTTTGGCACCAGCCTCGATATGCTTGCCCGCATTGGCCCGGTCCCGGAAAAGCCCTGTGGCCTCTACAACCACATCGGCCTTCAACGCCTTCCAGGGAAGGGCTGCAGGATCCCTCTCAGAGAAAATTTCGATCTCATCATCACCGACCACAATGGATTTCTTCTTGGCCTTGACTTTAACATCCAACGGACCCAGTATGGAGTCATATTTCAGAAGATGTGCCAGTGCTGCAGGGGTAGTCAGATCATTGATCCCCACAAAATCAAATTTTTTGTTGCCAAGAGACGCCCTGAGTACATTTCTTCCGATTCTGCCGAACCCGTTGATCGCTACACGAATCGCCATGGTGGACCTCCTCTATCTATATGACAATGAAAGATAATAGGACTGGTTGAAAAACTTTTTCAGTTTACAGCAAACATCAAAAAAGTCAAATAGTATTTAACTTTCGGTAGTGGGATATTTATACCTGGTCAAAAGGGACGGACCCTATTGAAATCAGTATAATCAATAGGGTCCGTCCCTTTTGATTCTGCTTATGTTTGAAATACCCCACCACCTAACTTTCTTTGACCTTGACAACGGATTTTTGCCAATGCTATAGTAAAATTTACCAATTAATAAGGGGCTGTAGCTCAGTTGGGAGAGCGCTTGAATGGCATTCAAGAGGTCGTCGGTTCGATCCCGATCAGCTCCACCATTTTTTTCGCAACGTTATTGCGAAAAAAATGCCACGACGTAGCTCCTGAGCGAAGCCGGGCTTTAAAAGATATAAACAAAAAGCCCCGCCTATATATAAAGGCAGGGCTTGTTCCTTCCGTTCTATGTAAGATGATCTATTTCTTCCTTCGCTTCAAGGCAACTATACCAACCAACCCAGAACCCAGCAGGAACAGGGAGGTAGGTTCGGGGACGACAGCCGTCGCAATAAATCCAGTGAGTAGGAAGGGTTCGGCCTCGGACCACCAAAAATCCCCGACAATCTTGTCCCCGTCAATGGCATTGACCTGAGTTTTAAAGGCACCGGGGAAGTCCAGAGTTATCCATGTAGCTCCATCATAAATAAATCCATGTCTAATCTCGCCACCAATGACATCTTCGTCGATAATTCTATATGTGCCCACGATATAGGCACCATCGATCCCCGTGAAATATGTTCCGTCGGCACCGGGGAAGTCCAGCGAGGTCCACGTGGTGCCGTCATAAATAAATCCATGGCCGTTTCCGCCGGTATCCGTATACC
>CAJICE010000020.1_pt1 | contig 19768 bp, 15 predicted proteins | sample 9199531 | NCBI WGS metagenome assembly CAJICE01 (sample SAMEA7708327, study PRJEB35096) | sediment metagenome | biome: marine neritic benthic zone biome [ENVO:01000025]; feature: sediment [ENVO:00002007]; material: shallow marine sediment [ENVO:03000034] sea grass bed [ENVO_01000059] ... | reverse complement strand
GCGAAGGCTCACCCGAGGAGCGCTACTTGTGGGTCAGCGCGCTGGACGCGCTTGGTCGGAGCCGCGCGCTGGGCCCGGACGAGCTGCGGCCCCCTATGTACAGGGATGGGGCATCCCCATGGCCACCGATATCGCATTTGCACTGGGGGCCCTTGCTGTACTGGGCAAAAAGATCCCCCTGAGCCTCAGGGTTTTCCTCTCAGCCTTTGCCATTGCCGATGACCTCGGTGCCGTCATGGTCATCGCTCTGTTCTATACGGAGCAGATCATCTGGTCCTACCTTATTATCGCCCTCATGCTCGTCGTTGGGCTGGCCGTTGCAAACTATCTCTGGATACGATGGACGCTCGTGTATGCCCTTCTCGGAATTATCCTCTGGTTTGTCATCCTCGGTTCCGGCCTGCACGCCACCATCGCGGGGGTTGTCGTCTCCATGTTCATCCCGGCAAGAGGCAAGTATGATACGGACATATTCCTGAAGAAGGTGAACCAGTTCATGGGGGAATTCGAATGTCCGCCCGATGGATGCGGCTTCTCCATTCTTCTCAACCCCAAGCACCAGAATGCCGTGCAGTCCATTGAACTGGCCTGTCACGATGTGGAAACACCGCTGCAGAAAATGGAGCACCTTCTCCACCCTTGGGTCGCCTTCGGGGTCATACCGATTTTTGCCCTGGCAAACGGGGGATTGACACTGGGCCAGATGGACTTTCTGGAGGGGCTCACAGATCCCCTGGCTCTGGGCATTATGTCTGGACTCATGCTTGGGAAGCCGGTCGGGATCACATTGTTCTCCTATATCGCTCTCAAAACACGCCTGGCCTCTTTCCCCATGGGAATTACATGGCCCCACATCATCGGTGCAGGCTTTCTCGGGGGGATCGGCTTTACCATGTCGCTGTTCATTGCGAACCTCTCATTCCCAGCACAGGAAATGCTCGCTTACTCAAAGCTCGGGATTCTGGTCGGGTCGGTTCTGTCAGGCCTCATAGGCCTGGGTGTTCTGCTCTATATCACGAGATCAAAGAGATGAGAAAATCATGTCATTACGCTTGATTGAGATCTACCACAAAGAAGGACAATCAGAAGAGATCGAACTCATGCTGAATGAGACTCCGCACCTGCAAATCTGGCACGATGATCTGCAGCAAGGTGCAACCATCACCAAAGTCCTCCTTGACGGAAAAGAGATCGACCCCGTCCTCGAGATCCTCCAGGGTTTCTACAAGAATCACGATAGCCTTCGGGTGGTGATCCTCCCCGTGGAAGCCACAATCCCCAGGCCGGAAGAGCCCGATGAGGAAAAAGAAAAAAATAAGAATCAGCAGGAGAGAAGAAGCCCGGAAAGAATCAGCATCGAGGAACTTTATCAGAAAATGACAGCCTTCGCAGGGGTCTCAAGAAAATTTATGGTCATGGCCATGCTGGCATCTTTTGTCGCCGCGATCGGGCTACTCAAAAACGATGCGGCCGTGATTATCGGTTCCATGGTGATCGCCCCTCTCCTCAGTCCCAACATGGCCCTCTCTCTGGCCACCACTCTGGCGGACTCCAAACTTGCCAGCATGGCGATACGGATCAATATTATCGGCTTTTTTCTGGTCCTTTCCATAGGGATGCTGATGGGCTTTTTCTTGGATGCGGACCCGACCATCCCGCAAATTGCCTCCCGGTCCGATATCAGCCACCTCTATATCTTTCTGGCCCTTGCAGCAGGCGTGGCCGGTGCCTATTCCATGACCACAGGCGTGGCTGAAGCCCTGGTCGGGGTCATGGTGGCTGTGGCCCTCCTTCCCCCCCTGGTGGCAGCGGGTCTGCTCTTCGGTGGGAAATATATGGCAGAGGGTATGGGGGCCCTGTTACTCTTTTTTGTCAACGTGGTTTGTGTGAACCTCTCGGGAGTGATCACCTTTGCGCTTCAGGGGATCCGCCCCCAGCGTTGGTGGGAGGCGCAGAAGGCAAGACAGGCGGTGAAGAAGTCCATTCTCCTCTGGATCATCCTCCTCATTCTCCTGGCTATCCTGATCTTTATTGAAAATGCACAGAGAATGTAGCTCTCTTGCCTGAGAAGTATCCGCCCTGTCAATCATTCCCCGGTTAATCCGCTCTTACCGAGTTTGTTTATGAATTTGTCATCGGCACTGCGCAGATGAAGATCCCGCTGCGGGAAAGGAATCTCAACCCCTTCTTCCCGGAAGCAGCTGTCGATGGTTTGCAGCATCTCACTCTTGACATTCAACCGTTGAGCGACGTCACCGATCCAGAGTCTCAGCTCAAAATCAAGGGAGCTGTTGCCGAATCCCATAAAAATAGCAGAGGGTTTGGGGTCGGGAAGGGTAAGAGGATGGTTCTCCGCTGCATCCATGAGGATACGAAGGACCCGCGGCACATCGCTGCCGTAAGCCACCCCCACAGGAATGACCACCCGGCTGATAGAGGTGGAAAGTGTCCAGTTGGTCACTTTTTCAGAAATGATCTGGGAATTGGGGACGATAATTTCCGATTGGTCAAAGGTCTCCACGACAGTAGACCGTAATCCAATATTCTTGACGACACCCCAGTCTTCACCCAGCACCAGAATGTCCCCCACCTTTATGGGCCGTTCAAAAAGGAGGATCAGTCCGCTGATAAAATTGTTGACGATATTCTGAAGGCCGAAGCCGATCCCGATTCCGAAGGCGCCTGCCAACACCGCAAAATTCCGGAGCTCAATACCTGACAGGGTTAAGGCCAGCAGAAAACCGATCAAGATCAGGGAATAATGGAGAAGTTTATTAATCGAATCCCGAACACCCCGGTCAAACTTCTTTCGGGGAAAGACCTCTGTTTCCAAAAAGGAGCGGATGGCCAGCGAGATCAGAATCGAGACATAAAGAACCAGTCCGGCGAGAAGTACCATTCCCAGGGTGACCTTGACCTGACCCATGCTGATCGAGATACCAGTCAGATGTGTCCAGGCCTCTTTGACCGAGTCGTAAACCCCCCACACCAGGAGCAGATATAAAGCGGTATAGACAATCACCAGTATCCGGAACATATTTTTCAGCCGTGCGGTCAGTTCCTTTCCTAATCCGCGGGATATTCGCTTTCTTGTCATCATTGGATGGTTATAGAGAAAATCGATTCCTCCCTGCCCCAGCCGAATAATCATCGCGGCAAAGAGTCCCAGGAAGACCGTGGTCACCGATGCTTCAATCAGACGGAATGAAAGGGAACTGTACCCGGCAAACTGTGTCACAAAAATAATGAGCAGGACCAGGGCACCAATCCGCAGAGCCGCAGCAAACCCGGTCACCCTGCCCTGCTGAGCGCGAACGCTGAGTCTCGACATCACGAGCAGCAAGGGGACGCCCACCAAAGAGATCAAGGCCACGTAAAGACGGTAGAGTGGAACAGGCAGTGAAAAAATCTGCAGAGTAAGTGAAATCACAAACAGAGAGGCCAGTGCATAGACGATGAGCCGCTTGCGCGGATTTTTAACGAGGCCGGAGATGAGTACCGACGAAGAAACTGCAGCCAGGACCCATAGGAACAGGCGCCACAAAGAAGGCGGAGTTTCGTACAAACCGCTGAAGCCTGAGAGGGCCACAAAAATGCCTGTGGCCCAGGGATGGAACAGTATAAACTGCCATTCCGGCGTTCCCTTTGAGATCATACGGTGCCGCCGGATAAAGATGGCAATGGTAAAGGCCGCCAGGATCTGTACGGCAATAAGCCAGCTCTTGCGGGAAAAGAAACCGGGATCCATCTCCATTGCCGCTGCAAAACCTTTCTTGGTCGCTGCCCATAACTCCGGGGTGAACTGGACATAATATTCCTTGCTGGCAAAGGAGCGGGAAGTCTTTCTGAATATCTGTTTCCGTAACTCTGCAAGAATAGGATCGATCGTATTCAGCTGTTTATGAATCTCCTCCTTCTGGAGGATTACTTCCTTCTGCAGAGTGACCAGTGGTGCGGATGCCTTGGAGACGCTGTCGAGAAGCCCGGAAATGGTCTTTTGTACTTTTTTAAATGTATCTTCAGGGATCTCCACCTTCTGATCCCGGAGAACATTCAGCCAGTCCTTCCAGAAAAGGCTGTTCCCACTCCACTCCTTGCGGATGTCTTCCAGCTTAGCCAGCCGTTCCGACAGGGCATTGAGCTGTTTCTGGACAAGATGTTCATTCCCGATGATCCGCTCCCGGAATGCAAGCAGTCGGTCAGGGTTCCATGCGGCCAGGTCTCCCATTTCCGCAAGCTTCAGAATAGAAAGATCCAGTTCGTTCCGTGCTTCCTGAATCTTCACCTCCAGAAGAGAGGTATCCTGGAAACCGGCCAGGCTTTCCTCGATTTTCAATACCTGGCTGCTCAATTGGGAAGATCGGGGAATAACCTCTGACAACCCAGGAAACTCCAGAGGAACGGATACATCAGCCTGCTCCTGGGCATGGAGGAAGGTGGCGAATAAGAATAAATATAGAATAAGCTGAATCAAACGCTTCATTATTAGACTCCGTAAAGTACAGATCTAGATCATAATTTTTAACGATATTAATGCAAAAAAACAGAATCAGGCTGTCATAAATGACCCATAGAATTTGGGGGAAATATACTTGAGGATTTGGATTTGGTCAAGCCGAATGATACAGGAGAGGCTATTTTCTTTAAAGTAAGAGTTCAATCACCTTGCGAATCTTGCTGCTTGATGGTATCTTCATTTTAAAGTTTCGAGCTGACTCCCTTTTCTGTGTTCAGCTTGGGGCGTATACATTTTTTTGGAGGCACCCAACATGACAAGGTTCGTAATGAAAAGATCGGAAAAAGCCGGACTCTCACCGGGGACCCTCATTCATATCGGAGAAAAACCTGCCGAAAAAGTGAAGATCAAAATTATTGATTATGACCAAACACACCTTGAAGAGAAGGAACCCCAGACCGTTGAAGAGTGTTTCCCCTATAAGGAGGCGCCTCCCGTCACATGGATAGATATCTCCGGTGTCCACGAGGTGGAAATCATTAAAAAGATCGGAAAACATTTTGACCTCCATCCTCTTACGATGGAAGATATTGTGAGTACCGGACAGCGTCCGAAGATGGAAGATTTTGATCACTACCTTTTCATTGTATTAAAAATGCTTTACTTTGATCATGATGCAAATGTAATCAAGATTGAACAGGTCAGTTTTATTCTGGGTACAAATATTGTGATCTCCTTTCAGGAAAATTCAAAAGATGTCTTTGAACCCATAAGGGAGCGCATCCGGAAAGGTAAAGGACGTATTCGAAAGATGGGTGCAGACTATCTTGTCTACGCCTTGATCGATGCCATTGTGGACAGCTATTTCTCCATCCTTGAAAAGATTGGAGAAACCATTGAAGAAATCGACGGGGAATTGATCCTTGCCCCCCGCACAGAGACCCTGAACACCATTCATGAACTCAAAAGAGAAATGATTTTTTTACGAAAGTCAGTCTGGCCGTTGCGTGAGGTCATCAGCAATCTTGAAAGAGGAGAGCCTTCCCTGATTCAGGAGTCCACGGGGATCTATCTCAGAGATGTCTATGATCATACGATTCAGGTCATTGACACCATTGAAACGTTCCGGGATATGCTCTCCGGAATGCTGGACCTCTATCTCTCCAGTATCAGCAACAAGATGAATGAAGTGATGAAGGTCTTGACCATTATCGCAACCATCTTTATTCCCGTCACATTTGTTGCCGGAATTTACGGCATGAACTTCGAGAATATGCCGGAACTCAAATGGCCTTTTGGATACCTCTTTGTCTGGATGATCATACTGGCCATAGGCCTTTGCATGTTATATTATTTCAGGCGGAAAAAGTGGTTATGAATGAATGTCTGTTCTAAAAATTTTCTCATCCTTCTTCTTTTTGTGTGTTGACAGACGGTATACGGTGGGTATCGAATCAGCGTAAACTTCATTGATACAATTGAGCGATAAATCCTCAGACAGATTCTTTTTTTATTGAAAAAAATCCGCTACGACTGGGCCTGGTAGACCTCAACCGAACATATTTTCCGCTTGGAGATTCCGAGGTAGGAATACTCTTCCGGCGTGTCCACGATCTCCGCATCCTTGATGCTTAAGAATAATCGTTCGTCATTGACGATGTCCATGGGTGTTTCACCGGAATGGGGAACAAAGAGAAGACCTGTAATCTCGATGCTTAACGTCCTGACGCGAATCTTATAGAATGTCCCGGGAACCTTGTTCGCCTCGGGCATGGCCGGCTCCTCGAGGACCTGGACATAATCAATGTGATCCTTGTTGATGATGAAAACCGAATCCTTTCGAATCGATTCATGGGCACTGGGGTTCTGAATCTTGAGAAAGGGCCTTCGGGTATTCAGAAGGTCGGATATCCGGTCCAAACCTTCCGGGATATCCACATATCCGATATATCTGCTCCCTTCCACACTGACACGGATCTTGACGGTCTGGCATTTTATAAGACTCATGAGGATCTCCTCCACAATGGATCGATAACCATTCAATCCTTACGTTAGGGCAATTTGGGGATGAGTGCTGTTTTTCCTTGTTCTCTTATTATTTTATGCCAAACAGGCAATATATGAAATATCTTTTTTGCCTGTTGACGTAAATTTATCTATGTCCTGTACACTCCGAGACTGCCCCCTACGATATTAATAATATAGTCCCCCGCATCTATCTCGTACAACATCAGCCGACACTTAAAACCTTTGTGAAGCCCATCCGTTTCACATTTTCATTTATATACAAAAGTATTAAAAAAGTTTAATAGCAGCCTGTTTTCACATGGGATACACAAATTATTCTATATATATAAGCGCATAACTTATTAAATTAATATGGCCTTTTATTCATGCAATTACAGATATTCCAAAATTATTAATTAGCATATGCCTTCATTTAAAGTTTAATAAAGTTAAAATTTTATTAAATATACAACTTAACAACAAAAACAAATTAATATATTTATGATTAATTTAGTATGTAAAAAACAAACCCGTACGTTTGACAAATAATCTGACCTCTGAATAATAAAATATATCATCCAAATATTATTATTGTCGAATTTTTTTGTGAGCCACTGAGGTCATAATCTGGTAGGGGGAAAATATAACGGGAGTATGTTCCCCTGAATTGTTCACCTCAAGGATGTAACGAACAATTTCCTAAAATAGAAGTGTCATTTCTTCGGACTGTAGATATGTCTTGCGGAAAAGTTGAAGTTTGAGCATAAAAATCCCGATCAAACTACAAAGGAGGTGATTTCCCCACTCAAACCCTTTTCCATTAATACATATTAGATAACATTTTAGATGAAGGGAGGTATGTGATGAAGTTAACAAGAAGACAGGTTATCAAGTACGGTCTTGCCGGCGGAGCAGGGATGATGCTGCCCTGGAGGTTTAAAATTCCCTGGGCGCATGCCGTTTCGGCAGCTGCCGGGTTGAGCGATCCGGCTCTGCAGCCCAAGTTCGTCAATCCGGTGCCCGACGCATTAAACCCGGGCTTTAAGTTCACCTCGATGAACAATAAGTTCAGGATCTCCGCGGGACCGTCTGTGCAGATGACCGGCCTCGTAGGTATCGACGGAGTGACTCCAGTACCCACCCCGGTCTGGGGCTACGGCGAGAAAAACCTGTACACCTGGCCGGGCAAGACCTTTGAGGTACAAAGCGGCGTACCCATTGAAGTCAAGTGGCTAAACAAACTGGTCGACCCCGTGACCGGTGCCTTCGTGCCGCACCTGCTGCCCGTGGACACCTCACTTCACTGGGCTTACAGCCTGGCGGGGTATACCCAGTTCACCATCGCCAACGCCGGCGTACCCGTGGTCTCCCATCTGCACGGCGGCCACACCGACTTCCAGTATGACGGCAATCCCGAGTTCTTCTTCAGCCCCGGCTGGGGCGTACGGGGGCCCCAGTGGTTGGAGAAGAAGTACATCTACGACAACTCACAGCCCGCCGGGAACCTCTGGTACCACGACCATGCCCTGGGCATCACCCGTCTCAACGTCTATGCCGGCCTGGCAGGGTTCTACTTTGTCCGAGACGCTTTGGACACAGGCAAGGTAGGGAACCCCCTCGACCTGCCGGCCTGGCCCTATGAGAAGGCCTATGCCATCCAGGACCGGATGTTCCGGGAAACGGGTGAGCTCTTCTACCCGGCCTACCCCGGTGATCCGGCCTATGCGGATTTCATCACAGGCGAGGGCGTGGTCCTGACCCCCCCACAGTTTCCTGACAACCCTAACAACGTCCCAGGGTTCAACGGAGGCGGCCCCACCGCGCTGGCCGAATTCTTCGGCGACCACATGGTGGTCAACGGCCTGATCTGGCCCAAAGAGGATGTGGAACCCCGGAACTACCGCCTGCACATGCTGAACGGTACAGACTCGCGGTTCATGGTGATCCAGTTCTTCGAGGTACCTGTCGGTGCAACGGACTTCACCAATGTGATCTCCGGACCTCTGCCTTTCACCGTGATCGGCAGCGACCAGGGACTGGCCTCTGCCCCCACAACACTAGACACGCTGCTCTCCGAGCCGGGTTCGCGTTACGACGTCATTTTTGATTTCAAGACCGTGACGCCGGGCAGCCGCGTCATCATGAAGAACATCGGCGGGGACGAGCCCTTCGGCGGGGACATCCCGGGTCCGCAGGTCTTTGGCGAGACCGACCGCGTCATGGCCTTTGATGTCGTGCTGCCGCTGGACCCCGCTGTTCCCGATGTGAGCCCCACGGGGATCGTTTTCGGTCCGATGGTCCCGATTCCGACCCGAACGCGCCAGGTGGCGCTCTTTGAGGGCAAGGATGAGTTCGGACGTCTCCAGCCCCTGCTGGGAACGGCCGAACCGGCTACCGACTTCGCGAATACCCCGATCAACTGGCCGGCCACACCCGTATACTCCAATGTGGGCCTTGTCGGTCAAATGGAAGGGTCCATCGCGTGGCACAGCCCTACCACGGAGAACCCGGCACTGGGTGATACCGAGGAGTGGGAGATCTGGAACGTCACCGGCGACGCCCATCCCGTGCATCTGCACCTGGTCCATTTCGAGATCCTCGGCCGGGAGGAGATTGTCTGGGACAGCGCAACGAATCCGGATGACCGGGTCCTGGATCCCACGGGGATGACGGCCCCGATGCCGAATGGCGACGGGACCTACCTGGTCACCCAGCCGACGGTCCAGCACAACTCAGTGGCCGGCGACCCGACCACCTACGGCAGCGGGTTCAAGATCATGAACCTGACCAAGGGTGCTGTGGTTCCGCAACCGGCAGAGTATGTGGAGAACGCGCCCAAGGACATGGTCACGGCGCTCCCGGATCAGGTCACCCGGATCAAGGCGCTCTTCGACAAGCCCGGGCGCTACGTCTGGCACTGTCACATCCTCTCCCATGAAGACCACGAGATGATGCGTGTGATGCATGTCGGACCGGGAGCTTGAAAATCAATAACATATGGTAACCCACCGGGCCGCCATTCGGCGGCCCATTTTTTTGGAACGTTTACCCTTTGCCGCTGCCTAAAGAATCAAAACCTTTTCATGAAAAGAAAAAGGCCATGGAGAAGGAATGAAAGCAAGAAAAGGGACAGGCAAACCCTGCATCCCAGACTATATTTTGCCTGGCACCAAACTCCCCCCCAAGACCTGATATCCTCCCTTTCTACTACCCACATACTTAACTACTTGAAAAAAATGATTTTTTACGCTTTAATAGAATGAAGATCTAATTTATCTAATAACCAGATCTTAAAGGCTTTAGTGAGGCAGCTCAAATCCGCCCTGAAATCTTTGACCGGTTTTACAGAGGGTTCATGTGAGGCCAGATCGTGTCGCCTAAAGACAAAGAAACAAATATAAACAGAATTTTTGTTGTTTCAGTGACCCTGGCCCTTGTTCTGACCCTGACAGGAATCTTCATGGGCATGGCTTTCAGAACCCGCCAGCTGATACATGACACCCTCATGCACGAATCCAGGGCGCACTTTAAGAGTATCGTCCTGACCCGGAAATGGAATGCAAAATACGGCGGCGTCTATGTTGAGAAAAGAGATGGCGTAGAATCCAATCCATATCTTGAGAATCCCGACATTTTAGGCGTTAACGGAAAGGTCTATACAAAGAAAAATCCTGCCTTGATGACCCGTGAGATTTCTGAATATGCTGAAGCGGAAGATTTGTTCAAATTTCACATCACCAGCCTAAATCCTCTTAATCCAGAGAACCGGCCTGACGACTTTGAAAGCAAGGCGCTGGCTTATTTTGAAACGGGAGAGGATGAGCTCGCAGAGATCGAAACGCTTAATAACAAACGGTACTTCCGATATATGGCGCCCCTCTATGTGGAAGAAGAATGCCTGCAATGCCATGCCAAACAGGGATACAAATTGGAGAAGTCAGAGACGGAATCAGTGTCATGTTTAATATTGAACGTGTTTATGCAGAGATGAAGAACAATCTTCTGTCCATCCTCTTCTCCGCCATTGCCATCATCTCTCTTATCCTGGCACTCATCTTCCTCTTTATGAATAAATTCCTGAAAAAGCTTTTCCATGCCAGGAAACAGATCGAGGAGATGGCGGTCACCGATGATTTGACTGGGATTTCCAACCGTCGGTCTATCATCGCACGATTCAGAGAAGAATTTGAAAGGGCCAAGAGGCTAGAGGGGAGTCTCGGCTGTATTATCCTGGACATAGACCACTTCAAAGAGATCAATGACAGATACTAACACTTGTTTGGAGACAAGGTACTCAAAAAAGTGGCCACCATCATGAAGGGTTCCATCCGCACTTACGATTCTGTGGGGCGCATCGGAGGCGAGGAGTTTCTCATTGTCTTGCCCGACACCGATTTCGAAGAGACCCGGAGCCTTGCTGAACGAATGCGAAAAAATATACAGGAAAAGCTGATCCAGGAAACGGAGCAGATGGAGGACGTGAAAGTGATGGTGAGTCTGGGCATTACCACCATTCAGGACCAGGATGAATCCATAGATCATATCATCAAGAGGGCCGACCAGGGTCTGTATAAGGCAAAGTCCGCCGGCAGAAACAGAGTGGAATGGATCCCCGTGTAAGGGTATTGAATAGGGAGAGACTCGACTGCATCCCATCAACGAGACCGATCCGGTCGGCCCCTCTCTAAGAATAAGACATGAATAAGATTAACAAAAAAGAAACCAGCAGATTCAAAGAGTGTACGATCTGCACCTATGCCTGGAAGACACGAAAGGAGTTCCTTGAGGATCCCTTAATCGAGATTATCGGGTATCAGGCAAATTTCAAACACCTTGAACTCGGCTTATTTCTTTTCAACCATCATACCTGCCAATCAACGCTCGCAGTGCCGGCAGGTGAATTCAGAGATTTCTATGATGGCCCGGTATATTCTGCACAATTAAGCCGCTCCGACGAATGTCTGGAATATTGTATGAATAAAGATGAACTCAGGCCCTGTCCCCTGGAGTGTGAATGCGCCTATGTGAGGGAAATCATCCAGACCGTGAAGCAGTGGAAACCCTCATGAGCAAAGAATACGCACCCGGAGGACTTGCCGTTGTTGACCCTCTTGAAGGGTGAAACCAAAAAAGGGACAGAAGGCAAACTATGTTTCCCAACTCCTATTCTGCCTAGCACTGAAATTCCTGAAATCCCCACCCCATGACAGTTTCCAGGTAAGATCATAATTTCTTATTGACTTCAGGCAGAATATATATCATATTTCTGTAACCGTCTAAAACAGAATCCCTGATCATCTTCATCAAGAAACCCGTCATAGAAGGAGGACAAAATGAAAAGATGGCTTATTTTCCCGATCCTTTGGATCTTCGTATTTTCATCCTCCGCGGTCTATGCGCAAAACGACGCGCCCCTGGGCAAAGGACAGTTGGCAATCAAAGTCGATTACATAAATTTCACTGATTCTGATTTGGATGACTTTGACGTGGATACTGACGTCTATGTGGGACTGGAAGGATATATTAAGGTCAAGAACGCCCCGAATCTTTACCTCGGCGGTGAGGTTGGTTATACAGAACCGGACGGGTCCACAACAGTTTATGTCCTTGGAGTACCCGTTCGGGCGGATGTAGATGTCACGTACGTTCCCATTGAAATCAATGCAAAGTGGATCTTTGATATTGGCAACTCATTGACTCTGGGATTCGGGGCCGGTCTTTCTGAAAACTATGTTGATCTCGATATAAAGGCCACCGCGATGGGAGCGGCAGTAGGCGATTCAGATGACGACTGGATCTTTGGAGGACAATTTCTTCTGGACCTCAATTACTCGTCCGGGCACCTCTTCTACGGGATCGACGCAAAATACAAGATCACCGATGAGTATAAGGACGAGGGTACAAAATTTGGCAATTTTGCTGTGGGCGCCCACGTGGGGTGGATGTTCTAATAAAATGATACACTTTTGAGTCTTTTCAAGGCGGTCGATAATCGGCCGCCTTTTTTATGCTCATGACAAAAAGGACAGGCAAACCATACACCCTAAATACCCTAAATACCTAATAAAGGCACCAAAGGTGGCATCCGGGAAATCGGGGGAAATCGGTGCCAGGCAAATAATACAACTAATGAGAACCACGGCTAAAAGATAGATTCCCTAAAAGTAACCATAAAAAACCTAAAAGTGGGCTTTCATGCCCTAATTATGTATTTAATTGGCATTCAAGTGGAGATATCAGTCAAGTGGATATTTTGCCTGGCACTTTTTTTGCTTTTTGAACGGCTTGAGGTCAGCGCTCTGGGAGCACCTCTAAAGAAGATTCATCAGAAACAGGTTTATGGCAAAAAGTACAGTCCATATCCTTTTCTTCAGCATTTTGCAGCTCCTCATCGATAATCTTTTTCAGATACTCATAGGGTCTGTTACCCGTCACTTTTCTCTCGTTGATAAAGAACGTCGGTGTGTTATAGATGCCCAGGGTTTCTGCAAGGGCCTTGTCATACTCGATGGCCTCTTCATGCTTCATCCTGTCCAGGTCGCTGGCAAAACGCTCCATGTCCAGACCCAGTTCTTCCGCATATTCCATCACAACTCCCCTGCCAAGGAAGGGGGTCTCCTTCAACAGAGCGTCATACATCTCCCAATACTTGCCCTGGTCCCCTGCCGCAAGCAGGGCCTCCGCATACATATACGAATAGTCCCGATAGACATAAGGGAAGTGCTTAATAATCAGTCGAACTTTGCCCCTGAACTCCTCCATGATCTTCCTGACGGTCGGACCGGCCGCCCTGCAGTGGGGTCAATGGAAATCAAGGAACTCAATAATCGTGACAGGAGCATCTTTGGGCCCAAGTGCGGGGGAATCCCCGATGGGGACGTCGTAGCGCTTCTCCTGAGCCGGGACAGCGGAACAGAACAGGAGAAAGAGAAGAAGGAGAACGGTCAGGGCTATGACCTTTGGATCTCTCCAGACTGCCTCCGGACCATGTTTATTAATGCTCAGCCTCTGCATGGGAAACACCTTCACGATTGAATTCAGGCCCTGCTTACCGTACTTTTCTGATTCCTGAACCCTGTGATCAACAACCTGTCTTCACCGACAGGTTATTCCCCTCCTCCATGCTCTATCCCCAAAATTCTCATTAAAATTCATAAGCTTGTCCTGGTGTTCCTGCAGGGTTGATAAAAGAAGGCCCCTCCGATCGTTGGTGGGGACGACCTCATTTGCCAGAAACTTGAAGATGGTATTAATTTCATAAAATTCTAATTGGTGCGCAATCTCATAAGCATCATCCAGATTCTTAATCGGGCCGATCAAATCTTTGTCCAGATAATCTTGCACGGACACAAGACTTCTCCATATGCTTCGCTCTAATCGGGACGAGAGCTGTTCATCCGCCAATGATTTGTAAGCCTCCTCCAGCAGTCTCTTGTGTTGAATTTCATCCCTGGAGAGCTCCGCCCAGAATTGGGAAATCTCGGGAACATGGGAAAACAGCTTTGTCAACTCACCATACATTTCAGCTGCCTTCTGCTCCATCCCAAGAGCCTGCTCAAACAATTCACCCAGTGTGTGATGGGTACCGGATTCACTCATATTCAACTCCCTATGTTTTTCAAATTATAAATTCTTACCGCATCTTCTAGCCAGGATATTGGTGGAAGCCGCCACACATTTCACAGGGTAACCCCGACCCCTCCCTGTACAGTGCCTTGTGAGAAGTCAGGTCAGCCATTGTTTCGGTCGCCATTGTCGTTCCGGAAAGTTTGAGGAATTCTCGACTGGGAAGAGCCACATGTGCCTCCAACGAGAGGTCACTAATGAGTTGAATATTGCACTATATCATTTAGACTGTGCCGAGTCAATCACTGGGAGTGGGCTTGAACGAGGCGATGAGGATACTTCTTCTGTGGACAGGGATCATACCTGCTTGAAATGGATTTGTACACGGTCACGCTTCAAATGTAATCTTCATTTTAATCTTTACTATCTGATTAAGAATATGATAAGAAATGCCTCGTCTTTCTTTCCCAAATTAACACGGAGGCCTATTCAGGTTGAAGAATATAAAACTCCTGCAGTTTGTTGAACGTCAGCTCTACTGGCTGCCCTATTTGACGGTGCTGTTGTTGATCTGGAGCGAGGTTCTGGTTTCTGAGGCGATTGCAGCGTTCGGCTTGAAAGGGCTTTTTTCCGAGAGTGCAATCATTCAGCCCATCATCACGCTCATTCTGCTGCTTTTGCAGCTCAAGCTCTGCTTCCAACCGAGGACCCGGACCAAAGCGATCGCAGCCATGACCTCAGCGGCTGTGATAACGGTTCTGTGTTTTTCCATGGTGGAGTGGCTTGCACCTCCGGTACATAAGTACTCTGAATTTGAGCTTGTTCTTCAACGACAACTCGCCAGGAGGGAGAAACACAAAGAGAAGATTTACAAAGGTGTCACGATTCATGAGGACGCGAATTATCTTGGATTTATCGATCGGGACAGGGACTATGCTTCACATAAGCCGCGCGTTGTCTTTATCGGCGACTCCTTTCTGGAGATCATGTCCAGCAGACCCCTTGCATTAAGGGTCGAAGATCTGTTAAAGCAAAGAGGACTCGACATCGATGCGATCAATCTAGCCAAATCTGATTCGGGGCCCGATCCCGATTACCGCCACAAGTATCACGAGCTGGCCTTTGATTATGATCCTGATCATCTCTTTGTCTTTCTTTATTCCGGCAATGATCTGCACCGTAATTACCGCTATACCCCCTATCATCACCCAACGTACCGCGTCTCAAGTGAGGCCATCAAATACCTCCGTGACACGGATGTTGGTGATGCAGCTCTGACCCTATTAGATCAAATGAGGAGAGAGGACGACGTCTTCGCATCCAGGAAGGATCTGATGGATCACCTTGATGATCTCAGTTTGGGACTCCACCAAAAAAATCTGATCTACCTGGCATGTCTGGCCTACACGAGGCAAACGAGTGCCTCAACATTTCGTCAACTCTGGCCCAATACCATAGAACGCATCGGCATTGCAGACAGAAAATTAACCAAGTACCGGAAAAGTATCCGGCGCCGGTTCCGGAGAAAAATCACAGATTGCCGTGCAACCCCTTTAGAGGAGATCCGCGACGAATACAAGAGGGTCCTGAAGCTGCCCATGGATCAGCGGTTGGAGGGATTGGCCCGATTTGTGGCCCATGATTACTGCGGAGCAGAGGATGTTGAGCCCTTTCTCGCAGTCCTCCAGGGACTGGGGGCGCCTCTGACAGAAGCTGTGCTCGAATTTCCGACTCCTCCGTTATTGGTGCTTAAAGGTGTCGCGTCCAAGGCTGCAGGAACGGAACTGGCGAGACCTCCTGACCCGAAGAAAGTGGCGCGGTCTTCGAAGGAGATGGTGTCTCTGCTCAAAGAATTTCAGGAGTTGGCCAGACCACACTCTGCCGGCCTGACGGTGGTCCTCATCCCGGTTGCCGCTCATGCAGATGATACCTTCTACAGATTCTGGAAGCCATTGCTGGATGCCCGGGATTACTGGGAATTAAGAAGTGCCAGTCGTGAAGCCCTTGGCAAGGAGCTCAAAGGATCCATACCAACGATTGATCTTATGGACTTTGCAGATCAGCTCAATGGTGGCTACTGGATGTTTGACGGGCACTGGAATGAAACGGGCAATGACGCCGTCGCCCGGATCATTGCAGATTACATTCTAACCCTGGATCTTGCCGCTCGCAAAGAATAGGCGGCCTTGCATCAAGGTTTTGATTTCCCTTCTCCTTTTCATGAAGAGAGGAAATCTTTTCTATCCCCTTCTGTAACCACTGCAGGTACTTACCGCTAGGGGTTATTGTAACGGTTCATATCGATAAGACCTGATTCCACAGGCTGTTTTTCCCTCATCCTATCCACGATCCAATTCAGATTCTCCCATATATCCGGATGGGTTCGTCGAATCCCGTAGGTCTCCACTAGAGCAAGAATATCATTCTCGTTACTGACTGCGTTGAGACTCTCCGCAAACTGACCGATCTCTGTTACGGGAACGTTTAATATAAAATTCGGATAGCTGCCTAAAACCCCTTCATGAACAGTCATCGTATCTTTTTCCGGTTCCAGTCGTTTCTTTTCAGCCAGCAGGAAAGCAACATTTTTATGGGCCCTATTACGAACAAGGGTATAAATGAACTCTTCACCACCTTCCCGGTCGCTGATCCTGAGGAAGGTGAGGTCGGGCATAAAATTGACAAATGGGGCTTCGCTGGCCGGCCGAGAGGTAAGCGTCTGCATTGCCGCTTCGACCCTCTGTTTCTGTTGACTTGCCCCGGGGCTGTAACACGTCTCTTCAGGACAGCGATTCAGGATATCAGGGGCCCCGCGAACGGCCTTCAGCTTTTCGCTGATCTTATCCACAAATTCCTGCTTGGGATCGGATGTCTGATAGTCAATCTGCGTATCGATGTCTTCGTTGGTGATCTGATATTTGCGCCGCATCTTGTGCTCCGCCAGCAAACCCCTGTACCAGGAATCCCTCATCTCGGAACGGACGCTTATGGGCATGAATCGGAGAAAGTTGTTTTCCGAAGCCGAACGGACCAGGTCAAAGAAGAGACGAGTATTAGCCTGATGGGAGAGATCACCGAAGACGTTGAAGTTGACGACCAGAGTGTAGTAGGTCCGTTCCAACAGAGGGTAATCCATGACCCAAATGGTTTTGGGTGTAGCCCCGACAAAACCATGGACCACGGAGGTATTATCAAAGTGACGGTAAACAGTGAGCATGGCGTCGGGATGGACACCGTCACCATCCCAGATATCGCTCAGTGAGGGCCCGTTAGGCTCAAATTCCCGATAATGGTCCCCGCGGAGCTTAAGATATTTGCCTCGTTTCCGTCTGTGAATCAGCCAGCCCTTATCAAAGGTCGATAGCTCCGCTTCCTCACCGGGCATGGCCATATAAGGCTCGACATCCTTCATGTAGCCCGGGTCCGTAACGGAAAGGTCGTAATCCGGGTCCTGGAACAACACGTAGGTGCGATCAAAAACTACATTCGTCGCGACCTGGCCGCGACATACGGGACCTCGAATAAAGCACCGGACAAAATATTCAGCAGTATCCAGCAGGAACTCGTAACGGGAACGGGCGGGGATTGGGGAAAAGGTTTCAAAAGGATTGAATTCCAATTTCGTACTATAGGGGGGCAGTTCCTCGACATTCCAGTCCGTGTCCAGAAACCAGCGGGTAAACTTTTCCATGCGTTGCTTGTTCAGGGCATAGGGGATGTGCGTTTTATGGACGATGACGCTGTTGATTTTACGGAAACGGTAGTAGATCGGCTGCCCCGGGTCATTATTGGTTCGAACTGTGGCAACAGGCTCAATCGGCACACCCGGCGGCGTATAGGATCGGACCAGTCTGAAGAAATTCCCCGTTTTCAATTCATCAAAATAGAGATGAGCGAGAAAGAGGTGCTCGTAGAGATATCGACTGACCAGTTGATTCTTCAAGGGCTGCCGGTTCAGGAAGGCCTCCCATTGGTTTATCCGTTCCAGCTCTTCTTCCGTAGGCGGCAAATAGACTTCATCGACAACCGAGCCCTGATGAACCCACTCCTCAATGATGCTGAACTCCTGGTCTGTCACACGGGTCATGCCCATGGGCATTCCCTGTAAAGGTCTCTTCTTTGCATAATACGTGAAGGCACCAGGGGATCGACACTGATTCTTTCTGGCAAGACCCAACGGTATATGATCGGGAATGCTCGAATTGGGCCCGAAAGTGTTCTCCTTCCCCAGCTTGATCATTCGATAAAATACAGAAAAATCCAGATTGTCATCCAAATCGCCGCCGCGGGCATTGAAGACTGAATAAAAACCTTTTGAACGCCACTGCTCCGTTGTTTGAGCATCCATAAACAATCGAGTCGGTTCTGCCTCTAAAAACCGGGCGCTATCGTACACTTTTTGTTTGGTCACTCCTCGGAGCAGGCCCTCATGGCTGGTCTGCATCAACTGGCAAGGGGCATCATAACAGCTGTGACAGGGCATGCACTTCTGCTCCAGAATGGGTTTGATGTCCCGGGTGTAGGAGTAGGTCTGCTCTTGACTGGTGGGTCGAGGCAAATCTGGCTCGCTGACACGTAAATGACTGCACCCGAAGAACAGCAGAAAGCTGATCAACAGAGCCAGCCGGAATGCTCTCTTATTAAAGGATTGCATCAACATAAGAAACCTCCATGATTAAACCGGGCTCACACTAACAAATAGTGGTTCCCATTGTCAAGAAACAAGGGGAAAGATGGCTGTCGCTGACTGGGGCTCGCGAGAAAAAATTATTAACGACCGAACCCCAACTTCTCTCTTGGGCTTGGTGGTCAAACTTTGAGTGGCGGCAAAGCAATGGATCGTCTGCCTGTGCCTTTACAAAAATGACCGGGTGCTGCCTGGCTCCACGATTCTGATTTCCCCTCCCCTTTTCACGAGGAAAGGAAATCTAATCTATCCTCTTCTTTGCCCATTATGGGGGCATGAACATATAGCCTTTACATCGCCTCATGCTATCTACCCGATAGAAAATCTTTGTCTTGCATAACTGACATTCAATTAACCATAAAATATATAAAATTTTATTGATATTATTGAAATATTATCTATTATTAATACTACTTTCATATATAACTAATTTGAAGAATAGTATACGGTAAATAAAGGTATACTTAACATGATGAGATAAGAGTCTCCACTGGCTGGATGCCCTGTGTCCATGGCTCTAAAAATAGTTAACTTATTGTAATTAAGTTACTTTTTATAGACTAACTTGACCCACCACATATATATATTTAGTCATTTTATTTCCATTAAATAGAATAACCACATAATAATATATAGACGATTTAGTATTTTTGATGTTATAATTTGAGATATTAATACTACTATGAATTATAATCATTATATCTAATGAATCTAGGATGGTTAATATGTCTTCTAAATGTGATGCTATGAGGGTTCCCGCGAACCGGATGTCCTGTCTTGATGAGTCCATATATGGGGATCACGATTCAAGCATTCATTCAGCCTGAAGCGAAAACGGCATTCATAGACCCCCGGGCACTCCAGCAGGTGATGCTGAACATTGTGACAAATGCCACGGACGCACTGGAGGAAAGGAAGGACCCCCGCATTCTCATTGAAATTGTTCAGATCGGCAAGGACGTTAAAATCAAGATAAAAGATAACGGCCGCGGGATGACCTATGAACAGAAAAAGAATCTTTTCAACCCTTTTTGCACAACAAAAACCCATGG
>CAJICE010000044.1_pt1 | contig 19776 bp, 21 predicted proteins | sample 9199531 | NCBI WGS metagenome assembly CAJICE01 (sample SAMEA7708327, study PRJEB35096) | sediment metagenome | biome: marine neritic benthic zone biome [ENVO:01000025]; feature: sediment [ENVO:00002007]; material: shallow marine sediment [ENVO:03000034] sea grass bed [ENVO_01000059] ... | reverse complement strand
TATACCTTCTTTGAAAAATCCTTATCTGCAGTTCGCCAGGAACTTTCCCTTGCTGATGAATTCCCACCCCTGACGATTTCCTTTTTGGGCCATTCTTTTAATATTTGTTTTTGATAAATCCTCTTCCCGCAACAGGGGGAGGATCTTTTCCTTGGGACCGAAATACTCATCGATACGTCTGGAATGCTGATCCATGCATACAATCAGACCGCTGGAATATTCCAGAATATTACAGACTTCTCTTTTTGTCTCCGGCCCATTCATCGCAACAGTCTACCCATTCATTCACTTAGATGACTACGAAACTATATAGAATGGTTTTTTATGTCAAGAAATGCAGTGGCCCATAGATCGACGATGGACCCTGAAATGATTACGATATGATATACTTTCTCACTTAAACTGCTGAATGGCTGAAATTTCTTGAAATAACATTTGGAATGAATTTGCCCGTGACCGCGGACGATCGGATTTCGGCTGTTAAACGGGTTGTTTTACTTTATAAATCAGACAGTTGTATTCATCATTTTTTTGATGACCCATTTTAAAGTGAAGATATCCGACCGGGATGGAGTCAGCCATAACGTTCTCCTGGTTAACCCGGATATTGCATGAGTAAATCTATTGCGGTGCCGGATAAGCTGCCGTATGCGGCGTTACAGAAAATTTCCTGACTTCGAAATAGGAAGTGCCAGGCAAGCTTGCCTGGCAAATTGCTTCAGCCAGAATAAGGGTGCCCAGGCAGTTCTGCCTGGCACCCCATTGCCTACGGCGCTTCTAAGGCCTCTCATGACGATCACTCATGCAATATCCGGGTTAAGGGGAAAAAGATTTTTTACATTTTTTTATAAATGAATGATTGTCTCTTGACGTCTCAGTTAAAGATATATTAATATAATTAACTTTAACGATATATTCAGAATTTCTTAGTGGTCCTGTTCGTAAATACTGTGACGCACCGAGAGGGTTGTAGGGTGGTCTCATCAAGGCGCGCGACTGAGGATGGGAGGGTGCCAGGCACAAGTGCCTGGCACCTTCCGCCCATGCAGGGAGCGGAACGATGATGAGGCCGTCCTACGGCACTCAAATGCCACCGAATTTACGAATAGGGCCACTCAGCTAAGGAGAGGAAAATGTACAGGCCTGAAATCAAGGTAATTGACTGCACCGTGCGCGACGGTGGTTTAATGAACAAGTGGCAATTTGATGATGCCTTTGTCTGCAAGGTCTATAAAGCACTCAGCGAGGCGGGCGTGGACTATATGGAGATTGGATATCTCAGTTCGGAGAGTTCTTTCTCACGGGATGAAATGGGGCCGTGGAAGTTCTGTGCCGAAGAAGATGTGCATCGAGTCACAGGAAGCATTAGCAGCAGGCTCAAGCTCTCCGCCATGGCCGATATCGGAAGAATCGATTATGACGATATCCCTCCCAAGTCTGAAAGTTCCCTGGATATGGTCCGGGTGGCCTGTTATATTCATCAGACCGATGCAGGGATTGACCTGGCGCACCACTGTATGGAAAAGGGATACGAAGTCACGATTAATCTCATGGCTGTCTCTACCGTGGGGTTGAGGGATCTGGAAGAAGGCCTGAATGACCTTTCAAAGAGCAAGGTGCCGGTGATCTACCTGGTGGACAGCTTCGGGGCTTTCTACTCCGAAGATATCGATGTCCTCGCAAAGAAATATATCGAAGCCCTTCCCGGCAAGACCATCGGGATTCATGCCCATAACAATCAACAACTGGCCTTTGCCAATACCATCGCTGCAATCATCAGCGGTGCAAACTACCTGGATGGCACATTATACGGAATCGGACGGGGCGCCGGCAATTGTCCCCTGGAGCTTCTTATCGCATTCTTAAAAAATCCAAAATTCAAGGTGCGCCCTCTGATCGAGGCCATTGAAGAGCAGATCCTTCCATGGCGGGAAAAAATCGATTGGGGCTATTTTATCCCTTACATGGTGACGGGCACCATGAATCAGCATCCCCGTACCGCGATGGCTCATATGGAATCGGATAAAAAAGACAAGGTCATAGAGTTTTATGACCAAATCACCAGATCCACCTAGCCCTCATGCAATATCCGGACTAGTGTCGTGTCACGTGAAAAATGACGTATCCCATTTCCCCCCTCACCTCAATCCTCACCCCTTGGGGAGAGGAAGTTCAAACATCACTTCTCCCCTATGGGGAGAAGGTTAGGATGAGGGGGATGACACCAAAAGACACTACAAGGTTGACACGACACCAGTGATCAGGCAATTTAGGATCGCCATCTAAACAAGCTGCGGGCACAAGAGTAACCGGATGAAGAAGATTGCATTCCTTTTCGGCCTTGTTTGTGTTCTACTGATTACCATTCTGCTCATCAGGACATCGCAATTTACGCCCAGGCAGACCCAGAGCAAACCGTTCGTTGAAATTCCTCTGGATGAAGCCCGGATCATCCAGCGCCTATCCAGCGCCATTACATTCCGGACGATCTCATATCAGGATCCGGCCCGGTTTGACGCGGAATCCTTCCATTCCTTTCATGCCTTCCTGGAATCATCATTTCCGGAAGTCCATGCATCACTATCACTCACAAAAGAGGTTGTCAACAATTTCAGCCTCCTTTATACCTGGCAGGGGAGTGAGACACACCTTGAACCCATCCTCCTAATGGCCCATCAGGATGTTGTCCCGGTGGACCCGGAAACCGAGAAGGATTGGGACTACCCTCCTTTCGAAGGCGAGCTTGCGGAAGGGTATATCTGGGGCCGTGGAACACTGGATGTCAAATCCGGTCTGTTGGGGATCCTCGAAGCGATTGAGGTGCTGCTGAAGCAAGGATTTCAGCCCCGGCGCACGGTTTATCTGGCATTCGGCCATGACGAGGAAGTGGGCGGTGGACAAGGGGCCCGGAAGATCGCAGCACTCTTACAGTCCAGGAATATCCAGTTGGAATATGTGCTTGACGAAGGCGGACTCATTGTCCAGGGTATTATACCGGACCTCCCCGGACCGGTTGCGCTGGTGGGGATTGCTGAAAAAGGGTATGTAAGCCTGGAACTCTCCGTAACAAGCGAAGGAGGCCATTCCTCCATGCCACCGAAACATACGGCCGTTGGGATTGTCAGTAAAGCCGTCACCCGGCTCGAAGAGAACCCGTTCCCGGCCAACATGACTTATGCCGTCCGGTTATTTGAGTATATTGGGCCGGAGATGCCCTTTATAAAAAGGGCAGTCCTCGCCAATCTCTGGCTATTCGGCCCCCTGGTAGAAAAAAGGTTAAGCCAGTCACCACAGTTGAATGCAGGAATACGGACCACCACAGCAGCCACCCTGTTCAGCGGGGGTGTGAAAGATAATATCCTGCCTATCCGGGCCAGGAGTATCGTCAATTTCCGGATTATGCCCGACGAGTCTGTGGAGTCGGTGATCGATTACGTTCAAGCAACCATTGATAATCCTGATATTCAAATTCATCCTGTGGGGTATCATGGAGATCCGTCTCCTGTATCAGATATCCGGTCACCAAGCTATAAGATTCTGCAACGAACAATCTACGAAGCTGCCGCAGAAGTAGAGCTTATTGTTGCGCCTTATCTGGTCGTGGGTGCAACGGACTCTCGCTACTTTACGGTGTTGTCTTCAAATATTTACAGATTTCTGCTTAACAAGCTGGGGCCTGAAGACATCAAAAGGATTCATGGGAACAATGAACGGATCGCGATAGAAGACTATCTGAAGGTTGTTCTCTTCTATTATCAACTCATCAGGAATTCTGATGAACTTTAAGAATGCAGGATTCCAGGGGGCAAGGGTTATCTTTATCCCCGCCTTCCGCTACGCTGAAGGCGGGACAGTTCCCCGCTTTTCATATTTATTGCTGCCTGCGGCAGCATTACATTGGGGAATCTTGGGGTCAAGGGGCCAAGGGTTCAAGGGTTCCAGGGTTCGAGGATTCGAGGGTTTGTTTACTAATTATTATCACAGTGTTTTAGTTTTCACTTGACCCCTGGAACCCTTGAACCCTTGTTTTATTCAACCCTGTAGCGCTTCAACCCCCAAATCCTTTTGACCCGCTAGATGGGAGACCTTATGACAGAAGGTGATTCACAATGAAAGTGATAAGATATTTTTACACGGTGATGCTTCTTTGCATACTGCCCTCCCTTGCAGAAGCACAGCCGGCCATTATCCGTGAACGGGATATCTTTACCCCTGTCAGGGCCCGGCATGGAATGGTCGTCGCCGCTGATCCGATTGCCGCAAAGATCGGACTGGAGGTCTTGAAGAAGGGAGGGAATGCCGTCGATGCAGCAGTGACAATGGGTTTTGTGATGGCCGTGACCTCCCCTCGGGCCGGAAATATCGGCGGCGGGGGATTCATGGTTCTCTATTCTGCAAAGAAGGGTGAGGTGTCTGCCATTGATTACCGGGAAAAGGCCCCGGCCAAAGCGTACCGGAATATGTTTCTGGATAAAGAGGGTCATGTGGATCCTGAACGGAGTCGATTCAGCCATCTCTCTGTCGGGGTCCCCGGGACTGTGGCTGGCCTGGCCCTGGCCCTGGAAAAACATGGAACCCTCTCTTTCAAAGAGGCATTGTCCCCTGCGATTGTTCTGGCCCGGGAGGGGTTTACGGTTTCACCCGGATTCTGTGAGTCGATCAGAATGAGAAAAGAGAGGCTCAATACATGGGCTTCCACAAGAGCCATCTTTTTCAAAAAGGATGGCGGTGTTTATGAGCCGGGGGACCTCTTTGTGCAGGAAGACCTGGCCGGGACCTTAAAAGCGATTGCAGAGAAAGGGATCAGTGCATTTTATCAAGGTGAGACTGCGGACTTGATCGTCAAAGAGATGGATGCCCATGGCGGATTGATATCCAGCAGAGACCTGGCAAGCTATCAACCGGTGATCCGAGAACCGGTTCATGGAATCTACCGGGGTCATGACATCTATTCCATGTCTCCGCCGAGTTCCGGCGGAGTCCATCTCATTCAAATCCTGAATATTCTAGAAGGGTATGAGATCTTCTTATCAGGACACAATTCAGCAGAGACGATCCACCTCATGGTCGAAAGCATGAAGCGGGCCTATGCCGACCGCTCCAGATATCTGGGTGATCCCGATTTTGTGAAGGTCCCGGTCCAGGGTTTGATTTCCAAAGCCTATGCAGCAGACCTGAGACGGGAGATCCAGAGGTCCAGGGCCACTTTGAGTCAAAAGATCATGCCGGGCATACCGACCGGTTACGAGAGTAACGACACCACTCATTTTTCTGTCGTGGACAACGAGGGGAATGCCGTCTCCAATACTTATACTCTCAATTTCAGTTTCGGTTCGGGTATCGTGGTCCAAGGCGCGGGTTTCCTGCTCAACAATGAGATGGATGATTTCAGCTCCAAACCAGGTGTGCCGAATGCCTATGGACTGGTGGGTGGGGCAGCCAATGCGATTGAACCGGAGAAGCGGATGCTCAGTTCCATGTCGCCGACCCTTGTTCTGAAGACGGGGAAACTGTTTATGGTGACAGGGAGTCCTGGCGGATCGAGGATTATTACGACAACACTACAAGTCATCATGAATGTCATTGACCATAAGATGAATATACAGGAAGCAGTGAACGCGCCGCGAATACATCACCAGTGGCTCCCGGATGAGATCAGAATGGAAAAGGGGATCAGTCCGGACACAATCGGGATTCTCAAAAAAATGGGACATGAGGTGAGAATAAACGATACCATGGGGGCCGCTGCAAGTATCATGGTGGATCAGGAACGGGGCATTCTTTTCGGCGCCTCTGACCCGAGGCAGCAGGGACAGGCATTCGGTTATTGACGGCATTTACTTCAGAAAGACATTTCGGAATCAACTTCCTCAGTTTCAGACACCCCGTAGTTGTGGTTTCTCCAGCCTTCAAGTATTCTTTTTTCAGGTCAAATTATTTCTTGGAAAGAAAAGAGGTGTGTTATGGGAGAGACTGTACGTTTATCCGCGGAGGAAGCTAGCCCGGATATTGCATGAGCGATTCTATTACGAGGCCGGATAAGCTGCCACATGCGGCGTTACAGAAAATTCTCTGACTTCGAAATATTTCAATATGTCTTCAGTCAGAAAATTTTCTGTGCCTTGCCTGTGACACTTCTGCGGCCTCTCATGACGATCACTCATGCAATATCCGGGCTAGGAACAAAGTTCGTTCCGGTTCGGCCCTGCTCGTCTGCGCCTATGGGGACGAGGAAAAATTCAAGAAGGTGCACCTGGAAGGTGCAATTTCACTGAACGAATTCATGTCCGGTATCTCCACTCTTCCAAAAGAGCGGGAGATTATCTTCTACTGTGCATGAAACAAGGAAGCGAGTGCTGCCGGTCAGGCAGAAAAATATGCTGCACAGGGATTTCAGATTGCCCATGTACTCGGGGGGGGAGTGGACGGTTGGAAGCAAGCAGGGTACCCGCTCTTGTAAGGTAGAATCGGTCATCCTTTTGGAAGGCGATAGTAAAATTAAAAAAGTTTTCAAATAATCAAAGCAGTTGATGGGATATGACATTTTTATGGTCCGCTTCAATTGATGGATTCGTAAGAGTTCACATTTCCCCTCCCTTGGCGGGAGGGGGGCAGAGGGGAGGGGGATGCAAAATGACTGAAATATAAATGCTTGTCACCCTCACCCCGTTAGAAGCTTAGTCTTATTGGAGAGTTATTACCAGGTATTAACACTCTTCAAAACTCCAAGGCTTCTAACGGGGCTCACCCACCCTCTCCCATTCCCGCAAAAACACCGGCATCTTCGACAAGGGAGAGGAATTCATTGGACTTTTTACGAATCCATCTCAATTAGCTCCACATTAAAAGAATGGCTAGAAGGGTTTGAAGGCCTATTCTGCTTTTTTATTCTAAATATTTATAAGTATTTTTGTCTCCCACCCTTTACAAATCGGCAGAATTGTGGCTTACTTTTTAGTTAATAAGATTACTCTTGTAAGGTAAATTTTTGAATGAAATATAAGCTCTCTTTAAAAATTCATGGAAGCAGGAAAACTTGATTTATTTCAGAGGATTAGGTACCATGAAACAAAACTGCTGGGAATACAAGATGTGCGGCAGGGAACCGGGAGGAGCGAAAATCAAGGCCTACGGCGTTTGCCCCGCTGCAATGGAGATGAGACTCAACGGTATCCACGGCGGTTTTAACGGGGGAAGATCGTGCTGGGTGGTGCCAGGTACTCTGTGTGAGAGAGATTTAAAGAAAAACTGTAAAGATGACTTTGAGATCTGTACAACCTGTGATTTCTACCAGCATGTTAAGACAGAAGAAAAGAATGCCTTCGTTTTCTCGGGGACCTTACTCACAGATTTGATTAATGGCCGGTAAGGAGACACCTCTCCCGATTATCCCTCCAGATAGAGAAGACGACCTCCATCATCTGGAGTTCGTTGATTCTGCTGATCTGGTTCTGTTCGTGGCCGGGAATCAGTTCATGGTAATGGATGAACTGGTAACCGCCTTCCAGAAAAAACACCCTGAGATCAAAAAAATCTATTACGAGACCCTTCCACCCGGTCTGGAGTTAAAACAGATCCTTACAGGAGGAGCGGTCTTCCGGGACCGTGTTCTCCGTGTGGTTCCCGACGTCTATGCCTCGGTATCCGTCAAGGCCATGGAACAGCTTGAGTCGGCCGGATTGATTGGAACCGGGAAGTACCGGCTCTACCTGCACAACCGGATCGTCCTGATGGTCCCTGAACAGAATCCACCCGGCATCTGTTCCGTTATGGACCTGGGACGTGATGAGATACGAATCTCTCAACCAAGTCCTGAATATGAGGATATTGCTTTTCACATCATGGATATGTACCGGCAGGTTGGGGGAGAAGAACTGGTTCACCGCATTATGGAAGAAAAACGGGCAGAAGGCACGACAATCCTGACCAGAGTCCACCACAGAGAAACACCGCTCAGAATGATAAGGAGGACCGTGGATGTGGGCCCGGTCTGGGCCACGGAGATCGATCATGCAAGAAGGATCGGGCTTCCTGTGGATGTGGTTGAACCGGGTGAAAAATTGGACCAAAGGGATCGGATCAATTATTATATCTGCCGGTTAAAGCTTGCCCCCCACCCGGAACAAGGCGAAGTATTTCTTGATTTTATCATGTCTCCTCATGCACAGCAGATTTATGCATCGTACGGATTTGTGCCGCATTAAACTTCACAACCCACTTGCGCTTCCCAGGACAGAGAGGTAAGATTTGACCATTAAAACCTGTGTCAGGTCTTGTGCGAGCGATCCATGGTCATGCACAAACCTAACTCCATGGTGCAGGGATAAGAAATCGTTAGGAGGTGTGCCATGAATAAAGCAATTATGCTCTCCGCAGATGGTTTTGAGGATATGGAATTTTTCTATCCTTTATATCGTCTCAGAGAAGAGGGCTGGAAAGTGGATGTGGCCAGTCACAGCAAGAAAGGCATTTTAGGTAAGCATGGTTATGAATACAAACCGGACCTCACCTTCAAAGATGTGAATCCTGAAAAATACGGTCTCTTGTTGATCCCCGGCGGTAAGGCTCCGGAATCTGTCAGGCTGGACCGGGATGCATTGAGAATCACCAGGTTTTTCTTCAAGAAGAAACGACCTGTTGCGGCGATCTGTCACGGTGCACAGGTTCTGATTTCAGCAGGTGTGGTGGAGGGAAGAAAGCTGACCTGCTGGAAAGGGATCAGGGACGATGTGATTGCGGCGGGCGGTACGTACAGTGATTGTATGGTGGCAGAAGACCACAATCTGATCACGTCGCGACAGCCTGATGATCTGCCTGCCTTTATGATGGATATTCTAAGCCTCATAGAGAAGAAGCCCATGGTCCACTTGAAAGAGGTTGTGGGCGGCATCTGATCGGCATGATCTTTCTTTTTCTCTTCTTTTGACAGGTGTACATGGGGGTGGTAAAATTTTATCACCCTCTCTATGCCTTTCTGATAAGAAAGGGAGGCAGGTAACTCTTATTTGTAAAGCTTAAATATGAGAGGGGTCTTCTTAAGGGAAACTCATCGATGATATTTATTGCAGGTGGAACAGGTTTTGTGGGCAGACACCTCCTGGAATCGCTCAAAGGTTCTGCCGTACCTGTACGGTGTCTGGTACGGGGCGATCAAAAGGCAGAATGGGTTCGGTCTATGGGGTTCGAGGCCGTCCGGGGTGATATCTCAGATCCTGATTCCCTCCAGGATGTCATGGAGGGAGTGGGGACCGTGGTTCACCTGGTGGGCATCATCCAGGAACAGGGTGAAACCACCTTTCAGTCCGTTCATATCACGGGGACACAAAATCTTGTAAACGAGGCCATTGCATCCAGTGTAAAAAGGTTTATCTACCAGTCGGCACTGGGCGCTGACCCGGATTCACCCTTCAAATATCTCAAGACAAAGGCCATGGCAGAGGAGATCGTTAAATCCTCGAACATCCCTTATATCATTTTCAGGCCATCGCTGATCATCGGCGGAGGAGACGGATTTACGGAAAGGACCAAGCAGCTGATCTCTGTGGGACCGGTCGTGCCCGTGCCCGGCAAGGGACAGGCCAGGTTTCAGCCTCTCTATATCAAAGACTGGATTCAGTGTTTCCACACCGTCCTTTCCAACGGTGAGTCCACAGAGAAAATGTACGAGCTGGGCGGGCCCGAACATCTGACCTATATAGAAATTCTGGATGAGATCATGAATGCCCTCCATGTGAAAAAAACCATCGTCCATATCCCCATGGGGCTCACAAGGCTCTCCCTCCCTTTTATGGGGATTATCCAATCTGTTGCCTCGTCCCTTGGCCGCACGATACCGGGTGTGACCGAGGAGCTTCTTGCTTTATTAGACCAGGATAATATTTGTGAGCTCGATGCGATTCAGAAACATTTCGGATTTACGCCTATGCGGCTCTCGGAGGCATTGGGAGAGTTCCTTAAAAACAGGGCATGACAGACGAAAAGAATTTACCACAGAGAACACAGAGACTAAAACATCTTCAGATAAGAACAACAGGATCTTGTGGGTGTATAAAAGCCATGATTCTATCTAAGCAAAGAATCCATGATATTGCTTTTCTCTGAGTTCTCTGTGGTTAATGTTCTATGAATTCTACCGGGGCGGGAAATTCTCTTTGAGAAAGCGGACGATATCGTCCGATTCATACATGGGCTTGCCGTCGATAAACATGCAGGGGATTTGGTACATTCCGCCTTCCTGAACAAGCCTCTTGTAATTTGGCGGCCAGAGAATGTTCTTGTAGTCCACATCCACCTTTAATTTCCAGATGGCCCGACGGACCTTCATGCAGAAGGGTCAGGCCGGGAACTGGTACAATTCAAGTTTCACGAGAAACTCCTCTCATTTATTAAGATATTCTCTATTGTAACTGTACCATGACCAAACCTCTTGTCAAGTCATACAGGGCTAGGACATGTGTTGCGGCAGGTGCGCACACTGGAAAAATCCGAATTTTCTGTTATATTAAAAAACAGATGAAGGAATAGATGATGTCCAATAAAACCATCACCATGACTGACCGGCTTTATGAGTATATGCACTCCGTTTCTCTGCGGGAACCGGAGATCCTGAGACAACTTCGAGAGGAGACGGCAAAGGATCCCATGGCCCAGATGCAGATCTCACCTGAGCAGGGCCAGTTCATGGCGCTCCTGGTAGAACTCCTGCATGCCGGGAGGGCGATTGAGGTGGGGGTTTACACGGGTTACAGTACGCTCTGTGTGGCCCTGGCCCTTCCTTCCGAAGGGAGGATTATTGCCTGTGATGTGTGTGAGGAATGGACCCGGGTGGCCCGCCGTTATTGGGAGAAAGCCGGTGTGCTTGACAAGATCGATCTCCGCCTGGCCCCGGCCATCCAGACACTGGATGATCTCATCCGCAGCGGGGAAAGCGGGACATTCGACTTTGTGTTTATCGATGCGGACAAGGAGAGTTATGACGAGTATTACGAACGGGCGCTGACACTCTGCCGCCCCGGCGGATTGATCGCTTTTGATAATGTTTTCTGGGACGGCCGGGTGGCGGACCCGGAGGTGGATGATGAGGAAACCACGGCCCTTAGGAAACTGAATAAAAAATTGCACCATGATGAACGGATAACCCTCAGTATGGTCCCGATCGCTGATGGACTGACCCTTGCACTCAAACGGAGATGAAAACGATTAAACTGACAACGCTCTTATCATTTGTTTTCTCATGGTTCTCTGTATTCTGTTGCACACCGGCCGACGGGGAAGAACGCCTTTTCCTTCAGGCGATCAAACTCCCACCGGGATTCAAGATAGATATTTATGCAGAAAATGTTGAGGGTGCACGCTCCATGGCACTGGGTAAGCAAGGCACACTCTTTGTGGGAACACGTAAAGCCGGGAAGGTCTACGCCGTCATAGACCGCAACAAGGACCAGTCCGCGGATGAGGTCTTGACCCTTGCGCGGGGATTGAATATACCCAATGGCGTGGCCTTCAGAGACGGAGCCCTCTATGTGGCCGAGGTCAACAGGATTCTCAGGTATGACAATATTGAATCACGTCTGAACAACCCGCCCCCACCCAAGGTGATCCATGACAGTCTTCCAAAGGACAAGCACCACGGGTGGAAGTTCATCCGTTTCGGACCGGATGGGATGCTCTATGTTCCGGTTGGTGCGCCATGCAATGTGTGTGAAAATAAGGATGAGCGTTATGCATCAATCATGAGAATTATACCCGACGGTTCCGGTCTTGAGGTTTTTGCACAGGGGGTTCGCAACACCGTCGGTTTCGACTGGGATCCCGATACAGAGGAACTCTGGTTTACGGACAACGGCAGAGACTGGCTCGGTGATGATCTGCCTCCGGACGAATTAAACCATGCGTCTCAATCCGGTCTGCATTTCGGCTTTCCCTACTGTCACGGCACCGATATTTCCGATCCGGGATTTGGCAGGAAGAGGCCGTGCAAGGAATTTGTGCCCCCGGCCATGGAACTTGGCCCGCACGTGGCGTCTTTAGGGATGCGATTCTATGTGGGCACCATGTTCCCGGAGACATACAAGAAACAAATTTTCATTGCCGAACATGGTTCCTGGAACCGCACATCTCCCATTGGATATCGTGTGACACTCGTGAGGCTGGAAAACAACCGCGCGGTCCGGTACGAAGTCTTTGCAGAGGGATGGCTGAAGAAGAGGAGCGCATGGGGGCGTCCTGTGGATCTTCTTGTCATGCCCGATGGCGCACTTCTGGTCTCGGATGATCATGGGGACAGGATTTATCGGATCAGCTATAAAAGCAGATGAAAGCGGTCTCCCTCTCCCGCACATTGGGTCCGATGTTGTCCGACCCAATGCGCGGGCCAGGAGATTTTAGATTAACACGTCATTTTTCAGTTCTTGAGAACGAAAGTGACTTTCATGGTCACACGGTACTCCGTTATCTTTCCACCTTCGACCACCACCTTCTCACTTTCAATCCAGGCACCCTTCACGTTTTGTAGTGTCTTGTTGGCCCGCTCAACACCATTTTTGACTGCATCATCAAAACTTACGGCGGAAGAGGAAATAATCTCGGTCACTTTTGCTACGGACATAAGTTTTCTCCTTTCTTAACGATTAAGTTTGTAGAGCTGCATGATTAGAACTGCCTCAGTTGAAAACAGACCTTACGGCCTTATCCGCGCACAACGTTTCAAATAGCTTAAAACAGCTTGAAATACAACACGTTGTGTCTTGAATATGTAAAATTTATCACTTTTTGCAACAGCCGGCTATTTGTTTTAAGAAGATCAAAAATATACCGTAGAATTATTCACTCTGCAAGTGTATAACGAGAAAAAATGGGTCTCCACGTCTATACACCCTGCTCAATAACTGTGTTCAGGGAACGGGCGGATGTAGGAGGCTCTGAAGTTTCAGCTTCTTATCGTGCCTGATATCCATATCATTTCTCTGTTGTTTAAGAATCGAGATCAGGATTGACAATGACCGGAAGGGTGATAAAGTTATCCCGTAATTTAAAAAAGTATTCTTCTCAGGTTATCTTTGATCTGTATTTGGTGAGATAGAAATGAAGGATCAAGAGTGTGTCCATTTCCTGCAATGGGCACTCCCCCAGCTGCGAATGAGGTGGCCTGGTTTTCGAAAGGTGCGGAGACAGGTCTGCAATAGAATTCACCGCCGTGTACAAGAACTGGGCCTGTCCGGCCTTGCCGCATATCAGTCACTCCTTGAAATTGACCCGTCCGAATGGCCGGCCCTGGATTCTCTTTGCCGCATTACCATTAGCTCTTTCTATCGGGACAAAGGTGTCTTTGACTTTCTGGGGAGTCACGTGCTGCCGGAGCTGGCAGAAGGGGTGCTCTCCCAGGGCAGTCATGAGGTCCGGTGCTGGAGTGCGGGCTGTGCCTCCGGAGAAGAGGCCTATTCTCTTAAACTGCTCTGGAGACTGACCGTTTCATCTCAGTTCCCTGGAATAGAAATGGAAATCACCGGTACGGATACAGACCCCGGCCTGATCCGTCGGGCACAAACTGCCTGTTACCGTGCAAGCAGCTTCAAAGAGCTTCCCGAGGCTTGGCGACAGGAGGCATTTATAGGTTCAGTGAACGGATATTGCCTGAGAGAGGAATTCAAACGGCATGCTCAGTTTATCAGACAGGATATCCGTTCAGAAGTCCCGAATGATCAATACCATCTTATCCTTTGCCGGAATCTTGCCTTTACCTATTTTGATGACAGCTTACAGCGGGAGGTCTTGCAGCGGCTCTGTAGTTGTCTGGTTCCGAAGGGTTTCCTCGTCGTCGGGACTCACGAAAGCCTTCCTTCCTGGATAACCGGAACGTTATTCACGCCCCGGATTCCAGGAATCTACCAGTCCTCATGACGTTTACTCGTGCAATGTCCGGGTGAATGAAAGAGATTGACGGTCACGGTCATCGATCAGAACATCTCATAAAAATATAAATAAATCATATGTTTATAGAGGGACTAAAAATATTGTTTCTTTTTCTTGACTTTACAGGGATGTAGGCATTAATGTATCATTCTATCCGCATACTGCAATATTTCTGCTACAAACATATAATTTTATACTGCAGGAGGTTTTATGTTGAATCATAAACTGGTGAAGGATCTTTTCATGCCAATTGAAGAATATCCGCATATTAAGGATGATTCTTCAATCAAGGAAGCATTCTCCATTCTCAATAAATATTATAAAAAGGGGTGCGGTTTCCGCACGATACTTGTAATGGATGAGCAGAATCATCTCAAAGGTGTACTGACACTGAGAGGTATGATACGGGCCGTGGTCCCCGGATTCTTAAAGAAAACCGCCTCATCACGTTCAGGGTTCCAGCCGTATCAGCCTGTTGAGCAGGACTATCCCAGCCTCCTGCTGATATGGCAGGAGGATTTTGCCGGGAAATGCAGAAAGGAAGCGGAAAAGCGAGTAGGAGAGGTGATGTCCCAGATAGAGGAGACAGTCAAGCTTGACGATGCTGTTGCAAAGTGCGCCTACCTCATGATTAAACATGACCTTATTGTCATTCCGGTGATTGATGATGGAAAGGCCATCGGTGTGATCCGTATGGTGGATGTCTTTAAAGAGATTAGCAATATGGTTGTTGAAGATTAAATAGATAGACAATGAAGCCTGTGAGGAGGGTAGATAATGCCAGATGGTGAAAAGCAGAAAGAAATACATATCCATCCTGAAAAAGAGAAGCTGGACGTGAAGAGGATATTTTTCATAATGCTCGGTTTGACCTTTTTCTTCATACTCTATTCGATGGGCCCCCTGCCCGATGCCGTGGATCCCATGGGGGAACATTTCCCTCTGAGCAAGGAGGGGAAAGCCGCCATTGCACTCTTTCTCCTGGCCGGAACCTGGTGGGTATTTGAGGTCATTCCCATTGGGGTGACGAGCCTAACCATCGGGGTGGTCCAGGCCCTCTTCCTGATCCGGCCGGCCAAGGTGGCCTTCAAGGATTTTATGGACCCTTCTGTCCTCTTTATTTTCGGCTCTATTGTGGTCGGCATGGTCTTTACCAAGGTGGGGCTGACCAAGAGACTCGCCTACAAGATGCTGAGCATCGTGGGTGAGAAGACGAGCATGATCTATCTGGGGTGCTTTGTGGTCACTGCGGCGCTGACGCACATCATGGCACACACCGCCGTGGCCGCGACCATGTTTCCCATCCTCATGGCGATCTACACCCTCTATGGGGAAGGGGACAAGCCCACGAAATTCGGAAAGGGCCTCTTTATCGGTATGGCCTTTGTGGCCGGTGCGGGTAGCATGATCACCCTCCTTGGTGCGGCACGGGGTGCCGTGGCCCTTGGGTTTTACAACGATATCGTGGGGAAGGACGTCACCTTTTTCGAACTGACAAGGTATATGTTCCCCATCGGATGGATCCTGACCTTTCTCTGCTGGGGCATGATGATGATCATGTTCAAGCCCGAGAAGAAGGTGATCCCCGGCCTGAAAGAGAAGGCAAAGAAACTCTACAAAGAAACAGGATCCATCACGAGGCAGGAGATCTTTGTGGCTGCCGTTGTGTTTGCCGTGATCCTGACGCTGTCGCTTAAATCGTTTATTCCGGCCATGAAGTTCCTGGACAAATCCGCCGTGGTCCTTGTTTCCACGGTTATCTTTTTCCTCTTTAAGATCCTGACCATCAAAGAACTCGAAGAAATTCCCTGGAATATCATTCTCCTCTTTGCCGGGGCCATGAGTATCGGTTTCTGCCTCTGGGATACCGGGGCGGCCAAGTGGCTGGCCATCAACTGGCTGGTCATGTTCAAAGAATCGAGCGCCTTTGTGTTTATCCTGGGCATCTCTTTCTTTGTGATGATCATGACCAACTTTATCATGAATGTTGCGGCCATCGCCATCTCGCTCCCTGTGGCACTGGTCATTGCGCCTTATCTGGGCGTGGCGCCGGAAGTGATCCTCTATTCGTCGCTGATTGTTTCGGCTTGTCCCTTTCTGCTCCTCGTGGGGGCGGCACCCAATGCCATCGCTTATGACTCGAAACAGTTCAGCACGGGACAGTTTTTTATGGCAGGGATACCGGGCAGTGTTGTCTTGATGGCTTTGGTGGCTTTTGCGGTTGCCGTGGTTTGGCCCCTCATGGGTATGCCGATTACAGTGCCGGTGCAGTAGGTGCTACAGAGGAAAACAACCCAATGGCCACCAAGGAACAAAGGCACAAAGAAAAGCTCTTGAAGATTAAAAGACAAATGCTTACTTTTGCTTCGTGTCTTCGTGACGAGAAGGAATGTATAGCCACTAAGACACCAAGGCACTAAGAAAGGCTTTGGAGGTTTGAAAAGCAAAAGTCATTTAGCCACGAAGATGCTAAGGCACAAAGAAGAGCTCTAAAAGATCAAAAAAAGGCAAATGCTTAGTTGTTCTTTGTGTCTTCGTGACTTTGTGGCGAAAAAGTTTTTGGCTTTTCTCTGTGCCCTCTGTGGTGAGGGATCTTTTTCTTTGAATCATGAGCCATCGTGAAGGTATTGAGAGGCGGATAGCATTATGGGATTTGATGCAGCACTGAACAAACATTTTATAGGCGCCATACCTGAGTCGGATTTTGTTGCCAGGACAGTCGGGGCTCTCTCTCATCAAGGCTTTACTCCTGATAATACCATTGCCTGCGTGGGCGTGTGCCGGGATGAGATCACGCAGCCCTTTGTCGAATCCGTCAAAGAGGCCTGGGGTGAGGCCTTCAACTTCTCCAGTCTGGCCGGCATGCTCTTTCTCGGGAAGACCGGCTTTACCGCAGCCCAACACCATGCCCCCGATGAAGAGGGAAGAGAGCGGTACATCGGTTTTGCGATGCCTCATATCGCTATTAGTTCAGAGGGGGAGATCGGCATCTGCCAGAGAGCGGGGCGAAAGGGCCCCTCTTCGGCCTGCGGTGCCTTGGCGGCGTTCCAGGCTGAGATGGCCGATGGCCGTTTGAAACTCGGACTCGATTTTGAAGATGTGGAGCAGAGCCTCATCAAAATGCGCCTACTCCAGGAGATCCCCTACGGCAAGGTGCCGGATCTTCTGGCCCTCACAAAAACCACCCTCAAGGTTATACAGAATGATCTAAAGCGGATGATCAAATTGACGGTCAATACCGACCGCAGCGATTACGCCGTATTTACAGGGATACAGATACACGGGCCGGACAGTAACTATATCTGGCCGGATCTGAGTTACTGTGTGGTGGATGGAGAGAAGCAGATACTAAAATTCTGAAAAGACGAAAAAGATTTATGGGGTTAAGAACTTCCCCCTCCCCTTTGTCCCCTCCCGCCAGGGGAGGGGAAATAAGGCTTTTTACGGGGCGTGCAAAGAAAATGAACAAAAAAGTTTTTTTAAAGATTTGTTTGCAGGGGTACAGGTGCAGAGCGATGGTAAAAAGGCTCATCACCAACTTTTACTTTTTAATATCTCTTTTATCTTCTCTTCATGCTCTTTTTCAACAATCAGGACTCTTTGATTCTTGGCTTCTTCGATCTTTTTCAGTAACTTGTTGAGGTCTACGGGCTTCTCCATAAAATCGACGGCGCCCTCTTTGATCGCCTCAACGCCTTTATCTACGGAGGCATGGCCGGTGAGCATAATGATCTGAAGGTCCGGGTTTTCACTTTTGATACGCTTCAGGGTCTCCATGCCGTCCACACCGGGCATGGCAAGATCCAGAACAATCGCGTCAAATCCTTTGGCTTTGGTCTTTTCTATGGCCGCCTCCCCCGTGGTAGACGTATCCACCTTCATTCCCCGGCCCTCTAATCGTTGAGAAAGGACTTTGAGAAACTCTTCTTCATCATCAACCAGCAGGATGTTTGCTTTTATTTCTTCCGACATTCGAACTTCCTCCAGATGATATTAATTGTTATTCTCTTCATCCATGATTTCCCGCGCCGTATCAAACTCTCCAGCTTCAGCAAAGGCAATTGCCGATAGGGTCCTTTCCAGCTTCTCTTTGTAAGCGACTTTTATTTTACCTAACAGGGTCTCGATGTCCGTGGGTTTTTTGAGAAAATCAAAACCGCCCAGCCTTATGGCTTCTTCTTCATCCTTGTCGGTCCCATGTCCTGTCAGGATAATCACCTGAATATTCGGATAGGTCTTTCTGATCTTTCGAAGGACATCCATGCCGTGAAGGCCCGGCATCTTCAGATCCAGGATCATCACATCCGGTTCTTTGTTTTCGACAGCAGAGAGTGCCTGCTCGCCGTCATAGACCGTTTCAACTTTGAGGTCACGCATCTTAAGTCTATTGGCAAGGGTATTGACAAAAGCTTCCTCGTCATCCACCAGTAATACTTTGATATTCTTATCTTTCATAGAATAAGTCTCCATTCATGAAATCATGGCTATCATGAAATCATGATTATAAAATAACGAAGTATTTACTCTTTTGTCAAGGGAATACTTATGGTGATCTCTTTAATCTCCTCCTGTTGCTCAATTTCACCATTTAGCTCCTTGATTGTGTTCAGGAAGAGATCCTGGAATATCAGGGGGGTGCTGTTATTTTCGTGGAGCGTGTCCCCTTGTTGACGGACCCTGACCACGGCCGATCCGTTTGTAACGGAGGTGCTGAAGATGATCTTGCTCCCAGGATCAAGACACTCCAGCTTTTCCTGAATCAGTGAGTAAAGGATCAGCTGAAGTTTGGAGGGGTTACTGTTGACGGAGGGGAGTTGATCCTGGAAATTCCCCTCCAGGGTGATCCTTTTCTGTTTGCTCAGGCGGTCCATCAGTACAATGAGTTCCTCGATAATCTCGTTCATGCTGAACGTCGAGGTGGGGTTGTCCATCCTGTGGCCGAAACGATTGAGTATATTGATGACACCAACGCTTCTCTTCAACTGGTCATCGATGGCCTGCAAGGTTGACAGAAAGAGCCCGGCTTCTTTTTTTTTCCTGGGCAGTTTGCCCATCTCGATCATGTCCTGAATTAGTCCCGACGACTCCTTGATAATGGCAAGATGGTTCTTCATCTCGTGGGTGTACGTGGCCAGGATTTTACCGATGAAGCTCAGTTGCAGGTTTTGTAAGTCTTTTTCTTTCGCGGCATCCATGGGAGCATCCATGTCAAGGTTAAACATTATCTTTCTTGTTCTTGGCCTGATCGATCTTAATGACCAGGTCGTCTATCTCCACCGGTTTTATCACGTAATCGAAGGCCCCCGTTAGAATCCCCTCTGAGGCACTCTTTTTCGATCCGAGACCGGAGAGGATGATGATTTCGATCGTTGGATGGGACCCTTTAATAATCTTCAAGGCCTCGATGCCGCTCACTCCGGGCATTTTGAGGTCCATCAGAACCACATCCGGCGGGTCACTGCGGATGGATGCAAAGGCCTCCTCGGCACTATATACGGCCGCGGCCTCGTAGTCGCGGATCTGCAAACGTTCTGCCAGGGTCGATGCGAATTCTTTTTCATCATCTACAATAATTACTTTCTTCATATTGCAAATCTGATGGTGAGCCCTTTGGGTGTATTATCGAGGATCTCTAGTTGTGCCTGATATCCTTTCAGGAGTCGGGCGCGGGTATTACTCAGGCCAATCCCTTTTTCAAAGAGATTGGTTTTGTCTGCAATTCCAATCCCTGTATCCGAAATCTCAAATTTTAACTTTCCCTCTTCTTTGAATATTTTAATACTGATGGTACCCCCATCAATAAGGCTTGCTAATCCGTGTTTTACAGAGTTTTCCACCAGGGGTTGTAGAAGCATAGGAGGAATT
>CAJICE010000108.1_pt1 | contig 19850 bp, 18 predicted proteins | sample 9199531 | NCBI WGS metagenome assembly CAJICE01 (sample SAMEA7708327, study PRJEB35096) | sediment metagenome | biome: marine neritic benthic zone biome [ENVO:01000025]; feature: sediment [ENVO:00002007]; material: shallow marine sediment [ENVO:03000034] sea grass bed [ENVO_01000059] ... | reverse complement strand
GGCCAATATCGGTCTCATTGGATTGGCATTAATTTCCATATCCGGTCAGGTCACTCCAGGAGATACCTTTTTTCCGCTCTATGTTCTGTCGGCCATTCTGGAAGTTGTTGCCATCTTTATCTTCGGTTACAATATTATTAAGACAATCTTTTTGGAGGGAGAGGGGACATAACAAAGGACCGTATCCAGGAACCGGTTTAGGTCTCGACAAAAAGTAAAAAGATAGAATATAATAAAAATATGCCCATATTCATTCTGAAATTGGAAAGTTCGCGATGTTGGTGATGCAAAAAGCAATATACTTCCCCATGATAAGTCATTCAATGATCAGAACCCCCTTCAAATACTCGTGCATCCTTGTCATCGCGGTATGCGCCCTGACCTCTCTCACTGGAGGGTGTGCAACCACCCCAAAATCATCCATGGAGATCAGCCATGCAAGCAAGCCTGATTCTGATCCTGCGAGGGATGTGGAACAGCGTCTCCGGACGGAAGCCATGCTCTGGGAGAATACTCCACACCGTATGGGCGGGACGACTCAGCGAGGCATAGACTGTTCCGGATTGGTCATGGTGATCAATCAGAAACTTTTCGGAATAGACCTGCCCCGAACCACAAAAGATCAGGCCAGGTCAGGCACTCCAATATCCAGAAGCCGGCTCCAGGCGGGAGACCTGGTCTTCTTTCAGCCGCCCGAATACAAGCGTCATGTGGGTATTTATCTGGGCCGCGGCGAGTTTCTTCATGCCTCGAGCAGCAATGGTGTTATGATCTCAAACATCCACGATCCGTACTGGCAGAAGTCATTCTGGACGGCACGTCGAATCTTTCCGATGTAGCCTGAAGTCAGCTCCGCCTTTATTCTGTTCTTTCAATCCCTCCCGGCAATTCGAATGCCCCTGTCCTCTTCACAGGCAGTTCTATTTTGTTGACCGCCATGCTCAACTGACATATATTGTCTTCATTACAAAGGAGTTCTAACCCGGACATTGCATGAGTGATCGTCATGAGAGGCCGAAGAAGTGCCGTAGGCAAGGCACAGAAAATTTACTGGCTGAAGCAGGTTGCCAGGCACGCCTGCCTGGCACCTTCTATTTCGAAGTCAGGAAATTTTCTGTAACGCCGCATATGGCAGCTTATACAGCCTCGCAATAGATTTACTCATGCAATATCCGGGTTAAACATCAGATAGATGATGACAGGATGATTTAACCGCAAAATGTTTCAATACCAGAAGCACAATCGTTTTTTTGCCCAGATCGCTGACGGCATGGAAGCCCTAGGGGTTCAGGAATTATCGAAGCTGGATGCGAAAAAAATCGATCCGGTTTACCGGGGGATCTATTTCCAAGCCGATCAGGAAACACTCTACCGTATCAATTACATGTCACGCCTGGTCACACGTGTTATCGCCCCCTTAATGACCTTCCAATGCCACAGCACAAAATATTTGTACAAAACATCCAGATCGATCCATTGGCCCGATCTTTTTACCACGGACCATACCTTTGCAGTTTTTGCCAGTGTTTCCCATAGCCGGATCAAACATTCCCAATATGCCGCACTCTGTCTGAAAGATGCCATCGCAGACACCTTTCGTGAAGCATCAGGCAAACGGCCTGACATTGATACTCTTCATCCCGATGTTTGGATTAATCTTTATATAGACAAGAACAAGGCGTCTATTGGTCTTGATACATCCGGTGGATCCCTTCACCGACGCGGTTACCGCACAGAGACTGTTGAAGCACCCATGCAGGAAACCGTTGCGGCTGCGATCATCAAGATGGCCGAATGGGAGGGCTCAAAACCCCTGTATGACCCCATGTGCGGATCCGGGACCCTCATCGCCGAGGCTCTGATGGCCTATTGCCGGATCCCTCCCGGATATTTCAGAAAGCGGTTCGGATTTGAATGGCTCCCGGATTTTGATCCTGACATCTGGGAATCGGTCCATGAGAATGGGAAACATACGATGCGGCACGTACCGGATGGATTGATTTCAGGCAGTGACATCTCCCCTCAAGCGATATCCGCAGCCAAGAAAAATGTTCGAAACCTCCCCTTTGGTGAGAGCATCCACCTGGACATCACCGATTTTCGTAAGATCCCCCAGTTGGAAGATACGGTCATTGTCTGCAATCCCCCTTATGGGATCCGGCTTGGTGAAAAAAAAGAACTGGTGAAATTATACAAGGATCTGGGTGATTTTCTGAAACAGCGCTGTCAGGGCTCAACAGCCTATCTCTATTTTGGCAATCGAGAAATGATCAAGCAGATCGGGCTTAAACCTTCCTGGAAAAAACCTTTGAAGAACGGCGGGCTGGACGGCAGGCTGGTAAAATATGAAATCTATTAAAAACTGGAATGCAGACTTGGCAGGATATTGGGTAATGTCTAATCATCAAGTGCAGGAAAGCACAACTGCTGAAAGGAAACGTAACGATTATTCATAGTATCTCTTTGTTACGTCTTTCCATTTGTCCTGGGCCTTGAGAATGAGTTCGATAAACTCCCTTACCGCTCCCCGGCCTCCGGGCTGGGTCAGGACCAGATCCGCCTGTTCCTTGGTTTCCGGATCGGCATCGGCCACCACAGCAGAGAGCCCTACCCTTCGGAAGACCGGCAGATCAATGAGGTCGTCTCCAATAAAGGCCATCTCTTCATCGGAGAGCTTAAGCCGCCTGGTCAACTCATCATAGGCCACAATCTTCTTCTTTGCGCCCTGATGGATCTCATCGATTCCAAGTTCTTTAGCCCTGTGATCCACGACCGAGGACTCCCTGCCCGTAATCACAGCAAATCGAAGTCCTGCCCGCTGGGCCAGCTTGATTCCGTGCCCGTCCCGAACATGAAAGGTCTTGCTCTCCACACCCTGAGAGTTATACGTAATGCCTCCGTCAGTCATGGCACCGTCCACATCGAGAAGTATCCAGCGGATCTTTCGGGCCTTTTCATCTATTGATTTCTCCATCAATCGCCCCTTCTCTCCTTCTTCATGGAATGACCGGTATGCCCGAACCCGCCTGAAGACCTCTCTGTTTCCGGAAGCTGGTCTACCTGGACCCAACCGGCACGAATCACCGGAGCAATCACCATCTGCGCAATCCGGTCCCCCCGGTGTACCGGAAACGGCTCAGGACTATGGTTGATCAGGAGGATTGCGATCTCTCCGCGATAGTCTGAATCAATGGTTCCCGGTGCATTGATGAGCCCGATCCCGTGTTTCAGGGCCAGGCCGCTCCGGGGCCGGACCTGCATCTCATACCCGTCGGGAAGAGCCAGGTAGATTCCTGTAGGTATCCTCTTCCATTGTCCAGGTTCAATGATCTCTTCCTTCTCCACGGCTGCAAAGAGGTCCATGCCCGATGCATGTTCAGACATGTATGCAGGAAGCGGAAGGTCCCGGCAGTCCTCCCGCTGGCGGATCTGTACATCGACCTTCTTCATGAAGAGAGCTCTTCTTTCTGAATCGGACCAATGGCGGCCATGGAAAGCTTATCCCCCCGGAAAGAGCCGGATGCAAGTTCCAGAATTTTCTCTGACGTGACCCCCTCGATCTCCCGTACCATATCATCAACCGACTGATAGCTCTCAAAATAGAGCGCCTGTTTTGCGATTCGGCTCATGACACTGGAACTGCTTTCCAGGCTGAGCATCAATCCGCCCTTCATATATTCTTTGGCCTTGCTCAATTCCTGGTCTGATACCGCCTGACTGGACAGGTCATCAAGCTGGTTCCGGATCACCTCTATCACGTCCCTGATCTTCTCTCTGCCGGTCCCCGTATAGATGGTCATACTCCCCGAATCGATATAACTGCTCAGGTAGGAGAAAACAGAATACGCCATTCCCCTCTTTTCACGGACTTCCTGAAAGAGTCTGGAACTCATATTGGTGCCCAGTATGGTGTTCAGAGCATAGAAAGCATACCGGTCCGGATGATTCTGTCTCAAACCCGGAAGAGAGAGGCATAGATGGACCTGTTCCAGGTCTTTATTCAGGACACGCGTGCCGGCATGATATGTCGGCGGCTTTAATGGGGACGGACCCGGAACAGATGCGTAGTCACCGAATCCCTGATGGATGGCCTGCACACAGGCTTCATGTTCAATGTTTCCTGCACAGGAGATGATCATCCCCTTTTGTGAGTACCTTTTCTCTATAAAATCAATGATGCCTTCTCTGTCAATTGAGGAGACACTCTCTTCTCGACCTGCAACGGGAAACCCCAAAGGCTGATTGGGCCAGACCACCTCCTGAATCAGATCATGGACATGGTCTTCAGGCTGATCTTCCTGCATCCGGATCTCTTCCAGGATCACCTGTCGTTCTTTTTCCAGTTCTTTCTCATCAAACCGTGAATGCAGAAAAATATCTGAAAGGATATCCAGGGCCACATCAAGATGTTCATCCAGGACCTTGATATAGTAAGTTGTCATTTCCCGGGAGGTAAAGGCATTGATCTCACCGCCCAGAGAATCCACTGCTGTGGAGATATCCAGAGAGGTCCGTCTATCCGTGCCCTTAAAGAGCATATGCTCCACAAAATGTGAGATCCCGTTCTTCTCAGGTGCTTCATGCCGGCTTCCTGTGGGGACCCAGATCCCGATGCAGACCGACCGGACATGAGGCATCTTTTCGGTTACCACCTTGATCCCGTTCTCAAGACAGGTCTTTTGAAACATGCCGTTTTGGCTACTTTTCATCATTGTTTCCAATGTTGCAACGAAGAGACCAGGTCACAAAGAATAAACAACTGCTTCCAAAAAAAATAAGCTTCGTTTACCCCTCCATCTTTTCTTCGTGCCTGGGTGTCTTCGTGGCAGAATAATGTCTTGTAGAATTAAAAAAAAAGAGGGGGATCAATCCCCCTCATGAAATAGACGATTTATCTGCTAATTCTTTTTCGCTTCCCTCAAGGCCTCTTTACGGCTGAGACGGATTTTCCCCTGCCGGTCAATCTCCAAAACTTTGACCGAAACCTGGTCTCCTTCACGGAGGATATCCTCCACACGATTGACACGTTCTTCTGCCAGCTGTGAGATGTGGACCAGCCCGTCGGTCCCGGGAAAGATTTCAACAAAAGCCCCGAAATCCATGATCTTCTTGACCGTCCCCGAATAGATCTTCCCGATCTGGGCCTCCTGAGTCAGGTCCTCGATGATCTTGATGGCGCTATCGCAGGCCTCGGAATCCGTGGAGGCAATCTTGATACTCCCGTCATCCTCCACATCGATCTTCACACCGGTCCTCTCCACAATACTCCGGATCATCTTTCCGCCGGGCCCGATGACATCCCGGATCTTGTCCGGATGAATCTTGATGGTGGTAATTCTCGGAGCATGCGTGGAGATATGCTCTCTGGGAGCCGAAAGGGATTCCAGCATCTTATGCAGGATATGTGAACGCCCTTCCTTGGCCTGTGCCAGGGCCCTGGACAGGATACTCCGGTCCACTCCGGAGATCTTTATATCCATCTGCAGGGCTGTCACACCGTTTTGGGTTCCCGTGACTTTGAAATCCATATCGCCTAAATGATCTTCCACACCAAGGATATCAGACAGGATGATCACCTCGTCTCCCTCCTTGATCAGTCCCATGGCAATACCCGAGACCGGTGCGTCGCTCGGGACACCGGCATCCATGAGGGAAAGGGCCCCACCGCAGACGGTCGCCATGGAGGAAGAGCCATTCGACTCGGTAATTTCCGAGACAATTCGGATCGTATAGGGAAACTTCTCTTCGTCAGGAATCATGTTCAGCAGAGCCCGTTCTGCAAGAGCCCCATGTCCGATCTCCCGCCTACCGGGGCCGCGCAGGAATTTGGCTTCACCAACACTGTAAGGCGGGAAGTTGTAATGGAGCATAAACCGCTTCATCGATTCTCCCTCCAGGGCATCGATCCTCTGTTCATCCGAAGATGTCCCTAATGTTGTCACCACAATAGCCTGTGTCTCACCCCGTGTAAACAGAGCGGAACCATGTGTTCTCGGGAGAAAACCAACCTGACAGTTAATGGGACGAACTTCGTCGAAAGAACGTCCGTCGACCCGCTTCTTCTCCTCCAGGATAAGCCGTCTGAGATCTTCCTTCTCTATCTCTCCACAGACATCGAGGATGAAATCCCTTCTCGATCCTTCCTCATCATCAAACTTCTCCACCATCGCATCAAAAACTTCATTCAGTGCATGCTGACGGGTGTGCTTGCCGGAAGTGGTATTGACAGAGCGAATCCGTTCCGTGGCCGCTGCCCGGATCTCCTCTGCAAGGTGAACCTCGGCTTCATCCGGGACGGGCGCCTCGATGACCCGTTTGACCGGGGCGATTTTTCGCTGGAGTTCCTCCTGGATCTCTACAATCCGGATGATCTCCTGGTGTCCATACTCTATGGCTTCAACCATGGTCTCTTCAGGGAGTTCCCTGGCACCGGCCTCAACCATGGTGACGGCATCACGGGTTCCTGCCACAATCAGGCTGAGATCGCTCTCTTCCATCTGCGCGTACGTAGGGTTGATCACAAAATCATCTTTGATCCGTCCCACCCGGACACCGGCTACAGGGCCTTCAAAGGGAACATCGGAGATGGAAAGTGCAGCCGATGCCCCGGTCAGGGCAATGACATCGCGAAAATTATCCTGATCCGCAGAGAGGACCGTGGCAATGACCTGTGTTTCAAAGAAATAGTTTTCCGGAAAGAGAGGCCGAAGAGGACGATCAATCAGCCTTGAGGTAAGGGTTTCATAATCGGAAGGCCTCGCCTCCCGTTTAAAAAAACCGCCGGGAATCTTTCCGGCGGCATAAAATTTTTCCTGATAATTAACCGTGAGGGGAAGAAAATCAACACCCTTACGCTGCGTGTATTCAGAGACTGCGGTGATCAGGACCACCGTATCCCCATACTGAACCATTACGGCACCTGAGGCTTGTTTGGCCACATTGCCTGTCTCTATGGTCAGGAGACGCCCTCCTACCATAGTTTCAACGTTTTTTATCATCATTTAACTGTGCTCCCATTCATGTCCTCACATCCGGGACAATGGCTGAGGGCCTGTCACGTGGACCACAGATAAACGCAGATAATGATCGGCCTTTTCGAACTGTCGGTCCCCATCTGTGTCCATCTGTGGTAAAAAATGCAGGCCCGTTTTCTCCTATTTACGTATACCCAATTGTTCAATCACTTGACGATATCTGCTGATATCCTTTTTGATCAGATAGTCCAGGAGCCTCCGTCTTTTGCCGACCAGTTTCAACAATCCTCGACGTGAATGATGGTCTTTCTTATGGGTTTTAAAATGTTCCGTAAGATAGGTGATCCGCTCCGAGATAATTGCGATCTGTACTTCCGGAGATCCGGTGTCGTTTTCGTGTTTTTTGAATGTGTCAATGACTTTCTGCTTCTGCTCCTTGACCAATGGCATTTCTTTTTTCACCTCCTTTTTTGTTCAGCGTAACATTTACAAAAAAAAACTACCCCTTGTCTCTTTCAGGTGGCTCACATATAGCGGTTTTCCAACCAAAAGCGACTTATATCGGCTATCTTTTTAGCATATCAGCCGGAACAAGTAAAGTTAATTTTTTATCCTGTCACAGAATACCTTTCTGGGCGACACAATCAATGTGCCGCTGGAAGATTGCCCGGCCATCCCGATGGCAAGGAATTTCCCGTTTTCACTATATATTCGAAGGAGATCGCCCGGATGTAATCTGCCTGGTTCCCGGGACAGGTCTTCTTCTGAGATGTCCTGTCCCCTGCAAATCTTATACGCCCGGTCTGAGTGAACTTCCACCGGTGTAAAATGCCTTAAAGGGGCATCCATGGGCACAAGGAGAGAGAGTGCCTTTTCCCGTCCCATCCCGTCGATCTCCGAGAGGGTATGTGCGTCCCTCTCTGTGAAGGTGGCACACTCGATCCGGCGCAGATCCGTAAGGTGTGCCCCCACCCCCAGTTTCCTGCCGATATCACGGCAAAGGGAACGGATGTAGGTTCCTCTGGAACAGCGAACGTAAAATGAAATTTCAGGAATGCCGCAATGCAGATCCCGAATCTCATAAATGGTTACGGAACGGGATCTTCGGGTGACCTCCTCACCATCCCTTGCATATTCATACAGTCGGCGTCCATTTTTTTTCAGAGCCGAAAACATAGGCGGAACCTGCTGGATATCACCCTGAAACCCCAGGACCACACTTCTGACCTGCTCCTCGTTAAGGCCTTTCAGGTCATGCCTCTTTGTGACCTGTCCGGACGCATCTTCGGTGTCGGTTTCTTCACCCAGTTTCATGCGAAGCCGATAGGCCTTGGGAATCTCAATCAGGTATTCCACAATACGTGTGGCCTGCCCTACACAGACGGGTAGAAGGCCCGTGGCATCGGGGTCAAGTGTTCCCGCATGGCCCACTTTCCGTACTCCAAGGATCTTGCGAAGCCTGGCCACCACATCGTGGGAGGACCATCCCGCGTGCTTGTCGATAATCAGAAGCCCGTGGGTGCTCAGTGGAGACGGTGGGTTGTGCCCACTTTCAGTTTTCTCTCTTACCAACGACTTCAGTACCATATTCGTCAGGCACCTCATCCTGCAGGGAATCCGCTATGATCTGGAGCACCCGGCCTTGTGCCTCCTCCAGGGTCCCGTTCATGACACAGCCGGCCGCATTATGGTGTCCGCCGCCGCCGAACTGTTCCGCGATGGCAGCCACATTCACTTTTCCTTTGGACCGCATGCTGACCTTCACCTTATTTTCATTGTTTTCACGAAAAAGAATCGCCACTTCCACTCCTTTAATGGAGCGGGGGTAATTCACAAAACCGTCGGTGTGTTCGTCCCGTGTGCCGGTCTTCAGTAAATACTCCTTACGGATGGTGCCCCATGCAAAACGGCCTTTCTCACTGACTCCGAGGGTCTTCAGAAAGAGGCCGAGCAGTTTCAATGACGAAAAAGACCTGGACTCGTAGACCTGTTCCGCGACATGCCAGGGATTGACACCAAAAGAGACCAGGTGAGAGGCGATGGAAAAGGCTTTGGGGGTTGAATTGGAATAGCGGAAGGAGCCCGTGTCTGCAAAGATCGAGGTATAGAGGCAGGTGGCGATAGGAAGATCCATCTGGACCGGGCCGTCTTTTTCCATTTCCCGGATTAAATCATAGACCAGTTCACCCGTTGCCGAGGCTTCAGAGTCCAGGAGATTCAATTCCCCTGTATGGTTATTGGTCAGGTGGTGATCGATCACAGCGACCTTGGACATGTGTGAACCATCCCATTGCAGTCCTGTCCGCTCCATCTCTCCACAGTCTGTGATGATGAGCAGATCCGGTTCAAAGGGTATCTTTTCCGAAACATGGATCTCATCCGCTGCTGGAAGGAACGAGAAGATATCAGGAACGGGATCTCTGTTTACTACGGCTGCCTTCTTTCCGAGCTTTTTCAGGTAGAGATAAAGGGCCAGTTCAGAGCTGATGCCATCCCCGTCCGGATTCACATGGGTGGTGATCACAATTTTATGGCTCTGATCAATAACCTCTTTAACACGGTTCAGATTATTATGTTTCATCCCCTTCATTATCCTTGTCTATTGAATGCAGGAGCTTCTGGATGTGGGCTCCGTACTCAATGGTTGGATCAATTTTGAATATGAGTTTTGGGATGGACTTTATTCTGAGGCGATGGAACAGCTCACTCCGGATAAAACCGGATGCATGATTCAAACCGTCAAGGACCTCTTCCTTATCCACATCATCCAGAAGAACACTGAAAAACACGGTCGCAGACTTCAGATCCTTGCTGATTTTAACATCTGCCACAGTGACATTCCTGACACGAGGATCCTTGACCTTTCTGAATAATATTTGCGAAATCTCGGCAATCATGAGATCCGAGATTCTCTCTATCCGAGAGGACTGCATTTATGGTCTCCAGAATCATAGAAGCTCAATCTGGTGGCGGAGGATATCCGCAACATGCATCCTGTCAATATGATTCACAATCTTGTCCAATTCGCTGTTCAATTTTGCTGAATCGTTTCCCACCATGGCAATTCCTATGGACGCACGCTGATGAAGGTCATGCGCATCGATTTCTGCAACGGAAACATTGTACCGGTTTTTGATCCGTTCCTTGATGGACTTGACCACCCGCCTTTTTCCTTTCAAGGAAGTATTTCCCGCTATATGCAGTTCGACGACGCAAACACCGACTCGCATGGCCTTTAAACCTGCACCCAAATGCTGAGGAGTGAATCGGATAGGGTTGAAATCAATCAACCCCTCCCGCCTCCTGAATGCTTGCTATACTATATCTCATTTATAGTTTTGCCGCTACTTTATCAAACGTATAGACTTCGATGATATCACTGATTTTGATATCATTATAATTTTCAATTCCTATGCCGCATTCAAAACCTGTTGCGACCTCTTTGACATCATCCTTGAACCGCCGCAGTGATGAGATCTTCCCTTCATAGATCACCACGTTGTCCCGGATCAGGCGGACATTAGCAGAACGTTCCACGACGCCATCCAGCACGTAACACCCGGCGACGTTCCCGATCTTAGGGACAGAAAAAACCTCCCGGATTTCAACACGGCCGAGGACCCGCTCTTTGAGTACAGGTTCGAGCAGACCTTCCATGGCCTTTCGGACATCCTGCTCCGCATCATAAATCACATTATAAAGACGGATATCCACCTTCTCGGCTTCTGCAAGCGCTGCAGCCTTGGGCTCGGGCCGGACATTAAACCCGATGATAATGGCATTGGATGCCGTGGCCAGGTTGACATCTGTCTCGGTGATTCCACCAACAGATCCATGGATAACCTTGAGTTCCACTGCACTGGTGCTCAAGCGCTCCAGTGTATCGGACATGGCCTCAACAGAGCCCTGCACATCCCCTTTGATGATGATGGGAAGCTCTTTGACCATCCCCTTCTGAATCTGCTGAAAGAGATCGTCCAGAGTCACACGATGCCCCTTGGTCAGGGCGGCTTCACGAAGACGAACGGAGCGGACCATCCCCACCTGCCGCGCCTTACGTTCATCTTCGACCACGATAAACGTGTCCCCTGCATTGGGTACACCGGACAGTCCGGTGATCTCGATGGGCATGGACGGTCCGGCAGAGAGAATCTTTTTCCCGCGATCATTGAGCATGACACGGATCTTCCCGGCATAGACACCACTGATGAAGGGATCCCCCACGTTCACCGTTCCGGTCTGGACAAGGACGGTAGCCACAGGGCCTCTGTTTTTGTCCAGGCGGGCCTCGACAATGGTCCCACTGGCCAGCCGATCAGGATCCGCCATGAGTTCCATGATATCCGCCTGAAGCAGAATCATCTCGAGAAGGTTCTCAATCCCGATCTTCTGTTTGGCAGAGACTTCCACAAAGATTGTCTTGCCGCCCCACTCTTCAGGGGAAAGATGATGCTCGCTCAGCTGTTGTTTAATCCTGTCGGGCTGAGCATCCGGCTTATCGATCTTGTTGATGGCCACCACAATCGGGACACCGGCCGCAGTCGCATGATGGATCGCTTCTACGGTCTGCGGCATGACGCCGTCATCGGCAGCCACGACAAGAACCACAATGTCCGTAACTTTGGCACCCCGTGCACGCATGGAAGTGAATGCTTCATGTCCCGGTGTATCCAGAAATGTAATCTTCTTCTCATCGTGACGCACCGTGTACGCACCGATATGCTGCGTAATACCGCCGGCCTCTTCTCCCACGACATCGGTCTTCCTGATCACATCGAGGAGGGATGTCTTCCCATGGTCCACATGCCCCATAATGGTCACCACCGGAGGACGGGACATCAGATTCTCCGGATTGTCCTGAACCTCCTCCAAAAGGGTCTCGTCCGTTTCAAGAGAGACCTGTTCCACTTCAAACTCATATTCTCCCGCAACAATCGTCAGCGCTTCTGCGTCCACAGGCTGATTGACCGTCACCATGGATCCCATCTCCATGAATTTGAGGATGAGATTATTGACAGGGATGTTCAGTCTTTCGGCCACATCCTTGACTGTCGTGGTTTCATCCCACCGGATGACATTCTTCTTCTCTTCTGCCACAACAGGTTCCTGGACCTCTTTCACCTTCTCCGGCTTTGCCTTCTTCTTTGGCTTGGCCCTGAGTTTTTTAGGTGTTCTCCGGACCTGTAATTCCAAAAGCTGGCCGGGAAGTATCTTCTTGGGTTTTTTCTGGACATGTTCAATCTTTTCGGCGCGGATACTGAGTTTACCTTTTTTCGCCTTGCCCTTGCCCCGGGTCACGGGGCGTTCAGGCTTATCTGAAACCGTTTCCTTCTTCTCCCCTTTCTTCCCTTTCTTCTTCTCTTTTTTCGTGAGTTTGGGTTTTTCTTTTTTCACTGCTGCGGCAGGTTTTTCCTTCAAAGCAGGAGCCGCTTCCTTCTCTTCGGACGGTGCAGACGGAAGGACCTCGACAACACCCTCGGATTCTTCCTTGACGGCCGCCTCGGCCACTACCTTTTCCTCCGGTTTCACGGCCACTGGCTCGCCTGGCACTCCTTCTTCAGGAGGGGCCTCGGGTTTTTTCGCAGGTTTCGGTACCGTCTTGGCTTTCCGGACGACCTTCTCTTCCACCTCGGCTTCCGCTGAGACCGGCACTTCTTCTTCAACCTTTTCAGGTTCAGGTGCAGCCTTTCTCTTCCGCCGAACCTTGAATTCCCCTTTGGGCTTAGGTTTCGCCTTGGCTTTGAGTTTCTTGACACCGGCCTTGCCTGAAAATTTTGCACGCACCTCTTCGGCATTATCATCAGGTACGACCGAAAGATTACTTTTGATATTTGGAGCGGTCTTTTCAAAGAACTTCAGAAGCTCTTTGGTCGTAATCCCGATCTCCTTGGCTAACTCATGAGCTCTCAGTTTTGCCATAAAACTATTCACCCCCGCCCAATTCTATCCGGTTTTGCATGTCGATCAACCTTGTCAGCTCCCTGCCGCCTCCCGCATCGAGAATCCCAAGGACCGGCTGCGGCGGCTTTCCGATTGAACTCCCAAGGTCCTTTCGGTTAAAGAGCACGCGTACCGGAACATCCCCCGCAGCGTTGTCTGACAATAAGCCCTTTCCATCCGACGCTTGCAACAGAAGATGCAGATCACCCTTTCGTAAAAACTTTCCGATCGATTCACGACCGGTGACAATTTTCTTGCCTTTCATTAATATGCCGATAAATGAAAGAATCTTTCTCTCCACTGCCTCCCTGATCCTGGCCTCAAGGCCTTTCAGCTCGGATGGATCCACAGGCCTTTTGAGTGCACGAGTGAGCACTCCTTTGCGAGCTGCTTTTCTAATACACGTGGCGTTGCAGCAGATATAGGCGCCTCGTCCAGGTAATTTGGCCTTCAGGTCCGGAACGAGCAGTCCTTCTGGCGAAGCTACAATACGTATCAGACTCTCCTGCTCTGCCACTTTTCTGCATGCCACGCAGGTTCGTTGAGGGGATCTTTGTCTCATCTGACTCAACCCAACCCTCCGTGACCGGTCTTAGGCCTTATTTTTCTCCTCCTCCAGGGTCATCTCTTCATCCGTCTCGGCTGAAGCCTCTTCTTCCCCATCACCGTGCTCTCCGGTATGTTCCTCTTCTTCCACGGTCTCGGTTTCTTCCACTTCTGCTTCGTCTGTTTCAGCTTGAGCTTCGGCTGCGGCCTCAGCTTCTCTTTCTGCAGCCTCTTTGGCCAATTCCTCAGCGACCCCTTCAGCATTCTGAATGATCTTCTCTGCGGTTTTAAGACCAATACCGGGAACAGTTGAAAGCTCTTCAGGTATTGCTGCAGCTAATTCGGCAACAGATGTATACCCCGAATCCAGGATCGCCCTGGCCGTTTTTTCGCCCACACCGGGTATTCTGGAGATCTCCTCAAGTGTCCTGTTATAGGCCTCCTGCTCAGACTGTGCCTCTTCCTGCTGTTCCCTGATCGATCTCTGGTACTCCTCCTCGCTCATAATATTAATCTGATAACCGGTCAGCTGAGATGCCAGACGGACATTTTGTCCTTTCTTCCCGATTGCCAGGGAGAGCTGATTCTCTTCCACAACCACCCATGCGGACTTCTCTTCTTCGTTGACTGCGATACGGGAAATCATAGCCGGACTCAGGGCCTTTTCGATATAATCACGGACCCGTTCGGTGTACTCGATAATATCGATCTTTTCACCTCTCAGTTCCTGGACCACGGCCTGGACACGAATTCCTTTCACACCCACACAGGCCCCCACAGGATCCACATTGGAATCATTGGAAACAACCGCAATCTTGGCCCGCTGGCCCGGTTCGCGTACAACCTTGGCTATATTGACCAACCCTTCATAGATTTCAGGGACTTCCGTCTCAAAAAGTTTGATCACAAACTTTGGGTCCGTCCTGGATAGTATGACCTGGGGCATCTTCGCCGAATCCCTGACATCCTGTATCAGGGCCCGGACACGGTCCCCGCGATTAAAACGTTCGCCGTAGATCTTGTCTCTCTGTGAGAGAAACCCTTCGGCCTTTCCAAGATCCACGACCAGGCCTCCCCGCTCCATACGCATTACGATTCCGTTAACGGTTTCACCGATACGGCCTCCAAACTCTTCAAGAATAACCTCGCGCTCTGCCTCACGGACACGCTGAAAGATGACCTGTTTAGCCGTCTGGGCGGCAATCCTGCCCAGTTCTACCACATCCAATCGGATGGCGAATTCATCTCCAACTTCAATGGTTTCATCATATTCCAGGGCTTCTTCCAGGGATATCTGCAGTTCCGGATCCTCCACCTTTTTAACAACCTCACGATAAAGAAAAGCTTCGATTTCTCCCTTCTGCTGGTTAATCTCCACTTCAATATTGTCTTCACCACCATATTTTTTCCTGGCAGCGGTCAATATTGCGGCCTGAATGGCCTCAATGATCGTCTCCTTGGGAATGTTTTTCTCCTTTCCAAGAATATTGATCATCTGCGTAAGGTTCGGTTCCATGGTTTTCTCCTTTAAGCCCTTAAATACTGGGGATCTCAACATAGATAAACTATCAGAAATCGACCTCCAGGTTGGCTTTTTCAATCTCGCTTAGCGGTATTCTCATCTCTTTGTCTGCTTTGATCTCAAGCCTTAAGGCCTCCCCATCAAGTCCTCTGTTGATACCGATAAAAACCTTCTGGTTTGCGATCGGTGTTAATAGTTTGATTTTAACCTTGTGATCTTTATAGCGATTATAATCCTGCACATTCCGTATGGGCCGGTTGATCCCAGGTGAGGAGACCTCCAGGTTATAACTCCCGGGAACAATGTCTTTCACATCCAGGAGTAAGCTTATCTCACGGCTCGCCTGCTGGCAATCATCCAGCGTGACGCCGCCTTCTTTATCGATAAATATACGTAAGAAAGAGCGATGGCCGGTCTTCTGGAACGTGAGTTCGAATAGTTCTAGACCCAGGGATGTCAGGACCGGCGTGACCAGATCCCTCACCTTTTCTTTTAATGGCATAATGGCTATAATAAAAAAAAATGGGCTCGTGAGAGCCCACTTTTTATTAGTGAACTTGAATTTGTTATATAATTATCACACCGTAAAAACAAAATCAAGTAAAAAAGGCACCTGGAATGAGCCTTGCCTCAAACATGCCGGGGGTATGGTGAATAATCACACTATTAAAAGAGTTTTTATTAAATGACCGGGCATGACGATACATCATGTATCAGTCCGTTCGTGAATCGCAGTTAAGAACTGGCCGTGAGCCGTGAAAATAAAAGATACATAGGACCTGTTGAAAAAGACTCAATCATGTCATAGCGAGGAACGATTCTGGCAACAAAGCAATCTCTAACTCATTTTAGAGAGGTCTAGACTGGATATTGCTTTGTTTCGCTTGCCATGATTGGGATAAAAGTTCATAAACAGTCCCACGAGCCCTATTTTATGAGGGACTGTCTGTTTATAGTGTTTCTAAAAAAAAAGTTATTTTTTTGTTGACAATGATTTTCATTTTCATTATACTGAATTAAATTTCGCTACCGGAGAGGACCTGTGTCACAATCCATGCTAGACAGATTCAATATTTTTCTTGTTAATCAAGGGCTTAGGATGACTGGCCAGAGGGAGTTGATTGCCCGAACCTTTTTTCAGAGCACGGGACATATCAGTACGGAGGAGCTTCACCTTCAGGTAAAGAAAGTGGCGCCGGGTATCGGTTTTGCCACGGTCTACCGGACCATTAAACTCCTCTCCGAGGCAGGACTCGCCCAGGGAAGAAGTTTTGGAGACACCTTTGCACGGTATGAATCAGCTTCGCAAAACGGACACCACGACCATCTTGTCTGCACAAGGTGCGGAAAGATCATCGAGTTTGAAAACGACCGCATCGAAGAGCTTCAAAAAGCAGTTGCAGTAAAACACGGTTATCATATCACAGATCACAAGCTGGAACTTTACGGCATATGCAGGAATTGCCAGAATTAGACAAGGCAATTTCCTGATTTTTTTTGACAGTTATTTGATAATGATTTTCATTTTCTTTTTTCAGGAGGTTCTTTTATGTGTCTTTCAGAGATTAGAAGAGGGCAGACCGTTCATGTCTCGCGCATTGACGATGAATCGATACGAACCCATCTCATCCGCTTCGGCATCGGAGAAGGGAGCCCGTTGAAGTGTCTGGAAAAGATCCCCTACGGCCCATTCATGCTCAAGCATAACCGTCAGGAGATCGCCATCGGCCGCGAAGTGGCAAAAAAAATTATCGTGCTGGGAGGTCACCGTTCATGAAAGTTGAACATCTCTATCATCATCACTCACCCCATACTGACGAATCACCTCAGAATGAGGTGAAGCGGATCGTTCTGGCCGGAAATCCTAACGTTGGCAAGTCGGTTTTTTTCGGTTATCTCACAGGCATCTATGTAGATGTCTCCAATTATCCAGGCACGACCGTTGAGATCGCCCGGGGCCATATGGGCGAAACCGAAATACTCGACACCCCCGGCATCTATGGCGTCTCTTCCTTCAACGATGAGGAACGGGTGGCCCGGGACATCATCCTTGAAGCAGATCTAATTCTTAATATCGTGGATGCCGTGCACCTGGAGCGGGACCTCTTTCTGACCCGGCAGCTCATCGACATGGGAAAACCGGTGGTGTTGGCCCTCAACTTCATGGATGAGGTTACAAAAGCGAATCTTAAGATTGATGTGGATCTGCTACAAGATCTCCTGGGGGTTGCGGTCATTCCCACCACTGCCGTCAAACACCAGGGCTTGGATGACGTCAGAGAGGCCCTCCTGGCAGCTCGACCGGGCCATCAGGATCCCGAACTGCACAGCAGACTTCATGAGATGCTTAATGTCGTCGGATCCCAGGCCGAGGCCCTGATGGTCCTTGAGGGAGATCCCCATGTCTCTGTCCGCCATGGCATCACCCCTGGAAATGAGAGGGAAAATCTATACATACAAAGGCGGAACAGGGTGAACGACGTGGTCCACCATGTGGTGCAGGACTCTTCAGGACGTACACAGTTCAGAGAGATCCTGGGCCGGGCGGCCGTCAATCCACTCACCGGCATACCGATCATGGCCTTCATGCTCTATGCCATGTACAAGGTCATCGGTGTCTGGGTGGCCGGCGATATCGTTGGGATCACTGAAGAGACCATCATGCAGGGTTATTACGAACCCTGGATCCGGAAGATCGTTGCGGTGGGCGTGGAGCCGGCTACCTGGCTGGGACAGATACTGACCGGGGAATTCGGCCTTCTCACCATGACCATTACTTATCTTCTGGGACTCCTGTTACCTCTGGTCATCGGTTTCTATTTCTTCCTCTCCGTCATGGAGGACTCGGGCTACCTGCCGAGGCTGGCAACACTTGTGGACCGTCTCATGACCTCACTGGGCCTGAATGGCCGCGCCGTAATCCCGATCATACTGGGATTCGGGTGCGTCCAACTGGGAACCATCACGACCCGACTTTTGAGCACCAGACGGGAAAAGTCCATTGCCACCACCCTTCTTAATTTTGCCATCCCCTGCTCCGCACAGATCGGAGTCATTGCAGGCATGCTGGCCGCTGTTGGGGGAGGGCTGGTCCTCGTTTATGTTGCCGTGATCTTCTCAGTCCTGGCCATCATAGGAACCATCATGAACCGACTCCTGCCCGGAGAATCCTCATCCCTGTTAATCGATCTGCCGCCCATGCGCCTCCCCAGGATGGATAATGTCCTGCGCAAAACCATCACCCGATCCTTCTTCTTTATGAAGGAGGCTTATCCCTGGTTCTTCCTTGGCTCTTTTATCGTGGCCGTGATGCAGGTCACGGGAGGGCTCGACATCTGGCAGAAAATTCTGGCACCCCTTACAGAAGGCTGGCTGCAGATCCCAAGAGAAGCGGCCACGGCCTTTGTCATGGGTTTGGTACGCCGTGACTTCGGTGCCGCAGGTCTGACCGACCTGGCCATGTCGCCCATGCAGATCGTGGTCTCCCTGGTTGTCATTACCCTCTTTGTTCCCTGCATCGCTTCGCTGATGATCCTCTTCAAGGAGCGGGGTTCACGGGAGGCCATGCTGATCTGGGGCGGCTCCTGGATTACAGCCTTTCTGGTGGGCGGAATCATCTCCCAAATTATGATGTAAGGAATCCCGATATGTTTCGTAAAAAAAGAAAGAAAAAAACGAGTGTGCCGGCCAGCACCTGTCCCCGGTGCAACTATCTCCTGGAGAGGCCTCACCTTCTCACCTGTCCCCGGTGCACGGAGAGCCTGCCGCAGGCTCATGGCTGTTCAGGGTGCGGGAAGTGCAATAAACACTGATTTTTTTAGGTTCAATTTGATAATGATTATCATTTTCTAAAATCATACACCATGTAAAAGGAATGACTTATGAAGAATAATATTTCATCTTTGTGTCTGCTCCTGCTGTTCGGCTGTGCAGTGCTTCTCTCCCATCCCATTCGGGTTGAAGCACACGATGACGAAGACCCTATCACTGTAGAAGAAGTCCAGGAGCTGAAACAAAGAGTTGAAGAACTGGAAAACAGGATCGAACACCAGGACAAACATATCCTGCACAAGCCGGAGACAAAGAGTGCCGCACGTTTTCTGGATGGGCTGGAATTCGGAGTGGGGGTAACCGGGATCGTCCAAGGCTCTTCAGGAGCGGAAGATCCGGTGGGAAAGGATCACACCGATGCGTCCGGTTCTCTGGACCTGGAGGTACAGGCTGCGATTGGAGATCAGGGAATGGCATTTTTACTGGTCGAGTCTCGCGAGGGGGGTGGATTGAACGATGACATCGAAACCCTGCATGGAATCAATGCCGATGCGGTAGACGACGACGGAGACTTTGAATTAACGGAAGCCTGGTATGAACACGCATTCCTGGGGGAAGACCTTTTATTTACGATCGGCAAAGTGGATCTCACCAATTACTTTGACAATAATGCTGTGGCCAATGATGAGACGCTTCAGTTTCTCTCCGATGGCTTTGTGAATAACATCGCTGTTGAGTTTCCTGAAGACAACGGACCGGGCCTGCGTCTGGCCTATAGTCCCAATGAGAAGTTTGAAATTGGACTCGGTCTCGGACAGGCCAATGGGGAATTTGAGGACGTGGACCGCGACACCTTTGGAATATTGGAGGCCATCTACAAACCTCTATTTCAAAACCTGGAGGGGAACTATCGCCTTTATGGCTGGTTGAATCGGAGCGATCATCCGGAATGGGACGACCCCACCGATGATGACGAACATAACTGGGGTATCGGGCTCAGCCTGGATCAAGCGTTTCATGAAAAGTTTACGGGATTTTTTCGTGCAGGAATGCAGGATGATTCGGTGAGTCAGGTTGACTACGCCTTGAGTGTGGGC
>CAJICE010000169.1_pt1 | contig 20075 bp, 15 predicted proteins | sample 9199531 | NCBI WGS metagenome assembly CAJICE01 (sample SAMEA7708327, study PRJEB35096) | sediment metagenome | biome: marine neritic benthic zone biome [ENVO:01000025]; feature: sediment [ENVO:00002007]; material: shallow marine sediment [ENVO:03000034] sea grass bed [ENVO_01000059] ... | reverse complement strand
ATTGACGATCCCCGCTTCTGTGTGATTTCCTGAAAGATTGACGATCCCCGCTTCTGTGCGATTTCCTGAAAGATTGATGATCCCCGTTTCTGTGCGATTTCCTGAAGGATTGACGATTCCCGCCTCTGTGTGAACGGCCAACCGAATGTCCCCGTCCGTGTCCGTTTCTAACGAGTATTATTGATGAACCCAAGTCTGATCCGTAACCCATGGAAGCTGGCTTCTGACCAGAATGGTTCATCTCGCCTGCCCGAACCGGGGAAACGAATCCCAGGATCATAAAAGATAATACGATGAATGGAATGGCCCAGTTTTTCACAACGGACCTCCTTCCTGAAATATATACAGATAAAATTCATGCTTATAAAACCCTTGATCTCTCGCACTATAATGACGTTCTGAAGAGTTCTCTTATTCGCTTTCAGTAAAAGCATACCCGTTGTGAATGAACCTGTCCATCGATGCAGGCGGCACGGGTGGGGGGATTTGGGGATGCCTCACAAGATAGAGGTGAGATGAAGATCTTCATCATTTCATCCGTATTAATGGGGATTCATAACATATTGATTTAGCTGCGTCTAAATACTCAGGAGGTCAAGGCTGCGCAGGGCTCAACGTTTAATCTCATCAGTAAGCCTTGAACTCTCAGACACATTTGATTTAAACATAAAAGGGAGGCAGGCCACTACTTGAATGTCAGACAAAATCCGTGTATTATAATATTTTTACGTTCTAAAGAGGGGAAGGGAAGACCCATGGGTTCACCGGAAATCGCCGTTTATTAGAATAAGGAGGCCTATGCGTTTTATTACAGGCCGGGTTATGATCGGTCTCGTCACAATTGCCGTCATTGCTGTGATGGTTATTTATTTCGCAAATTACAACTCTTCAGGTCCGCAAGAAACCGGTCCGAAATTCAAAGAGGTTCAGGTTGAGTACGGCACATTCCAAGTGGTTGTCACGGCGAACGGGGTGGTGCAACCAATGGACCGAATTGAAATTAAATCCAAGGCGAGCGGCCTTATTGAGGAACTCCCTGTGGAGGAAGGCGATTTTGTCCATCAGGGACAACTCATTGCCAGGCTCGATCAGAAAGATGAACGGACTGCATTGGACCAGGCACAGGCGGACCTGGATATTGCGAGGGCTGAACTCAAGCAGGCAAAACGTACCTATGACCGACGGAAAGAGCTGTTTGAAAGAGACCTCGTTTCCCGGGAAGAGCTCGATGAAAGTGAACAGAATTCGGCCGTGGCCCAGGGGAGGTTGGTTCGAGCCCAGACCGTTTTGGACCGGGCCAAGGAGCGGCTGAGCGAATCGATTGTCCGTGCGCCTATTGATGGCATCATCCTGAAAAAAAGTGTTGAAGAGGGGCAGATTATAGCTTCGGGAGTGACCAATGTAAGCGGGGGGACCCCGATTGTCGATATTGCCGACATGCGCTCCGTTTATGTGGAAGCGGGGATTGATGAAATCGATATTGGAAAAGTTCAAATCGATCAATCCGCCACAGTCGTAGCGGAGGCATATCCGGAACTACAGTTCAACGGTGAGGTGGTCCGCATCGCTCCGGAAGCAAAGATTGAACAGAATGTGACTCTCTTTAATGTTGTCATCGAAGTGGAGAACACAGACGGGAAATTGAAGTCGGGGATGAACACGACCATACAGATTACTATTGTCAATAAAGAGAACGTTCTTCTCGCCCCTGCCGTGGCCCTGCAGGTGAACTCAGAACCTGGGGACAGTTCGAAGACGAGGACGGTGCTCCTGAAACAGGGGAGTCAATTTGTGCCGCACCAGGTAGAAATTGGAATGTCGAATTTCAAGCAGACAGAAATTTTGTCCGGCCTGAAACAAGGGGACATTCTTGGGGTGTCTATGACCTCACGGTTAAAAGAGGAGAATGAGCGGCTCGAAGCTCGAATAAGAGACAGCCGAAGTTTTGGCCGTGCAAAAAACCAGACACGCCGTTAAGTACTCTTGTTTATTGACATCTGAAAATCCGGTCCTCTGGCCCCGTTAGAAGTTTTGCAATTGAAAGCAGTAGATCACTCAGAAAAAACAATAGCCCACTATACAGAACTTCTAACGGGGCTGGGCCGGGTCAGAGTTGAAAGTCTGTGCCGTCTTATTTCGTGAGAGAAATTCGAAATTCGAAGTCCTAAATCCGAAACGGTTCGGCAAGCCGTTCGACAGGCTCACGGTCCTGAGCAGAGTCGAAGGACTCACCGCCCTGAGCCAATTCGAAGGGCAAATTCGAATGACCGAAATCTAAAGTTCAAAACTTTTTTACCCACATATTGTATCATCATGTGTGGGATTGGATCTTGCGAAATAGATTCTCTCATGCACGATCCGTGTTCAACATAACAATATTTAAGGGCTTTTGAACATTTGAGTTTTGAGTTTAGGATTTGTTTAGGATTTCGATATTCGGATTTCGTATTTTCTGCGAGACCCTGTCCAAGCACCTTTCAGGGGTGACGCAAAAACATGTCCTCTGGGCGTGGATATTTACTAATATGGTATCGCACCTTTTTACCGTCGCTAAGCACTGGACTGCTAATCATCTCCAGGTGCGTTGGGAATCTATAGATGGCCGTTTTTGAAAATCTGCTTCTTGCACTACAGAGCCTCAAAGCAAATCCCTTGAGATCGGTTCTGACCCTCGTGGGAATCGCTGTCGGAATCGGCGCCGTACTTTACGTCGTTGTCCTGGGAGAGATCACAAAGAAGCGTGTGCAGGAGCGTCTTGAGTCATTGGGAACGAACATCCTGTTGGTACGCCCCGGCTTTTCACGTATGCGAGGAGTTCGATCCGGTGAAAACGTGGTGAACCTTAAATGGGCCGATGCCCGGGAGATTGCCGCGACATCCCAGGTTATCACTGAGGCGGTACCGACTTATTCTTCTCCAGGGGTCGTCGAATACAGGGATCAGAGCTGGACAACCCGTGTAACGGGGACGACCCCGGCGTACGAATCTGTGAATAACGATCATCCCATTGAAGGCCGTTTTTATAATAGCGATGAGCTAAGACATCGGTCACGGGTCTGTGTCCTGGGAGCCACGGTCAACGAGAAGTTGTTTGGAGACAAATCTTCCATCGGCAAAGTGATATTTATTAAATCCAGGCGCTATACAGTAATCGGGCTCTTGGGGGCTAAAGGGGAGAGCTGGTGGAACCCGGACGATCAGGTCTTCATCCCCCTGACCACTGCGCAGGAACGGCTCTTCGGTGTTGACTATCTGTCAAGTATTCTGGCGCAAATGCGCTCCGCAGAGGATCATGATGAAGCCCTTTTTGACATCGAGACTATCCTGCGCCGTAATCACCGGTTACGGCCGGATCAGGACAATGATTTCCGGGTCCGGCGGCAGGACCTTTATCTGGCAACAGTACAGGAAACGACTCGGGAGATCGCCAATCTTGTCATTCTGATTGCCTTGGTGTCACTGGTGGTGGGAGGGATCGGAATCGCGAATGTGATGCTCGTGTCAGTCACGGAGCGCATTCGGGAAATCGGCATACGCCGTGCGGTCGGGGCCAAGAGAATTCACATCCTCGTGCAATTCCTGATTGAAGCCGTAATTCTGGGACTGCTCGGCGGGATCCTGGGAATTGTTGTCGGGATGACCTTGAACCACTTCAGTGTCGGTGAGGGACTCCTTTTACCCTGGAAATGGATCGGCTACAGTTTTCTTATTTGTGCCGGCATCGGCATCGTGGCCGGTCTTTACCCGGCCCTTCGTGCGGCCAACAAGGATGTAATCGAAGCCCTGCGATACGAATAGGATTTATTGGGGACACCCCCCCTATTTATTAACCTAATCAGAGTTAAGCAGTGAAAATCAGGGAATGCCCCAATAAATCGGGATGTGCATGCCATGCTCATTGAAATGAATGATGTAGTGAAAACGTATCTGGTCGGGCAAATCAAAGTGCCTGCCCTTCGCGGCATCACCCTGAAGATTGATGCCAATGAGTACGTTGCAATCATGGGGCCGTCGGGTTCGGGTAAGTCAACCCTGATGAACATCCTGGGGTGCCTGGATTCGCCGTCCAGGGGCATCTATTATCTTGGCACCCAGGATGTGAGCGGCTTTAATGACAACCAGTTATCGGAAGTGCGGAACAAAAAAATCGGATTTGTCTTCCAGACCTTCAACCTGCTTCCCCGTGCAACAGCCCTGCACAATGTAGAGCTTCCCCTGATCTATATGAATATGCCGTCTTCTGAACGGAAGCGATTGGCCAGAGAGGCGCTCGAACAGGTAGGACTTTCGGACAGGATGAAACATAAACCCAGCGAACTGTCCGGTGGTCAGCGGCAAAGGGTCGCTATTGCCAGGGCACTCGTGAATAAACCATCCCTTATCCTGGCAGACGAACCCACTGGAAACCTGGACAGCAAAACCGGTGCAGAGATCATGGACGTCATCAAAAGACTTTATGAGCAGGGTGTGACAGTGGTACTGGTGACCCACGAAGAATACATAGCAGAGTATGCCGGACGAATCATACGGCTCCACGACGGCTTAATAGATAAGCAAAGTTAGCGCACTGGGTACAGGTATCCCTGTTTTCTGAGGCCACAAACTATCATGAGTTTTTTTCGCAAATTATTTCATCTGATCAAAGATTATGTCGTACAGCGACTTGAGTCAACACCGGAAGTTTATGAACAGAGAATCTTCAACGATATGGAAAAGTTGTACAGTAATATCCGCAAGGGTGATGTGGTGCTGGTTGAAGGACGCTCGAAAATGAGTACCATTATTAAGTTATTTTCTCACAGTCATTGGAGTCATGTTGCGCTATATGTGGGTGATGAATTAATTAAAAAAGGGGAAGCTTTACGGGAAAAATATCGAAGTGAGTTTGGAAGCGATGCCGGCCATCTACTTGTCGAGGCCTTTGTGGGGCCAGGGGTTATTGCATCGCCGATCAAGAAGTATCAGTACTACAACCTTCGGTTGTGCAGGCCTTACGGCATCTCGAAACAGGATCTGGAAGCCGTGGTGGAAGATGTCATCAGTAATCTCGGAAAGCACTATGATGAGCAGAATATCATTGACCTTGCACTCATGCTTCTCCCTGTCTGGATCAATCCTTTCAAGAAACGCAGTATAAAGGCTTGCCTCGGTAAATGCACTGACTTTCAGGTAATCTGCTCGGGGTTGATCTCGAAGGCCTTTCAGAGTGTAAGATACCCAATCGTTCCCGCGGTAGCGTCATCGACTACAGGTCAAAAGACCCTCCCGATGAATCCTTACGGAAAGCTGGTCATGCGCCATTACTCGCAGATCTTGCCGCGTGATTTTGATCTCAGCCCCAACTTTGAGATCATCAAATTTAACATCATAGAGGAAGGGGAATTTGATTATAAATCACTGTGGCAGGATAACGGAGAAAAGGAGAAAGAAGAAGCCGGAAAATAATATGATAGGGGTGAATCAAAAAGATCAATGAAAATCGAAGAGGATTCCCATGAGAAATGACGGGTCTTTTGAACCTTCGGACTTACCTATTACGGATGGCAAAGTTTATCATTTAAGGCTAGAGCCGGAGGAATTGGCCAATCATATAATCATTGTCGGTGATCCGGAAAGGGTCCCTTTTATTGCGGATGAATTTTTCGACACCAGAGAAGTGGATCGGTCTCACAGAGGGCTCAGAACCATTACCGGATCGGTTAAGGATACGGGCCAACGGGTTTCGGTCCTGACGTCCGGTATGGGGACCCCATCTCTCGAGATTGTTCTCAATGAGATCGTTGCCCTCCATGAGATTGATTTTCGGGCCATGGCACGGAAAACAGAATACGACAGGCTCATCATCATACGTGTGGGCACTTCAGGAGGTATTCAGCCAAATACAGAACTGGGGACACTCATCGTGACCGAGTATGTGATCGGTCTGGACAATACAGGCTTCTTCCAGGATGCGCCCTATCCTGACCCGTTCTGTCAAAGGCTGGAAGAAAAAATCAGAGAGGCCATTGACAAGGAGATTTCCCGGGACTCACGTTTTAAAGGTAAACTCTTTCCCTATGTTTCAAGAGCTGATCCCGATCTGGCGGATGCCCTGGAATGTGAAGCGCAAACATTGGGGGTCTCCTGCAAGAGAGGGGTGACTGTATCAAATTCAGGGTTTTTTGCCAATCAGGGCCGTGAGGTATCGAGGGTCCCCTTGACCGTCCCGGAGATAGACGGCGTTCTTGCCGCCGTGGATACGGGTATCCAGGGGTTCAAGATAGAAAATATGGAGATGGAGGCAAGTTTTCTGCTCCATTATATGGGGGCTCTCGGGCATGGAGCGGGCTGTATCTGCCCTGTGATCGATCACCGTCGGAAAGGGTTGTTTATGCATGACTACACCCACTCTATTCGAGATGTTGCAAGAGTGGCGTTACAGGCACTGCGCAGACTGGCAGAGGGATAAACCTTGTTAGGCTTCAACGATCTTCCTGGTTTTGGCTGACCTGAACTTTTCGGGATAAAAGAAGCGTCTGTCAGTATTTTATGAAAAGCGAATCAGCAGTAGCCTATTGGAATAAGACTCATGCAATATCCGGGTTAAACGGATGAACAAGGCTTTTCTTGACTTTATCGTCATCAAGGGTTAGCATATCTCCCGCATCAAAATAAGAAAGCGATAATGTGAGGAGTTTGTAGCGGGGATTCGTTCCGCTTAACTTTTTTCGCTCTGGTCGATTATTCTTACTCAGGAGGGCGCGAACAGTGAAAAAATATTTGATGTTGTCAGTTGTTATAACAATCAGTCTTTTCTTTTTCAATGGGCTTGTTTTTGGCCAGTCTGAAGTCCTGAAGGACAACATTTATGACCCCGGTCCCTTAAAACCGATAGATAGTAAATTGAAGGTGAAAGCCGGAGACCCGGCCCCGGACTTTATGCTCCCCTCTGTGTCAGGGAAGAAAATTTCTCTCAGTCAGTTCAAAGGAGATAAGAATGTTGTGCTTTCCTTTGTCCCGGCAGCCTTTACACCGGTCTGTTCTGAGCAGTGGCCCGGGTATAATCTTGTCAAGGATGTGTTTGACGAGGGTGATGCCGTACTTCTTGGTATTTCCGTAGATAATATTCCAACTCTGTACGCATGGACCAGGCAGATGGGGCCGTTATGGTTTGAAGTGCTTTCAGATTTCTGGCCGCATGGCACCGTTACAGATAAATATGGTGTCCTTCGTTCGGACGGTTTTTCAGAGCGTGCCGTATTTGTAATTGATAAAGAGGGTATTATTCGGGCCGCAATCGTGATGGACATCAATAAGAAACCAGATTTTGAGCCCTGTGCCTCAGCACTGAAGAAGCTGGTCGAGGAATAAGCTGCAAGGGTGATGCTCCCTTTGTTGTTCTTAAGCAAAAAAAAACTCCACGGTAGATCGTGGAGCTTTTTGGTTCAAAATGTTTATTGTTACATTACATCTTGATAACGTTGCTGGCCTGAGGTCCTTTTTGCCCGTCGGTCACGTCAAAGCTTACCTTTTGGCCTTCTTCCAGGGTCTTGAAACCTTCATCCTGGATCGAGGAAAAATGGACAAATACATCTGGCCCATCTTCCTGCTCGATAAAACCAAAACCCTTGCCATCATTGAACCACTTTACTGTACCTTCTGACATTTCTTCTCCTTTTTCTTTCAGAACTAAAACAGTAATCAAATGTGCAGTTTCGATCGATTCCCAGTAAAAAACCGCACAGTTCTGATTGTCTGTGCGGTTTATGTCTCACTCATTTACGATGATAAATCTGCACAACCCTAACTTAAAAAAATATTAGAACATATGCGTATACTGATGTCAAGGTTTTTTTTGATGGTTGCATTTATTCGTTTTGTACTTTGCTCTGTTCCTTCTTCTCTTCCACAATCTCAAGGAGTTCAACTTCGAATATCAGTGTTGCATTGGGCCCGATCTTCTGGCCGGCCCCCCGTTCACCATAGGCGAGATCGGACGGAATAAAGAGGCGGTACGTGCTCCCCACAGGCATGAGCTGAAGCCCTTCGGTCCAGCCCCGGATCACTCCATTCAACGGGAAGGTCGCTGGCTGGCCACGCTTGCGGGAGCTGTCGAACTCCGTGCCGTCGATCAGAGTGCCGACATAGTGAACACTGACCTTATCGGTATCTTTGGGTTTGGGACCGTTTCCTTCGGTGAGTACCATGTACTGCAGGCCGCTTTCAGTGGTAACTACCCCCTCTTTTTTACCATTCTCCCCAATAAAGACCTCACCTTCTACTTTATTCTTCTCTTTAAGTTCATTTGTCCTTTGGGCATGCTCTTTCCTCACCTTCTCAGCATACTCTTTCTTGACCAGTGACGCCTCTTCTGTTGTGAGAAGAGTCTCTCTCCCTTCAAAGCTATCCTCAATACCCTGAAAAAGAAACTCAAGATCGATTTCTGTCCGGCGATTTACTAAATTTTTTCCTATATCCATGCCGGCAGCATAACTTACTTTCTCATTGGAGGTTGTCAGTTCCCTCTTTGGCACCTTTTCCTCCACAGGGGGCGTACATGCCAACCAGAAAAGAGATAAAGAGAGAACTGAAATCAATAAGAGTATGCGTTTCATGGCCATTTCCTTTCTATAATTAGGTCAACCCGGATATTGCATGAGTAAATCTATTACAAGACCGGATAAGCTGCCACATGCTGCGTTACAAAAAAATTCCTGACTTCGAAATAGAAGGTGCCAGGCAGGCCTGCCTGGCAACCTGCTTCAGCCAGAAAATTTTCTGCGCCTTGCCTGTGGCGCTTTTACGGCATCTCATGACGATCTATCATGCAGTATCCGGGTAAAATTAATAAACCATCTATAATTGACCCCTTGTTGCAGATTTCTCCGTGTTTTATTCCACGATTTCCAGTAATTCAATGTCGAATATGAGTGTAGTATTGGGCCCGATCTTCTGGCCTGCGCCCCGTTGGCCGTAGGCAAGTCCGGGCGGGATAAAGAGGCGGTATTGACTCCCCACGGGCATGAGCTGCAGAGCTTCTTCCCAGCCGCGGATGACTCCTTTCAAATTAAAAGTGACCGGCTTTCCCCGTTTATATGAGCTGTCAAATTCTGTACCGTCGATCAGGGCCCCCGTATAGTTTACCCTTACCTGGTCATTCTCTTTGGGTTTAGGGCCATCCCCCTCACTGAGAACCCTATACTGAAGCCCGCTCTCAGTGGTTATAATCCCCTGTTTTCTCCCGTTCTCCTCAAGAAAAGCCTCACCTTCCTTGAGATTCTTTTCAGCCCGTGCAGTCTGATCCTGAATGTTCTTTCTCTGCAAGCTTTCAGAAAAATCTTTCTTGATCTGGTTTGCCTCCTTTTTTGTGATGAGGGGCTCTTTATCATGGAGGTTATCCTCAATTCCCTGAACTAATGTGTCAAGATCGATCGTTGTGTCCATGATTTTCAATCTATTACCGATATCCTGACCCAAGATATACATGATCTTTTCTGAGTAGGTATTGAGCTCTTTTTTCCTGGTTTTTTCGGACGTGGAATGAGCGCATGAAGACAAGACAATGAACAAGGCTAAAACTGATATCAGGATGGCTGTCCGCTTCACAAGGATGACCTTTCTATTCGGCTTATTATGACAGGATAAGAATCGAAGGGATTATAATCGAATTTTGTTGAGAAATTCAAGCAGAAATCCAGACGGTTTCAATGATGTCAAGTATTCAATGGTGTCAGACAGAACGTGCCTGACACCATTAACCCGGATATTGCGTGAGTAATCGCGATGAGAGGCTGTAGAAGAGCCACAGGCAAGGCGCAGAAAATTTTCTGACTGAAGACATATTGAAATATTTAGAAGTCAGAAAATTTTTTGTAACGCAGCATGTGGCAGCTTATCCGGCCTCGTAATAGATTCACTCATGCAATCTCCGGGTTAACCTACCGATCTTCGGGCGGCACAATCGTGTGCGAAGGGTTTGAAGCCTTGCCCGGTCTGATGATTTTTCCTGTGCGCCAGATTCCGTTTGTGCTGTAGCACTCCCAGGCCCAGCGCAGCCATCGGAGCAGGGCAAAGGCCAGCCACAAGGCCCAGGCCAGCATGAGGAGCCGATAGATCAGCATGGGGACTGTCAGGATCCATGCCTGAGGCAGAACAAGGTCGGCTCTGTCCATGTACCACCGGAGCATGAAGGCCGTGGAGCCGTTTCCGGCAATCTGCATATCCGGATATCCGAGCAGACCCTGCTGAATGGCAAAAAGGAGAGAGGACAGGGCCATGATGGTCAGGGCGCCGATTCCGATCTGTGTCAAATTGAAGACCTTGTAGTCAAGTTTCTCATCGTCTCCGAAATTCTTTCTCCATCCCACCACAAAAAACCAGGCCGCAACCACTATGGCCGTATAGACCGATGCCGCGCTGAGGCCCAATCCCAGAAGGAGCCAGTGTTGTGTTCTCAGAGGAGTGGCCTTGACCCGGCCCAATGCCATGGAGAGTAGGATCACGACCAGAAGCACTCCCCAGAAGAGAACCGCAGGTCCCAGGTCCGGACCGTTGGTGAACAGAATCCATCGGTTGCGGGGGACCGTGATATCAATCATGGCATTGACACTCTCCACTCCCAGTTCGATGCCGGGCGTCCTGTAACTCTGTGAAATGCCGCTTGATTGTTGGAATTGCAGTGCCATGCTTTGCGATCCCGGGATCAGGGGAAGGGTGACTCGGTTTCCTTCCTGTCGGATCGACTGCTCAACACCGTTGATACTCACCGATTGAAGGCGGGCTTCAGTGGGAAGCTTCAGGGTATGCTGTCCTCCCTGGCTGCTGCGGATATTCAGGGTCAGGGTGGTGCTGGTGGCCCGCTGTCCCGGTGTCACCACAATCTGTGTTCTATCTATGGTAAAAGTTTTGCCCGGAACCCCTTCCGGCCGGGTGATGTGAATCGTAATGCTTTCACCGGGCCAGGGGCGGAATGTCGGTAGCCAGCGGCTCTGGCTCTGGTGATGGACCACCGGAATGCCTGATATGTTCACATGCCAGATGGGGCTCACATCCACGCGCCAGACCTCGGTCCAGGATGTGGTCTCCGGGGCTGTGAGTGTGACCTGGTCCATTTTCTCAAAGACCGATGTCCAGTCGACATGCGTGGTGTTTGGCGGCATGTTGATGAGGGCCTTCCCGTCTACCACTCGGATATGCTCACTGATCACCGATTCGCCGTTGAGCAGGGGGACCTCTACCACCACAGCGGTGTCTGCAGGAGTCAGCCGCAAGAGCTGTGTGTGGATCTCCCAATCCAGGCCCAGGAAGAGTGTCCTTTCCACTCGTACAAAGGGTGGGAGCGTCCCGGTTTCCAGAGTTGAAAGCGCTTGTTCTTCTGTTTCTTCGATCACCCGCGTGAACTGTAAATTGTTGTCCGCCAGCCCATTCTCATACAGGCCTTCCACAGTCCATCCCTGGAGCTTCACGTCTACTCGGTGGGGTTTGAGTGGCAGGGCAAGCTGTACCGTGGAGCGGTTGGGCAGAGGCCCTTCCATGAGGATGTGGTGTTGTCCCTCCTTCAGTTCAATCCAGATTTGCCCTTGCCCGGTCTTAAAGAGGCCCGGTGCAGGGATGTCGTTAAGCAGTATCCTGTTCGGCAGCCACTGTTCAGCGGAACCCGGCAGGGGCACGGCCGATAATTCGAGGCTGTGGATCTCGATCCTTGCCCGGAGCGTGTCCTGGTTAATCTCGATCTCCATCCTCGGACTGTCGGCACAGCGGGGAAAGCAGTCGGATTTTTCGAGCAGGCGTTCGCGGAGTTCATCCAATAGTTCTTTGGATGGAAATTCGGCCTGAGCAGAAGGAGGCATGAGAAATGAGCACAGGATGATCAGGAAGAGTGCTGCAGTTTGTGATGGGCCTTTGAAGGGGAACTGAAAGCCGTCCTCCCCCTTGCGGAAGCGGATATCCAGGACACAGAAGATGAGCAGGGCCAGTAGAAAAACCCTGAAAAAAGAGAGGACCAGATTCACGAAGGGTGGGATCAAAACAAGCCTCACGGCCTGTGTGTGGTCTACGGGGCCATTCCATCGGAGCGGCATGGCAGTCCATTCCCAAAGGGGAAGGCCCGGCCCGGTCTGGATGTTTGCCTTGGGATCGTATTGGAGGGACCGGATCCTCCCGCGATAGAGACGGCTGATCTTATCTTTGCTCTCGTAAAGCTCGCTTTTTAGCCTTTCCGGCTCTGCGGGCATATCCTCCATGGGCTGAATCCTATCCTCCTCCATCAATCCAGCTTTTCCGGGAGCCATGGAAGGGGTGATGGCTTGCCAGGGTCTTTCCAGCTGAGGGAAGATTCCTTTACGTACCTGATCCACCATAAAAGGAAGAGAGATGATGACCAGGGCCATGAGACTCAGATTTCGGTAAAGCCTGATAATACGGCTGAACCTGCCTGTGGGAAGGACGCGAAGAAGTGCAACAGCAAAGAGAATGTGGATCCAGACAAAACGGGGTGACAGGAATTCTTGATAGCAGAGTGTTAATGCAGCTAGGGCCACCAGGCCCCATCGGAGGCCCCAGAGCCTGGAGATGGAGATGGAGATGATCAGGACCACAAAAAGATCCAGGAGTGTCCATTTTTTGAGCCATGTCCCGGGAACATCATCCGCACCCGTGGCACTGAAGAGTCGCCACCCCGGAGGAAGGTGGAGAACAGCGCTGACCTGCTGAAAGTCATGGTCCCAGCCCACAGCAGGAAGCAGGGTCTGTTTTTCTTTTATGCGGCTGTCTGCAATGAGCTCGATCTGTCCTCGCCGGACCTCCACGCCTGATTTTTTTGAACCCGCCTGGCGGGTGATAACCTGACCCTTTCCGTCCACAGTGACCTGTCCCAGTTCGGCCGGCGGAGACATCTCCAGCCTCCACCCCCGTGTCATGGTCCCATGGATCTGGTCCTGGATCGTATACCCCCTGCCGGAAAAGTCGAGCCAAATATTCCGGGACAAAGACAATTGGTCCGGGGCCGGATCGGGATCACCTCTCCGCTTCTCTTTGAAGAGCAGGGCTTCCTCTGTTTTTATACGGAAAGCCGGAAGGGTCCTCCATTCGGTCGGCATGGCGGTCTGCTGCGGGTCTATAGGTGTTCCGCCTTCAATCTCGACGAGGCGAAGTTGGTTCCTGGCATCAAAAGACCAGACTTCCTCCTGGGGCCATTGTCCATTGGCCGGATCCAGCTTCACCGTCTCGACCGGTCCCGGATAGCGGCAGGTCAGGACAATGTTCCACGTTCCGGGTCTGACCTGGACACGAAGGCGGCCGTCCGGTTCGATGCGGGCCGGCAGGGCGCTGTCCAGGGACATGGGGAGGGTCCCTTTGGGAAGTCCCTGGCCCAGAAGGATCTCCCGCGGTTTACCGGAGACATCCAGTTCGATATGAAGGGTCTGCATCATGGGGATCTCATCTGTGAAACGGCGAAACACACTGATCTCCAGGCGGGCCTCCTCTCCCTTTTTATCCCTGTCCTGTTTCTGAAGCCAGACTCTCCCCTTTGGATCGATATCGGGGATCAGGATGGCCCTGTTGTTGACTGAAAGGGAGATCAGGGCCGTGGTGGGTGAGATCTGTATGAATTCGGGTAGGGACTCCCAGGTAAAGCTTCCCTCTAATTCATAAGAGCCGGGGCCCACATGGATACCCGGCATACCGTTTCTGTTCACAACCCGGGCGGGTTCTTCATTGATTTTGACATCCTGGGGCCAGTTTCGTATATTGCCCGGCAGGATGATCCAGCCCTCACTGAACATGAGCCATTCCTGTCTAAAAGCCCCGTTTTTTTCATCCACGATGAGGTCCAGACGGGAGGGCCAGCCGCACTCCCGGTTTTTATCGGAATTGTAGAGGGGAGGGCAATGGAGTTGGTCCTCTACTCCATGAAGGACCCAGGGGACCCAGGACTGAAGGGGTTCGGGAAGATCTTTCTTGTCCATGGGCGCAGCCCATAGCGGGAGAGACCAAAGCGAGAACAGGAAAATCAATAGGGCTAATCTTTTCATCGTTCTCCTCCCTTGTATGATGAAATCCAATTTATTATTTCTGAACGTTTTATACTTGTGAAGTCTGATCGGTTGGTTGAGATAGCCGAACCGGCGGTATTGATAGTGTCAGGAGTTTGGTACTCCACCTGATATGATTGTCATCGTAACATAATAAGCGGCAGATCAAAACCTTAAATTAAAAATTCAAGTTCGAACAATAACCAGAGACATTATTTCTCTCTACTTCTTCCTTGATTAAAACAGAAATTTTGATTTATTATGGTGTCATCTTATTACATGGAAATGAGGGTCCAATTATATCGTCGGAAACCACACCCCAAGGATAGGGGCTGGAGGTGACAACATGTCTGTTGATCAGAGAAGAGGGATATTCCGGGGATCTCTTGTGCTGCTGCTCTTGCTGATAATAAATCCGGTAATGGCGGAAGATGAGATGTTTAGGGTGACTGTGATCCCCAGATCGGGGGACCCATTGATCGTTCAGAATTTTAATCAGAAAGGCGCCCAGCATTATCTTGCTTTCAGGATGAACAGAAAGGTCAAGTTACCCTTCAGGGAGCTGCAGGCCATCGAGTTTACAAAACCGGGAGACACGGCCTATCCTGTAGTGATCACCTTTACGGATGGTAGGAAAGATGATTTTCGTCTACTCCCTTTCGGATTCATGGAGGGCCGGTCCGGGTCGGAAGACTGGAGAATGAGCCACCGGGATGTGAAGGCGATTCAATTCGTTGACCACGAAGAAGAAGCAAAGCCGGAAATATCGGAGCCTGTCCATCAAGACCGGATCATCCTGAAGAACGGCGACACCCTCCGCGGACAGATCCTGACAACCGCATTCACCTTGAGAACGTTTTACGGGACATTGAATTTTGAAGCAGACAGGATTCAGAAAATCAATTTCCAGGGGGAGGAAGGAGATGTTGACTTCGTGATGCTGAAGACCGGAGATCGGTTGAGCGGTACCATAGAAGAATCGATAATCCAGATCAAAATAGATTCAGGTAAAGAGGTCCTTGTCAGCAAGGAGAAGATAAAAGACGTTCTGTTCCGGGAATAGACGAAGGGGCCCTTGGCTCAAGTGTTCCCTGCTTGTCTCGATTATCTTTTAAAACGGATGCCCTCCCTTTAACCTTACAGAATTTTTCCTCGCCAATGATGTGATATTCTTCTGCCGTAATTTTTGACTATTACCATGATCCCATGATCGTGTTACGTTACGTTTTCTGCTTGACCTTTGAGTATTAAACGATTAAATTGAACAAAGTTTTTTATTAACCTCTCAAGAAAGGAGGACTGCTTTATGAGAAAACTATTTGTGTTAGGTGTGACGTCTTTATGTTTCATGATGGTCACAGGGGTCGCGTTTGCCGGTCAGGCAAAAGACAATTGCGGCTGTGGCCTCGGAACCGTTCTTTGGCAAGACAATGCTGATGATTCCGTCTTTTTCCAAACTCTTCAGGTCACAACCAACGGAACCTTCGCCAACATGCTTTTCGGAATTACCTCGGGCACCCTGGAATGTGAGCAGCCGGCTAAATTTGCCGCCACTGAACAGCTCATGGAGTTCGCATCCGGAAACATGGACAACCTGGCCCGGGACATTGCCATGGGTCAGGGCGAATCCCTGGATACGCTGGCGGAACTCATGGAGGTCCCCGATCAAAGCCGGGGTCAATTTTACGCGCAGTTGCAGGACAATTTCGGTGACATCTTTATCACCGGCGACGAGAATGCAGCTGTGATACTGGATCGAATCTACGTTGTTACCAATTAATGGTCAGCTCTGATTCCAAGCCTGTAAAAAAAGCATTAAAGGCGAGACACAAGGGACGAAACGTCCGGTGTCTCGCCTTTTTATTATTCCTTCTCTTCTTACCATTCAGCCCTTGCACCGCCGAAGAGGGCCATTATCTCGCTGATCTGATTGCTCAGGCCAGAGAGCGAAAGCTCCATGAAGACCGCTACTGGGAGATCCTGCTTCATTACAAACCTTCGTTTAGAGGTCTATACAGCCTCATCGATGACCCCAGGTTCTTCCTGGCCGTGGACGGAAAACAAAATCCTGAAGCAGAACTCGCCGCCACTCTGGAAGCCTTTTTTTATCCCTCAACTATGGCAGACGAACACCCCCGCTGCCGCTTTGTGGCACGGTATGCATGGCTCAAGGAAGAGCTCGGCATCGACGAGAGTCGGCTTCCACCTCTTTCCTGCGACGAGTTCCATAGAATTCTGGACAAGGTACAACCCAGATCCGCGGTGCTGATATTTCCAACCACCCATAACAACAGCCCAGCCTCCATGTTCGGCCATACCCTGATCATTATTGAAGGCCCCTATAAGAGCAGGCTTCTGTCCTATGCGGTCAATTACACGGCGGTTACCGGGGATACCAGCGGGATTGCCTTTGCTGTCAAGGGGATCTTCGGTCTTTACCCGGGGTATTTTTCCATACGGCCCTATTATGAAAAGCTGAGGGAGTACAGCGATCTGAAGCGGCGGGATGTCTGGGAGTATGAATTGAATCTCACCGAGGAAGAAGTGAACAGAATGTTTCTTCATATCTGGGAGCTGCGGGAGATCTATTCAGATTACTATTTTTTTGGAGAGAACTGCTCCTATGATCTGCTGTTCCTGCTGGAAGCGGCCCGTCCCTCTCTCCGTTTGACCGACCAGACCCGACCCTGGGTCATCCCCATCGACACAGTGCGAATTGCCCGGGACGACGGACTGGTCACCAAGGCCACCTATCGGCCCTCCAAGTCAACACGGATCAGCCATATTGCATCCCGGATGAATCCGACCGAAGAGAAGCTGGCCGTTCAGGTCATTGACGGAGAGGTGCCCCCTGAAGACCTGTCGAGCAGTGGTCTGACCGCAGAGGAACAGATCAGAGTCCTTGATCTTTCCGCAGAGACCATTGAATTCCGGTATTTCAAGGAGGAATTCACCCGGGAGGAGTACCGGCGTCGCTATCTGGCCCTGCTCAACGCCCGAAGCAAACTCGGCCGCCCCGAGGGGGGGGATGAGCAGATACCTGTGCCCGGCCGTCCCGATCTTGGGCACGGTTCCAACCGCCTCAGCCTGGGCGCGGGGTTCCGGGAGGATGATTTTTTTGAGGAGGTGAGTATCCGTCCGGCTTACCACAATCTGCTGGACTCGGATGAAGGGTACCTGGCCGGTTCGCAGATCGACTTTGCCAATCTGGTTCTGCGTCACTACCCGGACAGGAGGCAGCTCGAGCTTCATGCCCTGGATCTGATCAGTATCGTCTCTATTTCTCCCCGAAACCGGTTCTTTAAGCCAACATCCTGGAAGGTGAACACCGGCTTTATACAGAAAACATTTGACGATAAAAATGATCATCTGGTTTATCAGCTCAATCCCGGAAGGGGGCTCGCATATCAAATTGGATCCACCCTCGTCTATTCCATGCTTGAAGCAGACCTTCAGGTGAGCGGGCGGTTCCGCGACCGTTATGCCCTGGGGATAGGCGGCCTTGCAGGCCTGCTCACAACTCCTGCCGATCCCTGGAAACTCCACCTCTGGGGGAGGAAGATCTATTACGAACTGGGCGATGACCATCACGGCCTCACCGTGCATCTGGACCAGAGCCTTAAGATCAATCCGGCAAACAGCCTTGCCTTTGAGCTGTCACGGAACAAGGAGTATGGTGTCTATTACACAGAGGCAAATGTTAAGTGGAATTATTATTGGTAGGGAAATTAGGGCAGGAAATTTAGGGACACTTCCCTATTTTTCAGTTTGCTAAAAATAGGGAAGTGTCCCTAATTTCCTCGATCTGTACCGTCGTGCTTGACCATTTTCAGTTCCTCATGTATTTTTTTTCATATACGATACTTCAAGGTTGCTTTACAAAGGAAAGAACGGATATCCATCTGGCCTCTCATCACGATTACTCATAACAATATCCGGGCAAGGAATTCATCATGACGAACCTGCAGAATCGGAAAAAGGAAACTTCGGTGGACTGGCATTCTCTGGAGATTAATGAGGTCGTTACAGAATTAAGCTCCTCACTTCAGGGACTCAGCTCTGCCGAGGCCCGGAAGAGATTGGTGGAATACGGACCGAACGAGCTTGAGGAGAAAAAGAAGAAATCTCCCTTCTTCCTCTTTCTTGACCAGTTCAAGAACTTCATGATTCTTGTCCTGATTGCCGCGGCAATCATTTCAGGTCTGATCGGAGAGTTTAAAGATACAGTAGCCATCGTTGTGATCGTTGTTCTTAACGCGGTGATCGGATTTATTCAAGAATACCGGGCGGAAAAAGCCATGGAGGCCCTCAAGAGTATGGCCGCCCCCACGATCACCGTGTTCAGAGACAGGCAAACCGTGACCATCCCCGCTTCAGACGTTGTCCCCGGGGACATGGTTCTTCTTCAGGCAGGGGATATCATTCCCGTGGATATGAGGCTTGTTCAGATCGCTCAGCTCAAGGTGGATGAAGCTGCGCTGACAGGGGAATCGGTTCCTGTTGAGAAGAGTATCAGTACTCTCCGGGACCCGGGGATTCCTTTTGTGGACAGATGCAACATGGTGTACAGGGGCACGGTGGTGACATACGGCAGAGGCCGCGGCATCGTTGTTGCAACAGGGATGAAAACAGAGCTGGGCAGGATAGCAACCATGCTGCAGGAGGAGGAGGAGTTGAGGACTCCCCTGCAGCGTCGGCTGGAACGCTTTGGAAAGCGGCTGGCCGTTGCCATTCTCGTTATCTGCGGAGTGGTCTTCGTCTTTGGACTCTTAAGAGGCGAGGCCCCCATGCTTATGTTTCTGACAGCCATCTCCCTGGCGGTAGCTGCCATTCCCGAGGCACTGCCCGCGGTGATCACGATCTCTCTGGCCATCGGTGCAAAGAAGATGGTACGGCAGAATGCACTCATCCGAAAACTCCCTGCTGTTGAGACACTTGGTTCAGTGACGTACATCTGTTCGGACAAAACAGGCACCCTGACTCTGAACAGGATGAGGGTGGAAGAGGTCTATACGGATGAGACGCTGGTGGACCTGCGCGGCGGAGAGGTCGGCACGGGAAAGAGTGTTCATTCTCCAGCATCAGGCCCTCAAACCATGCTGATGCGTGCCCTTTGCCTCAGCAATGACGCGCAGGAAAACTCGGAAGGGAAGATCGTCGGTGATCCCACAGAGGTTGCGCTCTACCGACTGGCCGTAGAACATGGCGTGAAAAAGGAAACAGAAGAAAAGGAATTTCCCAGGGTGGAGGAAATCCCTTTCGACTCGGAGAGAAAATGTATGACTACTTTTCACCAGAGCCGGGAGGGGAAACTCTTTTCCTTTACCAAGGGGGCCGCAGAGAATTTGGTTCAGGATGCTGATCGTATTCTGACCTCGCAGGGACCCGCGACGCTTAACAAGGATGAGATCCTGCAGGTCTGCGAACAGATGGCCTCGCGGGGATTGAGGGTGCTCGGTATTGCCATGAAGGAGTGGACAGCCCTTCCGGAAAAGATTGCTCCCGACCCGTGTGAAAGGGGTTTGGTCTTTCTCGGGCTTGTGGGAATGATGGATCCGCCGAGACCGGACGTGGAGGAGGCGGTCGCGAGGTGCAATACAGCCGGCATCCGGTCCGTCATGATCACCGGCGACCATCCCATGACTGCCACCACCATTGCCGAGAGGCTGGGCATTCTGAAGAGGGAAGAAGAGTCTGTGATCACCGGCAGAGAACTTGCAGCACTCACCCGGGAAGACCTGGAGGAGAGGGTGGAAGAGATCAAGGTCTATGCCAGAGTGGCGCCGGAGCAGAAGCTGAAGATCGTCAAGGCGCTGCAACGGAACGGACAGTTCGTTGCCATGACAGGCGACGGGGTCAATGATGCGCCGGCTCTCAAGAGGGCGGATATCGGTATTGCCATGGGGATCACCGGGACGGATGTGTCCAAAGAAGCCTCCCACATGATCCTTCTGGACGACAATTTCTCCACCATTGTGAACGCCGTAAAAGAAGGGCGCAAGATCTATGACAATATCAGGAAGTTCATCAAGTACCTTCTGACCACCAACTCGGCCGAGGTCT
>CAJICE010000193.1_pt1 | contig 20645 bp, 20 predicted proteins | sample 9199531 | NCBI WGS metagenome assembly CAJICE01 (sample SAMEA7708327, study PRJEB35096) | sediment metagenome | biome: marine neritic benthic zone biome [ENVO:01000025]; feature: sediment [ENVO:00002007]; material: shallow marine sediment [ENVO:03000034] sea grass bed [ENVO_01000059] ... | reverse complement strand
TCCGCTCCCAAAGCAAGGTGCGGAATATGATAGAGGGTCATCGATCCCCGAACAAGCATTGCGAAGATCGTCAACCATGCAAATAAACCCCATTCTCCCAGACCGGAAGGCGGCGTGAAAAGCAGACAGAACGTTACAGCGAGGGGAAGAGTGATCACGGCATCCCTGAAGATGCCCCCGGGCACGCCGGCAGCAGAGACAGCCAGGGTGCAGAAGTACATCGAAGAGAAGGCCATGGAGGTCGTGGCCGGGTATGATAAAGACCGTCCCGATGGCGAGACCACCCTGAGGAACGTCTATGCCGTGGTGGGTGGAACCATTGCCGAAGGGGGCCCGGAGGGGAGACGTTCAGACTCTAGAGCCCACCTCTCGGACATGGCCCTCTTTTTGACGCAGAGCGAAGAGCGGGGGATCCCTGCCGTTGAGATCGGGAACCGATGGCGCGAAAAGGTGGGCGAGATCCCGGGAGTAGACTCAATCGTATTTACCTCCAATGTGATTCGATTAGGCGCCAATATCGACATTCAGCTGGCCCATGAAGATTTTGATGTGCTTGCCCAGGTCTCGGAGAAGATCAGGCAGACTCTTGCCCAATATCCGGGCGTGGAAGATATTGACGACAATTACTCTAAAGGGAAAAGGGAACTTAAGATCCGCCTCAAGCCCGAAGCCAGCACACTGGGGATTACAGAACAAGAGCTGGGCCGGCAGATCCGGAGCGCCTTTTACGGGGCCGAGGCTTTGCGCCTTCAGCGTGGACGAAACGAGGTCAAGGTTATGGTCCGCTACCCCGAAGAAGACCGCAAGAACTTATGGGACCTGGAGGGCATGCGGATCCGCACTTCGGATGGGGGTGAGCTCCCCCTGGACCGGGCCGCTTTCGTTACGGAGGGGAGGGGGTTCAGCGAAATCAATCGGGCAGACAGAAAACGGACCATCAACGTAACTGCGAAAGTGGACGGCAACGTGGCCAATGCCGGTGAAATCCTTACGGACCTCACACAGACTGTTCTCGCGGATCTTGTCAAAGACTATCCGGGCCTCGTTATTAATATGGAAGGAGAGGAGAAGGAGAGAATGGAGTCCATGGATAGCATGATAGAGGGATTCATGCTGGCCCTGATTGTCATTTTTGCCCTACTTGCTATCCCCTTCCGGAGCTATAGCCAGCCTCTATTGATCATGGCTGCGATCCCGTTCGGCCTGGTCGGCGCCGTCATCGGACACCTGATCATGGGATTCAAACTGAGCATACTGAGCATGTTTGGACTTGTGGCGCTCGCTGGAGTGGTGGTGAACGATTCGCTCCTGTTGATTGATATGATCAACCGAAACCTGCGGGATGGTGTGAAGCTGGAACAGGCTGTAATACAGGCGGGACAGCGGCGTTTCCGTCCGATTCTTCTCACATCATTGACGACATTCTTCGGTCTAATGCCCATGATCCTGGAAACGAGTGTTCAGGCTCAATTCCTGATCCCCATGGCTATCAGCCTGGCCTTCGGTATTCTCTTCGCCACAGGCATTACTCTGTTTTTGATCCCATCGTTCTACCTGATACTTGAAGATATGCGCGGACTCGTCGGCCTGCGGCCGGCTCAAGCTAGTCACCAACAAGTAGACAGCATACAATAGACAGAGAAACCTTGGAAATAGCGATTAGAAAATAGGTAAAAGAAGGCCGCAATAGACTTCTGAAAGCATCCCTGATTGCTGACCGCTTTGATCCTCTCTTTATAGATCTAAGAATTGATCCCGGTTATCTGGAAAAGTCCGCTCCATCTTACGCATGGTCAGTCCGAAACCGAGGACGAGGATGCCGATGAGGATAAAGAACGTGGCCACCATGACCCGGAGAAGATCGGGAAACATGACAATCAACACTCCCAGCAGTACCAGGAGTGCTCCCTGGAAGATAAAGAAAGTTGAGAAGCCCCCGGAACGAAAACGATCAGCACTGTACATTATTCTCATAGACTCCACCCTTCTGTTTGAACCTGTACCGGTATGATTACAGCACTCATGATTATACAGTTTCTTCTACTGCCTGTTTCGTGAAGGTCACACCCTCTCCAACCCAGTCTGCCTGAATGGTATCCCCTTTGACAAACTCTCCGTTCAGAATCAGCCGCGAGAGAGGATTCTCAATGATCTGCTGAATGGTCCGCTTCAAGGGTCGGGCACCGTAGAGAGGATCATACCCCATCTCGGAGATTTTGTTCTTGAGCTCCCGAGACACATCAATCTCAAGTCCTGAGTCTTTAAGCCTCCGGTTAAGCCGCTCGATCAATAAGTCCACAATGGACACAATATCCTCCCGGGTCAGTGTATGGAAGACAATAACCTCATCGATCCGGTTCAGGAACTCAGGCTTGAAGACTCCTTTGAGGTCCTGCAGCACAAGGTTCCTCATGGATTCATAGTTCTTTTGATAATCCTCGGTGCCGATGGATTCGGTAATTTCCCGGATGTGCTGACTTCCCACATTAGAGGTCATGATAATCACCGTATTCTTGAAATCCACGGTACGGCCGTGTGAATCGGTGAGCCGACCATCTTCAAGGACCTGAAGAAGGATATTAAAAACGTCGGGATGGGCCTTCTCAATCTCATCTAAAAGCACCACCGAATAAGGCCTTCGGCGAACCGCCTCGGTAAGCTGCCCGCCTTCTTCATAACCGATATATCCCGGCGGGGCGCCGACCAGGCGTGCCACGGTGTGCCGCTCCATATATTCGGACATGTCGATCCGGACCATGGCATCTTCATCATCGAACATAAATTCTGCCAGTGTCCGGGTCAGCTCGGTCTTCCCCACACCGGTGGGCCCCAGAAAGATAAAAGAACCGATCGGACGCCTCGGATCGGAAAGTCCGGAACGAGCACGCCGAACCGCATCGGAGATGGCCTGAACGGCCACATCCTGACCGATCACTCTTTTCTTGAGCACCTCTTCCATTCGGAGAAGCTTCTCCCGCTCACCCTCCATAAGTTTGGAAACTGGTATCCCCGTCCACTTGGCCACGATCTGGGCCACATCCTCCTCGGTCACTTCTTCGGTGAGCAAGGCCCCATCTTTCTGATATACCTGCAAACGGTCGTTCGCCTCCTGGAGCTGCTTCTCCAGTTCAACCAGGGTCCCGTAACGGAGTTCCGAGGCCCGCTGCAGATCTCCATCCCGTTCCGCCCTCTCCTCTTCGATCCTGGCCTGCTCGATCTTCTCCTTTGCGGACCGGATAGACTGAATCGCTTCCTTTTCTGTGGTCCACTGCTCTTTCAGGGTGTCCCTCTTTTCTTTGAGTCCCTTCAGCTCCTGATCGATCCTGGCGATCCTCTCTTTGGAGGCCGCATCCTTTTCACGGAGCATCCCCTGCCGTTCAATCTCGAGCTGCCGGATCTTACGCTCCACCTCATCCAGAACAATGGGCATGCTGTCGATCTCCATTTTGAGGCGCGAAGCGGACTCGTCTATCAGATCAATGGCCTTGTCCGGAAGGAAACGGTCTGTAATATATCGATGAGAGAGTACGGCAGCCGCCACCAGTGCCCCATCCTGAATCCGGACACCATGGTGCACCTCGTACCGCTCCTTGAGCCCCCGGAGGATAGAGATGGAATCTTCCACAGTAGGTTCCCCCACCAGTACCGGCTGGAAACGCCTTTCCAGCGCGGCATCCTTTTCAATATGTTTGCGGTATTCATCGAGGGTCGTGGCCCCAACGCACCGGAGTTCCCCACGGGCCAGCGCCGGCTTTAGCATGTTAGAGGCATCCATGGCGCCTTCGGCCGCACCGGCTCCAACCAGGGTATGGAGCTCATCGATAAAGAGGATCACATTCCCTTCAGCTTCATGAATCTCTTTGATGACTGCCTTGAGACGGTCTTCAAATTCACCCCGATACTTGGTCCCCGCTATCAGGGCCCCGAGGTCCAGGGCAAGGACACTTTTGTTTTTGATGCTTTCAGGAACATCGCCGGCCACCACACGCTGGGCCAGCCCTTCTACCAGTGCGGTCTTTCCCACACCGGGTTCTCCAATCAGAACAGGATTATTCTTTGTTCTCCGCGAGAGGACCTGGATCACCCGCCGGATCTCTTCATCCCGTCCGATGATGGGGTCGAGTTTTCCCCTCCTGGCCTCCTCGGTCAGGTCCCGGGTGTAACGTTTCAGGGCCTGGTACTTCTCCTCAGGGTTCTGGTCCGTCACACGGTGTGATCCTCGAATATCTTTGAGCACAGCCAGGATCCGGTCACGGGTAATGGTATTCTCTTTGAGCAGCCGGGCCACCTCACCGCCCTTCTCGGCCAGGCCGATGAGCAGGTGCTCGGTACTGATGAATTCATCCTGCAGCCTGCCCGCCTCAGACATGGCCGCCTCGAAGACCTGTTTCAGCTCGGGTGTAATGTAGACCTGGTCCATTGCGGTCGGACCTTGGACCTGGGGTTTGCGCTCGATCTTTTTCCGGATCTCTTCTTTGATCTTTTCAAGCGAGACCTCCAGACGCAGCAGGATGGGGTCGACCACCCCTTCCTGCTGCTGGACCAAAGACAGAAGCAGATGGTCTCCATCCACCTGCTGGTGCCCATGCTGCTGGGCTATGGACCGTGCGTCCTGAACGGCCTCCTGGGCCTTGAGGGTAAAACGATCAAACCTCACAACCATCACCTCATTTCATCAACCTTATATGCACTGTCACTTTATTTTCTTCTCGACAGTTTGCCCGTACGGACATGGATCAGGGACTGCTTCCTCTTGCCTGCACCCTTTTTCCCCATAAACTCGTTGAGGATCTCTGCCTTCTCCTGCTCCAGCTCTTCAATCTGATTTTTCATGTGCAGGATAACTTCCACTCCGGCCAGATTCACGCCCAGTTCCCGAGTGAGATTAAGGATCGTTCTCAGACGTTCAATATCGACTCTGGAATAGAGTCGGGTATTCCCTTCAGTCCTTTGCGGTGAGAGCAATCCTTCCCTCTCATAGATCCTCAAGGTCTGGGGATGGATATCAAATCGTTTGGCCACCACGCTGATGGTAAAATATTCCTCTCCATGCTGCGGCATATTACCACCTCAGTTTGTTTCTCGGATCCTCCGGCGTCAGCCGTTCAAAATCCCGGACTAATTGTTCGGTTCGGGCATCGATATTCTTCGGAACCGTGATCTTGATCACCACGAATTGGTCCCCCCTTCCGCTTCCTCGAAGATGGGGTACTCCTTTTCCCTTGATCCTCAGCTTTTGGCCGCCCTGCGTCCCTGGCGGGATGGTCAGCTGGATCTTCCCCTCAATGGTGGGAACCCTGATTTTGGTCCCCAGGACCGCTTCCGCAAAGGTGACCGGCACCTCAAGATAAATGTTGTCTCCCTTTCGCTCAAAATAGGGATGGGGACGGACCTTGGTCACAATGAAAAGATCCCCTTGAGGGCCGCCGTGCAGGCCTTTCTCCCCTTTTCCGGCAATCCGGACCTTGGAACCTGTCTCCACACCGGGCGGTATCTTTACGGAGATCTTGTCATGGTTCAGCCCGATCCGGGTGGTCAGCCCTTTGACTGCATCTTCAAAGGAGATCTCCATGGTATACTGGATATTCTTTCCCTTCATGGGTCCGGCGGTTCGGGCCCCGCGGGCCGCACCGTAAAGGTCCGCAAAGATATCCTGAAATCCTGAAGACCCACCTTTGCCGTAACCGAAGTCGAACCCTTCAAAACCGGGACCATAGGAGGTATAGGCTTTCGACGAGTCAAAGCCATAGGGGCTGCCATTGTGCCCGAAGAGATCGTACTTCTTCTTCTTCTCCGGATCGCTCAGGACACCATAGGCCTCCGAGATCTCCTTAAACTTCTTCTCCGACTCCTTGGAGTTTACATTTACGTCGGGATGATGTTTTCTGGCCAGTTTCCTGTAGGCCTTCTTGATCTCGTCGGCACTGGCTTTCGTGGAGACTCCGAGGATCTTATAATAATCCTTCTTTGCCATACTCTGACCCTTGACTCTTTCACACCCTTCATAGAAGGCTTGTTAAACACTCACGTCCACAAGCCCGGAGGTCTCGGCATCAGGTCACTTCCACCTTGATGCTCTTGGCTTTCTCTTTCTCTTTCTTGGGCATGACAATCTTAAAGACTCCCGATTCGTACGACGCCGTTACCTGCTCCTGGTCCACGCTATTGGGCAGGGTGAAGCTTCGCATAAACGTTCCATAAGACCGCTCAACCCGGTAATAGGTCTCATCGCCCGCTTCCTTTTCCAGTTTCCGTTCTCCTTTGAGAATCAGGGCATTGTCCTGAATCTTGATTTCAATATCCTCTTGTGACACACCGGGAATCTCCGCCTTGAGCACAACGTTCCCGGCTGTCTCATAGATATCCACGGGGGGAGACCAGCTTCCTTTTGAAAACTCTTCAGCCCCCTGCTCCTTATTGCCAAAGGTATCATCAAAAAGCTGGTTCATCCGATCCTGAATCGACACCAGGTCCCGAAAGGGATCCCATTTTTTCAAATACATAACATGACCCTCCACTTTTATTTCTCGTCTTCAAATTCAGCGTCCACCACTTCTCCTTCTTCCTCAGGCGATTTTGCCTCTTCGGAAGAAGTCTCGGCACCGGCAGCCTGCTCCTGTGACTGCTGCTGGTAGATCACCTCAGCAAGTTTGTGCGATGCCTTGGTGATCCGCTCGCTGGCTTCCTTCATGGTGTTCATATCCTCTGACTCAAGCGCCTTTTTCCCATCCTTGATAGCGTCCTCAATCTCCTGCAAGTCAGCAGAGGGCAGTTTTTCCTTGTTCTCGTTCATCGTCTTTTCCGTGCTATAAATCAGGCTGTCCAGCTGATTCCGGGTCTCAATCTTTTCGCGCCGCTGCTTGTCCTCCTCAGAGTGCGAGTCGGCTTCTTTGACCATTTTGTTGATCTCGTCTTCGCTGAGCCCGCTGGAGGAGGTAATCGTAATCTGCTGCTCCTTTCCCGTGCCGAGATCCTTGGCCGAGACATTCACGATGCCGTTGGCATCGATATCAAAGGCCACTTCGATCTGAGGCATGCCTCTCGGGGCAGGAGGGATCCCCACAAGATGAAATCTCCCGAGGGTCCGGTTGTCCCCGGCCATCTCCCTCTCACCCTGGATCACATGGATCTCCACACTGGTCTGATTGTCCTCAGCCGTAGAAAATTTCTCGCTCTTCTTGGTCGGAATAGTCGTGTTCCGGTCGATCAGACGGGTCATCACGCCGCCCAAGGTCTCGATCCCCAGTGAAAGCGGGGTCACATCGAGGAGGAGAAGATCTTTCACATCTCCTGCCAGCACGCCACCCTGGATCGCGGCACCCATGGCCACTACCTCATCCGGATTGACACCCTTATGCGGATCCTTGCCAAAGACCTGTTTGACCAGTTCCTGAACCTTGGGCATCCTGGTGGTCCCTCCGACCAGGACCACCTCATCCACATCGGAGGCTGATATTTTTGCATCCGAAAGAGCCTTGAGACAGGGTTCCTTGCTTCTCTCGATCAGATCTTCAACCAGTTGTTCAAACTTGGATCGGCTGAGTCTGATGTTCATGTGCTTGGGGCCGGAGGCATCTGCCGTAATAAAAGGGAGATTTATTTCGGTCTCCTGAGCCGTGGAGAGTTCGATCTTCCCCTTTTCGGCCGCCTCTTTGAGCCTCTGCATGGCCATCTGGTCCTTGCTCAGGTCGATCCCCTGGTCTTTCTTGAATTCAGTTATCAGCCAGTCGATCACCCTCTGGTCCAGGTTGTCACCCCCCAGATGGGTATCTCCATTGGTGGCCTTGACCTCGACCACATTATCCCCGACTTCAAGAATGGAGACATCAAAGGTACCGCCGCCAAAATCGAAAACAGCGATGGTTTCATCCTTTTTCTTATCCAGGCCATAGGCCAAGGCCGCTGCCGTGGGTTCATTGATGATCCGCTTCACATTCAGACCCGCGATCTTCCCGGCATCCTTGGTGGCCTGTCTCTGGCTGTCATTGAAGTAGGCGGGCGTAGTAATGACCGCATCGGTGATCGTCTCTCCGAGGTACTCTTCGGCGGCATGCTTCAGTTTCTGCAGGATCTTGGCGGAAATCTCCGGGGGCGCATATTCCTTATCCTTCACCACAACCTTGGCATCCCCATTCGAGGCCTTGATCACTTTGTAAGGGACAATAGTCATCTCCTCGGCAACTTCATCATATTTCCTTCCCATAAATCGCTTGATGGAATAGATGGTGTTCTCCGGGTTGGTCACAGCCTGCCTCTTGGCAACCTGCCCTGCCATGATGCTTCCGTCTTTGCCAAAGGCAACGACAGACGGGGTCGTCCTTCCCCCTTCCTCGTTGGTAATAACCTCAGGGTCTCCCCCCTGCATAATGGCCACCACTGAATTGGTTGTCCCGAGGTCAATTCCGATAATCTTACCCATTTTATCCTCCTTATGTATTATTAAATTGCTTATATCCTCATAAAATTGAGTCTTAATAAAATATAATTATTGAGTCCCTCATTGTCAACGTGTGGGGGGAAAAAAGATGTGATTTTTTAACCTAATGTGCCGTAATTTTGAATTAAGCCTAAATGCCTGGGAGAATATATGCCGGAAATGACAAGGGGCTTACCGGGTACCAGACAGAACTGCCTGGCACCGTGTTCGTTTATTAATGACAGGTCTATATAGGGCCGGATCGAAGAGCAGGCCCTATTGAAATGTTAAAAGATGAGTCTTTTATCTATTTGATTTCTATCCGTTTTTCTTCTTCTTTAATCTCTTTGGGGAGCCGGATCTCCAAAACTCCCCTGTCAAAATGGGCCTGTATCTCGTCTTTCTTGATACTTTGAGGAAGGGTAAAGGCCCTCTGAAATGTTCCATAAGAACATTCCATCCGGTAAAAATTCTCATGGTCCACTTCCTTCTCGAATTTTCTCTCTCCCTTGAGGACCAGGACATCCCCTTCGATCTGAATATCGATGTTCTCTTTGAGAACACCGGGAAGTTCGGCCTTGAGGACCACCTCATCCTTGGTCTCCAGGATATCCACCGGTGGAACAAATGCACTCCCCTGCTCTGCATCTTTCCCCATACCGGAATAGAGGGCCTCCTTGAAAAACTCGTTTAACCTCTCCTGCACGAGGGAGAGGTCTTTGTGGGGTTCCCAACGTAAATTTGCCATAGTGATCCTTTTCCTATTTTGTAACGGCTTCTAAATAATCCATCTGAATATGCTTCATCGCCTCTTTCAAGTGTCCTGCTTTAAGGAGTGACGGTTGGGGAATAACGCTGAAGCCCCTTGGGGACCCACCACTCTTCAAAGTTGTACCAGATACCGGCCTTCTCCTGTTTGATCCCGTAAAATCTTGCATCCACAATGGGAAGTGCGTCCGGCACATAGAGAAAACAATAGGGTTGGTCTTCTGCCAGAATGGCATGGATCTTCTGGTAGATCTTTCTCCGTTTTTTCTGGTCAAAGGTCTTTCTTCCAAGAATCAGCAGTTCATCCACTTCGGGATTACTGTAGGAAACAAAGTTATACTGGTTGGGGCCGGTCTGTGAGGAGTGCCACATAAGATAGTTGTCCGGATCCAGACCGATGTTCCACCCCAGGATGATTGCCTCAAACCTTCGCTTGTCCACAAACTGGTTGATAAAGGCCTGCCATTCCACAATCTTTATCTTTGCGTCGATCCCCACGATCTTAAGGTTCTGCTGGATGATCTCGGACGCCTGCTTGCGTTCATCATTCCCGAGATTGGTGATGATCGTGAATCGGAAGGGGGTGCCGTCTTTGTCCAGGACACCGTCATTGTCCGTGTCCTTCCAGCCCGCTTCATTGAGCATGGCCTTGGCCTTTTCAGGGTCATAGGGATAGGTGGGCACATCAGGGTTATAGGCCCAATCATAATGAGGGGGGTAGGGGCCCGTGGCCGACGATCCCAGGCCGAGCCGGACACCCTTGACAATGTCCTCTCTGTTGATGGCATGGGACAGTGCCTGCCGCACTCGTTTATCCGAAAACTTGGGGTCCTTCAGGTTGTAGCCGAGATAGGTGTAGCCGTTTGCAGGATACCGGTACTTGCGGAATTTCTCCTGAAAAAATTCCGTGTCCGTCTGACGGGTGTACTGCAGGGGGGTCAGTCCCATCGCATCGACCCCCCGCGATTTCAGCTCCTGAAAAGTCGTGGCCGGGTCCGGGATGATCCTGTAGATATATTCATCGATATTGGGCCTTCCCTTGAAGTATTCCTCATTAACTGTCAGCACGATCTTTTGTCCGGTAAGCCATTCCTTGAACTTATAAGGACCGGTACCCACGGGATTGCGATTAAAATCATCGGTGTTGATATCCTTTCCCTCGAGAAGGTGCCTGGGAATGATCCCCATGCCCCAACTCTCCAGGGCCGGAGCGAAGGCGTCTTTATAGGTCACCCGGAACGTCAAAGGGTCTAGAACTTCAGCCTTTTTCACCCTTTCGTAGTCGGCGCCATAAGGAGTGGCCACATTCGGATCAATGAGTTTCTGATACGTAAAGAGGACGTCTTCAGCCGTAAACGGTTCGCCGTCATGCCATTTGACCCCGGTCCTCAGATGGAAGGTAAAGACAAGACCATCTTTGGAGATCTCCCACGATTCTGCAAGATCGCCTTCAAATTTGAGGTCTTTGTCATACTCAATCAGACCGTTGAAGACCTGGCCGTTGATGTCACCTGACGCGCTGTCGTTGGCTATCGTCGGGTTCAACCGTTTGGCATCTCCGATCGAAGAGACCACCACGGCATCGCCGGTCACGGGTGTGAGAGAGTGTTCCTCCCCGCCCGGAACCGTTTCTTCGGTGGGGCTGGAATGACAACCCGGAAGAGTCACACAGAAGAGGATACTGGCAAGAAGAAATAGGACTGATTTACTGTGATCCTTCCAGAACATGATGAACTCGCAAAAGGTTGCGGCAAGGACGGCAAAATAAAATCTTATTCAGCCTTGGATTCAGGCGCAGGGGTTGTTTCCCCAGGGGGTGCTGGAGGGGCAGATGTCCCCGCTCCCTGATCCATAGGAGGCAGTGCCTGATCGATGCCCTCAGGAATCAGGGGGGTCTCCTCGGCCTGCTGCTCCGATGCGATAGGGATCTTGTCCACCACTGAGGGTGCGGTCTTTCCGCTGGAAAGATAGGCCAGACTCAGGGAGGTCACCATAAAGATCGCCGCCGACCACGTGGTCAATCTTCCCAGAAAATCTGTAGGGCCTGAACTGCCAAAAACCGTCTGGCTGGCACCACCGAAGGCGGCACCCATTTCGGCACCTTTTCCACCCTGCAGCAAGACAATCAGAATCATGATGACACACACCACAATATGTACCACTATAAGTAACGGAATCATTCTGCGATCTCCTTTTAACTCATTCGATAATAACTTTCTTTTTTAGCACAAAAGGAGGGTGAAAACAAGAACTAAAAAATGCGGGAATAACCTATTTAATTTGAAGGATTTTAAAAGGGGCTAGAGTCGATAGAATCAAACGACTCTGAACCCTTTGAACGAAGCCGTTTAGGGGGTTAAAAATGGGTGGTCACCGCCAACACCAGAAAACCCGTCTCGTAAGGAGGCCCGCCGATCATAACGGTCCCATGGTTCTCAATGCGGATCCGGGTTTTGAGGAGAGTGGACTTCCCTTCTTTGATGAGAACCTCCATCTCAATCTTTCCTTTGCTGAAGTCCGATGGAGTAAGCTTTAAGATCCTTTTCCCCGGGATTTTGATCTTGCCGGCCTTCCCTTTCTCCAGAGAGATCCCGGTCTGGTCGAGAAGTTGAAACGACATGTAGTTGAGGGCAAGCAGGTCCTTCTTCAAATCCAGAAGGCGGGGATCAAAACCCTGGTCCGAATTGGAGGCCAGGATGATTCGAACTTCTGTATTGAAGACATCCGCTTGGGCAGGAAGTGCAACAATCCCGGAACACAAAAGAATACAGGCCACTGCCAGAAGAGCTGTCCTTGTCAGACTGAATATTCTCTCCATAATCCAACCGCCTCCCCATTTGTTTCATGGCCTCCGGAAAGCCAGATCACGGTAATATTGGAACCGTGTGTCTTAAATAACATGACTGTGCGGGGACCGCCTTCAAGGGTTTCCACGATACATTCATTCTTTCCATCCATTGTTATCACAGGAGGAGGGGGTTTGTAAATCGTAAAAATAAGGGCCGCAATCAGGGCCACCGTCACTGCCGATGGGGCCAGTATTCTCGTTCCCCATGACCCGATACGCCGGAGCCTGCGAACAAAAAACCTGCCCTGGCCCGCCTGATCGGCGCTTCTGATCTGATCTCTGATCTTCACAGAGAGGGCTTCAAGATCGGGTTCCCCCTCGGTGACGGATGCCGAAACCCCATGGCGTATCAATTTCTGCATCCGCTGGAGACGTCCCAATTCTGTAGAGCAGGAAGGGCATTCCTTCAGGTGTGCCTCGACTTTTGCGTGCTTTGACGGAGAAAGTTCTTTATCAAAGTAAGGCTCTATCCATGGATGTATTTTCGTGCATTTATTTCTTTTCATGTATCTCACCATCCTCAATATAAGGAGTCAGGGTCTCCTGCAGCCGCTGTCTTGCATAATGAAGCCTGGACATGACCGTCCCCTTTCGGACTTTGAGCGTCTTTGCAATCTCATCATAGGAGAGCCCTTCTACTTCTCTCAGCAGGATCACTGCCCGGTGCTGTTCGGGCAGTTCCTGGATCGCATCCATAATCACCCGATTCAACTCTTTCCGGGCAGCATCCTTTCCGGGATGAAAAGCTGGTGACGGACCGGGCATAACCGCATGCTCATCTGAATGGTTAAGGTGATCTTCATATTCAACGTTTACTTTCTTCCACTCCTTCCGCCTGAAATCGATGGACAGGTTATAGGCTATTCGATAAAGCCAGGTATAAAAACCTCCCCCGCCTCGAAATCCCTGCAACCCCCGGAAGGCCTTGATAAACGCCTCCTGGGTCACATCCAGGGCGTCTTCCCGGTTCCCCAGCATCCCATAGACCAGATAATAAACCCTTTTCTGATATCTCATGACCAGTTCGGAAAAGGCCTCCTGGTCCCCTTTCTGGGACCTTCTGACCAGTTCCAGATCATCGGTCACTGAATCAATCTTTCTATTCATTAGACGCTCGGAAACAGAGGAAATTCAATCATTTGAAACCTGGATACAGAATTTTCAGGAATGGATCTATCTTCAGAAGTTCTTAGCTTTGACAAAGGGTTACACGCTTTGCGATTCTACGGCCTATCCACGGCTGGCCAGAATGATGCCGGAGAAGGAATCAGCGGTCAGGCTGGCTCCGCCCACCAGGGCACCATCAATATCAGATTGGCCCATGAGTTCTTTTGCATTGGACGGCTTGACACTTCCCCCGTAAAGGATGCGTGTCTTTTCGGCCACATCAGCGTGAATGATTTCGGACAGGAGTTTGCGAATAAAGGAGTGGACTTCATTGGCCTGATCGGTTGTTGCGGTTTTTCCCGTTCCAATGGCCCAGATCGGCTCATAGGCGATCACGATGCGTTCCATCTCTTTAGCACCGCAGTTTTCGAGACCCGCCCTAATCTGCCGTTCAACGACATCAAAGGTTTTGTTATTTTCACGTTCATCCAGGGATTCGCCCAGACAGAAGATCACAGAGAGGTCTGCAGCCAAAGCCGCATGGATCTTTTTGTTGACGATCTCATCGGTCTCCCCGAAGTATTCTCTTCTCTCGGAATGGCCGAGTATCACATAACGGCAGCCCATATCCTTGATCATTGGGCCGGAGATTTCGCCGGTGTAGGCCCCTTCCTTTTCATAGAAGAGGTTCTGGGCCGCAAGGTATATATTGCTGGACTGAATGGACTTATGCACCATGGAGAGCGAGGTAAATGGAGGCCCCACAACAATCTCGACATCTTCCACATCATGGACTAAGGGCTTCAGCCCCTCCACCAGGGCAATAGACTCGGTTAAGGTCTTGTGCATTTTCCAGTTCCCGGCGATCAGTGTTTTTCGCATCTGTCCTCCTAATTTAGTGGCGTTCAAATTCTAAATTTAAATTCTAGATTCAAAGGCTCAAAATGGTTCTGTTTTAAATTTTTATTTATCTTATTTGATGGATTCGTAAGAAGTCACATTTCCCCTCCCTTGGCGGCCTATGGCTCGGGGCCAACGGCTCATAGAGGAGGGGACAGAGGGGAGGGGGATGCAAAATGACTGGAATATAAATGCTTGTCACCCTCACCCCCACCCTCTCCCATCAAGGGAGAGGGAGTCTTTGGACTTTTTACGAAACCATCTTATATGATATTGTTTAGAATTTCGGATTTCAATCTTCCCTGTCCCAAATCACTCCATCTTCTAATACCCCATGAACAATCAAACTGAGTCTAGATCTTCTTGTCCGTCAGTCCCAGAATGCCGGGCAGCCTCTTCCCTTCAAGGAGTTTGAGTGAGGCCCCGCCGCCTGTGGAGATAAAGGTCATATTGTCGGCCTCCCCGGCGCGGTTCACTGCGTCAGCCGTATCTCCCCCTCCAATGATAGTGGTGGCATAACATCCGGCCACGGCATGTGCCAGGGCCGCGGTACCCCTGCTGAAGGGCTCGATCTCATAGATCCCCATGGGACCGTTCCAGACAATGGTCTTGGCCCCCTGGAGGGCCAGTTCAAAAAGCTTACTCGAGGCCGGACCGATATCCAGTCCATACCAGTCCCGGGGAATCTCCTGGACCGTGACGATCCGGGAATTTGCCTGGGCATCGATCCGATCGGCAACAACCACATCCACCGGCAGATAGAATTTTACCCCCTTTTCCCTGGCGTGTCTCAGCATCTCAAGAGAGAGTTCCATCATCTCATCCTCAACGATGGACTTTCCCACCTCATACTGGGTCGCCTTGAGAAAGGTAAACATCATCCCCCCGCCGATAAGGATCTTGTCCACCCGGTCAATCAGGTTTCTGATCACACCGAGTTTCCCGGAAACCTTGGATCCCCCGAGGATGGCCACGAAAGGACGTGTCGGATTGGTGATGACATCCTCAAAAAACTCCATCTCCATCTTCATGAGATAGCCGGCAACAGCCACAGGAACAAACCGGGTAATCCCGTACGTTGACGCATGTTCTCTATGGGCTGTTCCGAAGGCATTGTTCACATAGACATCGACACCCCGGGCCAGTTCTTTGGCAAAACTTTCATCATTGGCCTCTTCACCCGGATGGAACCGAAGGTTCTCCAGCAATAGCACGTCCCCATCCTTTAAATCATCGACCATGGTACAAGCCTGAGACCCGACACAATCGGGAGCAAACTTTACTTCCTTGTTTAATAAACGGTTGAGTCTCTTGGCAACGGCAGACAGAGAAAATTGGGAATTGGGTTCCCCTTTGGGCCGTCCTAAATGAGAGGCCAGAATCAACCTGGCACCGTGATCGATACAGTAATTAATGGACGGAAGCGTAGACCGGATCCTCCGGTCATCTGTGATGTGCCCATGGTTATCCATGGGGACATTGAAATCCACGCGGACAAAGACCCGCTTTCCTTGAAGTTCCACATCCTCAATGGTCATCTTTTGCATGACACACCCCACCAGAGAAACGGCTTCGCAAAAAGTCCATCTGCTGTGTTATATTGTTTTTATAATTTATGTTTGATTTCTAAATATTGAATTATCACTGTCCATCATTTTATAATCGAGTCTATCAATAATGTCAAGACACAACCCCTACTGAGAAAATGGCAGGTTAGTCATCGGATGGACTTTCTTTCAAGGTGGGATCGAGCAGAACCGCCCGTTCCCACTCCTCCAGGGAACGGGAGAGATCGCCGGAACTTCGGTAAAGGCGGGAAAGTTCCATATGTGCCTGGGCCGCGCCGGAGGGCGGTGGATCGCTTGCGAGGTATACCTGAAATGACTCTTTTGCTTCAGCCGGGGCATTTGCCCTCATAAATGAGCGGCCTGCCAGCAACAGGACCCAACGCGTAGAGTCATCTTCCGCATATCCGTTACGGTAGGTGCGGGCGGCATCGAACCAGAGTCCCTGCCTCATATAAATCTTTCCAAGTGCCTGCCGGATCAAAAGGTTTCTTGGATACTCCGCTAAAAAGACCTCCCCCATCCGTATCCCGCCTTTCACATCATTCTCTTTCTCAGCAAGCATCACCAGTGCAATCTTGCATGCCGGCTCCGCATAATGTCCTTTTTTGAGGGCCTGGAGGATCTCCTCTATCCCCTCCTCCCTCTGGTCCCGGATGAGGGGAAGGAACCAGAGGTAGCGGGTCTTGACACTGCGGAAGTATTTGTAAAGTCCCGTTGCAAAGGAGACATCATGGATTTCAGGATCCAGTTCTTTTGCCTTTTTAAAATGGGAGAGCCCGGAGAGGCCATGCATAAAGGCAGGGACGTATCGGCCATGCTCCAGTTCATACAGTCCCTGTACACCGAGAGACCCCCCCATCAGAAAATGGTCCCAGGCATTGAGATCAGCTCTTTTCTCCATCCTCTTCAGAATCTCCCGGTTCTTTTTGAATTCCCTCTGGAAACTCTCCTCGAAGAGATCAGCCTGGGCATCCTTCTCCAGAGAGTGTGTCATGAGGATCAGCAGACGGCCCATACTGGGAAGGATCGATTCAGGGTCCTTTTTCTCCAGATCATCGAACAAAGACCGGGCCTCCTCATAACGGCGATCCATGACCAGAGATTCGGCCTTGAGGATGTTGCGATCCAATTCTGATGAGATGTATTGTAATGGAAAAGGTTCAACTCCCTGCACGGGAAGTGCCTGGAAGGTGAATAACAGGAAAAAAAAGAGGAAAATCGGTAATCTTGACAGAAGATTCGAATTTTTTAATTCATCCACATATTGTATAAGAGATGTGTAGAAACACCACATATTGAACTTTGTAATATTATAATCCCCTTTGATTATATTGAGTTGGAGCACGAAAATAATTATCCACATTTTGTGCTTTAATTGTGGATAACCCTATATATTGTATGGTGATCTCAAGAATCTGGACTCACATTCCTACTCGAGGTAGATGATCTCCCCGTTGATTTCATCAGATTCAGCGATCAGGAAACCCAAAGAAAGGGGGTGACCATGCCGTCTCTGGCCGGCACTTCCCGGGTTGAAAAAGAGGATACCATTGATCCACTTATTAAAAGGGTGATGGGTATGTCCGAAAACCACCACAGCAGGCCGGACCTGCTGTAATCTCTCCTGCAGTTTCGGTGAAGGATTCATGGGATTTCCTACACGGTGTGTAATCAAAATATTTTTTTCTGCAATCCGGCTCACGCGATAGGCAGGGAGGTCATAGGAGACAGGCGGCGAATCCATGTTTCCTCTCACCGCCATGACCGGTGCAATATTTTTAAGCTTGGACAACACCAGGTCTTTGCCGATATCTCCGGCGTGAAAGATTGCATCCACTCCTTCAAATAGCTCAAAGATTCTGGGATGAATCGTACCGTGCGTATCTGATAAGACCCCGATCTTCATGATGATTACTCTACCAAACTCATCCTGTCAGTCTACAAAAACTGCGCCTACACCGATTCCCAGATGTACATCCGGCGGTACTTTAGGTTTCCAGAGCCGGTCATACTGCCTCAGAATAATCGGGTAGGCATAGTGCGTCTCCCCTAAAGGAAGTTCCTGAACTCCCCGAACCGTGCCCACCACGGTAATGGCTTTTCCCGGAGAGTACTGGACCGGTTCAGCAAATCCCGGATAAAGGATCAGAAAACGACCCCGGGTCTGATCCATATCCAACGGGCGATACCTGGAATCAAGGGGGGTCTGAATCACTTCGATATAGGTTCCTTCAGGAGTAAACTGGGTATGATGCACATACCCTCCCCAAGCCACGACGGTCCCCATATACTTTGCAGTATTTATTTTTACATTCGTATAGGTTGCAGAATGGTCAACATGAATCAGGTATTCACGAGAAATAGCTGGGGCACACCCTGCAAACAAAAGGAGAGATAGAAAAAGATAAAGCGTATACATGATCTTCTTTACACGAGATTACCATTTTTGTTTTTTTCAATCTACCGTTGCTCGGTATAAATGTCAAATATAAAAGAGTATCCTCGAATTCCTGAAGTTAAATAGCAAGTGGGAGAAATTAAGTGCGCGGTTTACCGCTTCAATTCCTTTTTCCGGAAAAGCCTTGCACGGGCCTCGGCCACCACCGTGCCATCATCTTTTTCAGCATGCGCCTCTGCAAGGACAATCCTCCGGTCCACACGAGTGATCGATCCATGGAGATGCACTGTCTCCCCTGTGTAAAGGGGAGAAGGGAAACGGACGGTGATTTCACCGGTCACAGCAGGAAGATCCAGTTCATAGGCCAGTTTCACCATGGCCTCGTCCAGAAGCAGAGAGAGGAACCCGCCATGGATGATCCCTTCATATCCCTGAAATGTTTCAGTAAAACCATAGGACGTGCGGATCTTTTTCTGTTCACGGTCCACATGGAAATCCACATGGAGACCTTTGGGATTTTTCTCCCCGCAAACGAAACAGCCGCCCTCTGACTTCAGCTCCATGACGCCGCTCTATACGTTATATTTTCTCATCTTGACAAGAAGTTATTAAAAGAATATAAATCGTAACGTAATGTAGTGCAACTAAATAATTGTTCAACTCATCACAGCGGACGGCTAAAGCCGCCGCTGAATTCGTACCAATTAGTTTACTAAAAACAAAGAGATAGAAACATCAACTACTGGAATGATTTGTTATCCCCTTTTTATTGTATCTGATCACATGCTTGCAGAGGACGAACCAGCTCGCCGCTGAATTCGAACGGTATAGACATCATGCAGACTACAGGCCTCTCTTTTACTTCTCTTAAACTTCCCGAACCGGTCATGAAGGGAATCGAAACGGCGGGATTTAAAAAATGCACACCTATCCAGGAGAAGGTCTTTCCTCTTTCACTCGAGGGGAAAGACATCGCGGCCCAGGCACAGACCGGGACCGGCAAGACCGCGGCATTCCTGATCACCATCCTTACCCGCCTTCTTGAGAAAAAGAAAGAGAAACGGACCGGGTCCTCACCGCGGGCCTTTATCATAGCACCCACACGGGAACTCACGGTCCAGATCTATGAAGAAGCCAAACTGCTCAGTCAGTTTACCGACTTTACCATGCTGGCCGTGTACGGCGGTGTGGACTACCAGAAGCAGAGAGAGCGGCTCCGGCTGGGCGTGGATATCCTGGTGGGGACACCGGGCAGGCTCATCGACTACTATAAACAGCGGGTCTACAACTTGAAGCAGACCGAGATCCTGGTGGTGGATGAAGCGGACCGGATGTTTGACATGGGATTTATCAAGGACCTCCGCTACCTGGTGCGGCGTCTCCCTCACTATTCCAAGCGCCAGTCCATGCTCTTTTCCGCCACCCTCTCCTATCGGGTCATGGAACTCGGCTATGAGCATATGAACATGCCTGTAAAACTTTCTGTGTCAGGAGAGCAGATCACCGCGGACCAGGTAGAACAGATACTCTACCATGTGGGTAAACATGAAAAGAACGCCTGTCTCCTGGGACTGCTCAAGCGTGAAGGGGGTGCGCGGATCCTGATCTTCGTGAACACAAAGGTCGTGGCCGACCGCCTCACACGCCTGCTCAATGCCAACGGTCATGAGACCCGGGCCATCACCGGCGATATCCTGCAGACCAAACGGCTGAAGATACTCAAACGATTCAAGGAAGGAGACCTTCCGATCCTGGTGGCCACGGACGTGGCCTCACGGGGCCTGCATATCGAAGGGGTCAGCCACGTGATCAACTATGACCTGCCCCAGGACATGGAAGACTATGTGCACCGGATCGGCAGGACCGCCCGGGCCGGGGCCTCGGGCAAGGCCATCAGCCTGGCCTGCGAAGAGTATGTCTATTCCCTGGAAGAGATCGAGAATTTTATCGGAGCCAAAATCCCCGCTGAGATGCCTGACGAATCCCTCATTGTCAAGGATATCAAATCCCCACCGCCCCGGAAACGGAGGCACAAACCCCCACAGCGGAAGGGCTCAAAAAGCAAACCGCCCCGGCGAGGAGGGAAGCCGCGAGGGAAACCTGCAAGAAATAAGAAATAAAACAATTAGATTCTTTACCAATACATGAACACCTGTAGATGCTCAGTAATTCGATAACTTTTAAGATGAAAGGTCTATGTAGGGCCTGCTCTGAGAGCAGGCCGTTATGAAATGGACGTTGACGGCCCGTTCGGAGAACGGGCCCTACTCTTATTCACCGTTATTGGAAGCGAAGCAATCTCAGTCCTGTATTAAATGAGTTGGAGTCTTTTTCATCACCGGAATTTGTACTGAAAAGAACACGACAGAACTTTTTCAACAGACCAAGTGTCCCATAATCAACGATCAAACACCTCTTAACAAGCTTCAAAGTGTTACCGAATTATTGAGCTAGCACAACACCCCACATTATTTACTCAATATAATGATGAGGAAAGGTCTCCGGATCCGGCCGTTCTTCCATAAAACAAATCTTGCCCCATCGGATCTCCTGAGGCAAACCCGACATATTAGATGACCAGAGCTCAATGTATTGAGGCATCTCAAGATTCATTCTCTGTATCACTTCTGGAATATTCAC
>CAJICE010000051.1_pt1 | contig 20835 bp, 18 predicted proteins | sample 9199531 | NCBI WGS metagenome assembly CAJICE01 (sample SAMEA7708327, study PRJEB35096) | sediment metagenome | biome: marine neritic benthic zone biome [ENVO:01000025]; feature: sediment [ENVO:00002007]; material: shallow marine sediment [ENVO:03000034] sea grass bed [ENVO_01000059] ... | reverse complement strand
ATATTCCAGGGTGTCGTTCATCCACCCCATGTTCCACTTCAGATCAAAGCCGAGACCGCCGAGATAGACCGGCCTGGACACCGACGGCCAGGCCGTGGACTCCTCCGCAATGGTGAGGATCCCCGGATAGTATTGGTGAACGACCTCATTGAATTTTTTCAGGAATTCGATAGCCTCCAGATTTTCATTCCCTCCGAATGTATTCGGGATCCACTCCCCGGATTCCCTCGAGTAGTCCAGGTAGATCATGGAGGCCACGGCATCGACCCTCAGGCCATCGATGTGGTACTTCTCAAACCAGAAAAGGGCGTTGGAGATGAGAAAATTTTTCACCTCGTTGCGGCCATAATTGAAGATCAGGGTCCCCCAGTCTTTGTGCTCTCCCTGTCGCCAGTCCTGGTGCTCATAAAGGCAGGACCCGTCAAAGAAGCCGAGGCCATGACCGTCCTTGGGGAAGTGGGCCGGCACCCAGTCAAGGATCACACCGATTCCGCTCTGGTGGCACTGGTCCACAAAATACATGAAGTCCTCCGGACTGCCGTGCCGGCTGGTCGGCGCAAAATATCCGATGGCTTGATATCCCCAGGAAGCGTCGAGAGGGTGTTCGTTGACAGGAAGGAGCTCAATATGAGTATACCCCATCTCCTTGACATAGGGAACCAGCATCCGGGCCAATTCCCGATAGGTCAGGAAACGGTTCCCTTCTTCCGGTTTCCTCCGCCACGAACCGAGGTGTACCTCGTAGATAGCAATGGGCGATTCGAACCAGTTGGTCTGCGGGCGCTTCTCCATCCACGTGGCGTCTTTCCATCGGTATTTGTTGACATCCCAGACGATGGAGGCGCTTTTCGGCCTCTGCTCGAAACAAAACGCGTAGGGACCGGCCTTGACCGTCTCGAAGTCGTGAAGCCTCGACCTTATAAAAAACTTGTAGATTTCCCCTTCTCCGAGACCGGGGACAAAGATCTCCCAGATCCCTGATGAACCGAGAGAGCGCATCGGATGCCTTCGGTTATCCCAGCGGTTGAAGTCGCCGATGACACTGACGTAGGCTGCGTTGGGCGCCCACACGGCGATATGTACACCTCGCACACCGTCGAGTTCCTTGATGTGGGCCCCGAGTTTCTCATAGTTTTCGTAATGGCTGCCTTCACCGAGCAGGTGGAGATCGTAGTCGGTGAGCACCTGACCGAAGGCGTAAGGGTCTTGAAACTCCAACACGCTCCCTTCCTCGGTGCTCACTTTGAGTTTATAGGAAAAGATCCGGCCCCGGGAAAATCGGGCAAGGAAAAATCCGAGGGGATCGATTTTCTCCATGGGATGGAGCGCCCCTCCCTCTTCCTCCACCACCCACGCCTTTGCTGCCTCCGGAAGGAAGGCCCTGACCTCAATGCTCTGCTGCGGTTCCGACCCTACCCGGTGCATCCCAAGGACAGAGAAAGGGTCCCCATGGCGGCCATGGGTGATAAGGGCAATTTCTTTTTTCCAGGGAATGGAGGGTGCGTGCCCTCGCTTCGGCGTCATATGTCCCCCTCTGATCGTACCTGTTGTGTCGGACCTGATTACAGAATGCCACCAATTTCATCGGATGGCAAGGCGAACCACCTCCCGTGTCTCTGAAAACCGGCCAGCCGGTGCCGGCTTTTCAAGGCCTTGGTTAGAAATTTTGTGCGGTCACACGAATATCAAGTGAATTGTCGAGCCTGCGAACCCTTTGCCAGGCAACGGCTTGACAGTTGTGAACTTACTCCAACAACTTCTTTTTATACTTATCGGGCCTCTCGGTGCCGGTGCCGAGATGTTCTCGAAGCTGGCGGTACGCCCTGATTCTGGCGGCATCAAAAAGAGCACAGTATGACCCGATGTCAGGCCTGATCCGGATTAAGATCTCAAGAATCATAACCGCCTCATCTCCTGAACAGTTAAGCCTTCGAAACAGACAGCGATCGCATTCCTTCATCTCTCAACCCCCTCTCTGGTTTGATTTCATTGACCCAAATCCTTGTCTAAATAGAATGACAACTATTCCGTCAAGCCTTGATGTATCTATCTGATTTTAAAAGAGAAGCGTGACTTGATGATGGTCAACACTTTATATCCAATTATACTTTAGTGGATGTTTGTTGTCAACCATTTATACGGGACATCGGGAGTTTTCATATCCTGTGGTTTTCTTTGATGGTATATTGCTTTTATAACCGATGAATTCCAAGGGATAATGAAGCGTTCCATGAAAAACCTGGGAGACATAATCAAGGAGGCCATCCGACAGAGCCCGAAGATGTCGCTCCGCAAACTTGAGATCCTGTCAGGGGTAACCCGCTCAGAGATCTCTCTGATCATTCATAAGAAGAGAAAACAACCCACCCCACGGGTCTTGAGAAAGCTGGCCTCCGCATTAAACCTGGATTACACCTACCTTTACACCCTCGCAGGATATCTTGATGAAGTGGATCATCGACGTCTCATGACTGCAAAGAAGGCTGAACGTCCTGTGCCGGATTCTCTCAAAGAGGTGCCTCCTCCTGCCTACCGGAATCTGGGAAAGAAAGAGGAGGTTATCCGGATGGTCCAGGAGATCCCCGACTCAGAGATGAAAAGGATAAAGGATTATCTGGAACTCCTCCAGCTGAAGGTGAAAGAAAAGAAGAAAGGGAAGCGCTAGCCTGAATATCAGGCATCACGGTGACCATTGCAGGCCGCCGTATCTATATAAATAAAAATGTAAATATCTGGTACCCCCGAGAGGAGTCGAACCTCCGACACCAGGAACCGGAATCCTGTGCTCTATCCAGCTGAGCTACGGGGGCAAATAAAGGCAGCTTTCAATGCCTGAAATGGCGCATCTTTGTAAACACCATCGCCATATTATATTCATTGGCAGCGGCGATAACCTCATCATCCTTGACCGATCCGCCGGGCTGAATGATGGCCGTGGCACCCGACTTGGCAGCCTCATCGATCCCGTCCCGGAACGGGAAGAAGGCGTCCGAGGCCAGGGCGCACCCTTTGGTCGGGCTTAAGGCTTTGGAGATGGCAAGGCGCGTAGAGTCTACACGGCTCATCTGGCCCGCTCCAACCCCCACGGTCCTGTCCGCACGGGTGAGAATAATCGCATTCGATTTCACATGCTTGGCCACCTTCCAGGCAAAGGACATGGACTGTATCTCTTCTTCGGTCGGTTTTCGCTTGGTCACGATCTCCAGATTCCGGATATCCACACTTCCCAGGTCTCTATCCTGATAGATCAGCCCGCCGACCACTTTTTTCAGATCCATGTCCCTGGCTCTCTCCTGCCCCCAGATCTCTACTTCTAATATACGGATATTATCTTTGGTCTTGAAGATCTCTAAAACACCCTGATTATACCCCGGAGCGATCACCACCTCCACAAAGGTGGAGACAATCTCTTTTGCGGTGGCTTCGTCCACGGGCCGGTTAAAGGCCAGCACACCCCCGAAGGCCGAAACCGGGTCTGCATCCCGTGCCAACACATAGGCCTCTTTAAGATCGCTGGAGGTCGCTACCCCGCAAGGATTGTTGTGCTTGATGACTACGGCCACGGGCTCTTCGAATTCCTTGGCAAGTTCCAGGGCCGAACTGGCATCGAGGTAATTGTTAAAAGACATGGCCTTGCCCTGATGGATCACAGCATTGGAGATACAGGGCTCCTGAATATGCAGCTCCCGGTAAAAGGCTCCTCTTTGATGAGGATTCTCTCCATACCGGAGTTCGTTGACTTTCTCAAAAGGCAGGCTCAATAGCTCCGGGAAACGGGGCGCCCCGCCCTCTTTGTTCAAATAGGAAGAGATCATGCTGTCGTAACGAGCGGTGTGGGCATAAACCTTGCAGGCAAGGGCATAACGGGTCTTGAGAGTGACGACGCCGTCGTTTTCCTCCATCTCGCGGGTGACCCATTCGTAATCGCCGGGATCTACGATCACAACAACATCGGGGTGATTTTTGGCCGCTGCCCGGATCATGGTGGGGCCGCCGATATCAATATTCTCAATGGCATCCTCCAGGGTGCAGTCGGGCCTGGAGATGGTCGCCTCAAAGGGGTAGAGATTGACCGCCACCACATCAATCGGCTCGATTCCCTGTTCCTTCATCTGATCCACGTGATCCGGCAGGGTCTTCTTACCAAGCAGTCCTCCATGTATTCTCGGGTGCAGGGTCTTGATCCTCCCGTCCAGCATCTCCGGGAACCCCGTATAATCCGATACGGACCGCACGGCGATCCCGTTCTCTTTCAGAAGCTTGGCAGTCCCTCCTGTAGAGAGGATCTCAAATTCCATAATCTTCAATTTTTTTGCAAACTCAACAACCCCGGTCTTGTCCGAAACACTGATCAATGCTCTTTTCATGATTGTCCTCTATCCCCTTTCCGTTGATCATGGATTCATGATTTCTACAGCTTAGTGGCCCTATTCGTAAAAACGGTGGCATTCGAGTTCCGTAGGGCGGTCTCCTCGACGTTCCGCTCCCTGCGTGGGCGGAAGGTGCCAGGCACTTGTGCCTGGCACCTTCCCATCCTCAGTCGCGCGCCTTGATGAGGCCGCCCTACGACCCTCTCGATACGTCACCATATTTACGAACAGGACCACTTAGCTATAAGTTCAGACTCTCCTCAGGGAGTAAGATCTTAAGATTCGATTCGACCCGGGCCTGGCAGGCCAGCCGGAAACCCTTTTTGAGCTTTCCGTTTGAGAAAAGGTGGCCTTCATTCTCCGTAGGCGCCGTATAACACCGGATAAGCCGAACCATACACCGTCCGCAGGTTCCCTGTCCGTGGCATTCGCTCCGGATCTCAAATCCTGAGGCAAGGGCAATGTCAAAAATCCTTTTCTTTGACGTGACCTCTATTGTCCTCCCGAAGGGAAGAAATTCTACAGTGAAGGACCTCTCCATGCGCCCCAAAAAGAAAAAATGCTGTCTGTGCCGGAATTTGCTCCACACTCTACATACTTTGTGAGGAATTGTCAATACCTGGAATCGCAGAAGGCGTCGTAAAAAGTCCATCTGCAGCGCATGCAGCGGCTCTCACATTTCGGTGTCCCGGGGTGCGCTGGATACTTTTAAGATTTATACTGTGCCGCCTGTTTTATGACGATGAATGAGAACATCAATAGTTGAAATATTTGAGGTTTTGCCGATTTTGCCCTCAAAGCATCATGTCAGGATACTGGGGCGTTACATCTTGACAAAAACCATGCAATGCACTACTATCACTATACTTTTTTGGGGATCACCATGAAGATTGAAGAAGTCTGGAAAAATTTGGAAAAGGATCTGTCCGATGTGGAGGACTGCATCAACCAGAACCTTAAATCCAAAGCCCCCCTGATTTCAGAAGTGGGATTTCATCTGCTAAAAGGGGGCGGGAAACGGATCCGTCCCTTGCTGCTGCTCCTTTCGGCCAAGGCCTGCGGGTACAATGGGAACCGCCACTATCTCCTCGCCAGTATCATTGAATATATCCATACGGCCTCTCTTCTTCACGACGATGTCATCGATGAGGCCATCATCCGAAGGGGACAGAAGTCAGCAAACCAGGTCTGGGGCAATCAGGCAAGCATCCTGGTCGGGGATTTTCTTTATTCCAAAGCCCTCTATCTGGCTGTACGGGAACACAACCAGAAAATCATGGACGTGCTCTCAGATGCAACCACCATCATGTCTGAGGGTGAAGTCATGCAGCTCTCTCATATCGGCAACCTTGATATCACCGAGGAAGAATATCTCGATGTGATCACTTACAAAACCGCCGTTCTGATTTCAGCAGCCTGCCAGCTCGGCGCCATCCTCTCCGGGGCACCCCAGAAGATCCAGGATGCCATGACCGAATTTGGCATGCATATCGGCATCGCCTTTCAGCTCATTGATGATGCCCTAGATTACTCCGCACAGGAACGGAAACTGGGGAAAGAGGTGGGAAAGGATCTGCTTGAGGGAAAGGTGACCCTCCCCCTGATTTATACCCTGAAACAATCAACAGAAAAAGAAGCCCAACGGACACGTCATATCTTTCAGAACGGAAATCCCGGAGAGGAAGATGTCGAATTTGTCTTCCGTTCAATCGAAAAACATAAAGGTGTGGAATATACCTTGGAGAGAACCCAATCATATATCCAGAAAGCCAGGAAAGCCCTGAATCACATTGAAGATTCTCTTGCAAAGGATGCCCTCCTTGCCGTCTCGGATTTCATTTACAAACGTGAGCTCTAACTCCCCGTACCTGAAAGATCTTTTTCCCAGCATGAGATCTTTTTCACTGATCCTTTTCCTAATCGCTTTAGCCTGTACCTTGGGATGCTCTCCCTCTTCTTCCGCACCGACTCAGAGAGAACAGTACCTGATGGGGACGTCCGTCTCCATCTCGATCTCCGGTGTCCATCGGGATGAGGCGAACCGGGCCGCGGACCTTGCCTTTCGTGAGATCCGCCGGATCCAAGAGATGATGAGTACCTTCCTTCCGGAAAGTGAAGTCTCTCAGATCAACCGGTCAGCCGGTGGAAGTTGGACATCTGTCCACCCGGAATTGCTTACGGTGGTCCGGGAGGCCCTGCGCTACGGCAGGCTTTCTGACGGGGCATTTGATATCACCTACAAACCCCTCTCCGGCCTCTGGAGCTTTGAGCCGGACAGCCGGCCGCCCGACCCTGAAGAGGTCCGAAGGATCCTGCCTCTAATTAACTACCAGGCGGTCAGGATTGATGATCAGGGAAGGATCCTGCTGGAACATCCCGGCATGGCCATGGGTCTCGGTGGGATTGCCAAAGGCTATGCCGTGGACTGCGCCGTGGCCGTGCTGCAGGAGCAGGGGATCACGAACGCCATTGTCAATGCCGGCGGTGACCTGCGTGTACTTGGAAGGCCTTCTACGGACAGGACTTGGCGGATCGGCATCCAGGACCCCCGTAACCGAGGGGAGATCATCAGGGCAGTCGCAATCACACAAGGTGCCCTGGCCACATCCGGAGATTATGAGAATTATTTCCTCTACCAGAACAGACGCTATCATCATATCCTCGACCCCCGAACCGGTTTTCCGGCACGGGGCTGCCGGAGTGTCACCGTCATAGCCCCCACCACCATGATGGCCGATGCCATGGCCACGGCTGTTTTTCTCATGGGGCCTGAAAAGGGAATGGCTCTGATTCAGGAACTCCCGGACATCGAGGGGATGATCATCGATGAAACAGGTAAAATTATAACGTCTGCCGGATTCATACAGGAGGGTACGACATGAAGGACCAGATGAAAGGGAAGAAGGTATCCGAATCCTTGGTCGAGAGCACCGAGCTGATCGAACCCAACGATGCCAACCACCTGGGAAATGTTTTCGGAGGTAAGGTTCTGTCCATGATCGACCTGTCAGGTGCCATGACGGCCATGCGCCACTGCCGAACGATCGTGGTCACCGCATCCATGGACCGTGTGGATTTCAAACATCCCATCCAGGTCGGACATTTTGCCGTCACTCGTTCACGTCTGAATGGGGCATTCCGGACCTCCGTGGAGGTGGAGGTAGAGATCTTTTCAGAGCACCCGCTCACCGGAGAACAGAAGAAGACCTGCTCAGCCCTCGTAACCTATGTGGCCCTGGACAACAAAGGGCGGCCGGCCCGAATCCCTCCTCTGCTATTCTCGAACCGGGATGAGGAAGAGAGGCAAAACCTTGCAGAAGCACGAAAGCGTACCCGCGACAAGGCACGCCACCGTGACCTGGGACCTTATGAGCCCTAAAGGGCTATGAACCCTAAGGGTCAGACCCTTTGAGTTCTTGAAAGGGTCTGACCCTTAGGGTTCATATAAAACAGGAGGTTGCTGACAACCAATCTTCCTTGACTTTTCAGCATTATGTATATTACTATTTCTGGAATGTTTTCAACTGAATGGCGTCACTGAACAAACATCATATCCAAAAGAGGAGTCTTCATGGAAAACGGTGCATTGACACTTTCCCATCTCGGGATCCTATCACTTGTTATGAATGCGGGCTGGGTGGTCAAGTCTGTTCTCATTATCCTCCTGATCTTTTCTGCATCCTGCTGGGCGATTATTTTCTACAAGTACCGCGTGATCCGGGCGGCCCGCACCCAATCAAATAAATTTTTAAAAGTCTTCTGGATGGACCACCCCATCACCACCCTCATCCGTACGGCCAAACAGTATCCGGCCAGCCCCATCTCCAGATTGTTTGAAGCCGCATACATCGAATTGAACAAAATCATTCAGAAAGATGCCTCCACAAAGAAATCGGCCCAGAACTCCGGTGATGTCGTGGAGGTCCTGGGCGGAACAGACCTTCTTGGGGTTGAGCGGATTCAGAGGGCCCTGAGCCGGGCGACCATCTCCGAAATCACCCGCCTGGAGCGGTCCATAACATTTCTGGCCACAACGGGAAGCACCACACCCTTTATCGGACTCTTCGGCACGGTCTGGGGGATCATGGATGCCTTCCGGGGGATCGGTGCAAGAGGCTCGGCCAGTCTGGCCGTGGTGGCTCCCGGGATCTCCGAGGCCCTGGTGGCCACGGCTGCGGGGCTTGCTGCGGCCATTCCTGCTGTGGTGGCTTATAACCATTTTGTGCGCAAGGTGCGTGTGCTGACGAATGAAATGGATAACTTCTCATCAGAGTTTGTGAGTATCGCGGAAAAATATCTGGAATAAAAAAGATAAGAAGTTACAAGTTTAAAGTGGCTGAAGTTTAAAGTGACAATAATTAAGGAAACGTTATAAATTTTAGCTCACTTTAGGCACTTCAGACTTTAGGTATTTTTTACAGGTTTCGCAAAACAGGAAAAATAAGATAACCAAGACAGGGAATTTATATTATATGTGAGGGAGTCCGATGGGACCGACAGGAAATAAAGAGTACGGATCCATGTCTGAAATCAATGTCACGCCTCTCGTGGATGTGATGCTGGTACTGCTCATCATCTTCATGGTCACCGCACCCATGCTGCAGCAGGGAGTGGACGTGGACCTCCCCAAGACCAAACCTTCCCCGATCAAGATCGATGAAGAGCGTCTTGTTGTCACCGTGACCCGGACCAAGAATGTCTATATCAACAAGAGGTCTTTCGCAGTCAAGGATTTGAAGAAGAAGCTGGAAAAGATCCGGGAGGCAAATCCCGGCAAAGAGGTCTTCTTGCGGGCTGACAAGAACGTCCCCTATGGTTTTGTCGTTGAAGTCATGGCGGCTATTAAAGAAGCCGGGATCTCCAAGCTGGGCATGGTCACAGATGTATCGGAGATTGGGGAGTAATGGTACTGAAGTTTAGCCCCTTTGAAGAAACAGAATTCGGTAAAGAATTCTGGCAGATGTTCTGGGTCTCCTTGATCCTGCATATCGCAGCGATTCTGATTGCCGCCTTTTCCCGGGACATCCTCCCCAGACGTGACTATTATGCCCCCCCCTCCTTCACAACCGTTGACCTGGTAACCATGGAGAAACCTAAACCGTCCAAAGCACCGGCAAAAAGAAAACCGGCCCCTCCTAAACCCAAGACCGAAAAGAAGATCTCTATTCCTGAGACGCACAAGAAGGCGCCTCCTCCCAAACCTGTGGAGAAGGCCAAACCCAAGCCTGAAAAGACGGTGGTCAAAAAAGCGCCGCCTGCGAAAGAGTACAGCGACAAGGAGATCAACTCAAAGATAGCCAGCCTGAAAAAGAAAGTGGATTCCAAGCGTGTAGCAGAACAGCAGGCCATTGCAGCCCGGGGAAAGATTACCAGCCGTTTGAAAGAAATCAAATACCGGGCCTATCAGGACACCATCTATGCCATTATCCAGAGCAATTATGATCTTCCGGCCGGCATTCATATAGGAGAGGAGGCTGAAACCATTATCGGGGGGAAGATCACCAAACAGGGCCGGATCATAGAGATTGACTTTGTGAAGCAATCAGGGAATGAACCCTTTGACAATGCCGTGTTACGAAGCCTTGAGAAAAGCAGCCCCCTTCCTTCTCCGCCATGGGACATGGAGGAGATGGAATTTGAAATGAAATTCTCACCGTCAGGTGTAAAACAAGAATAGGAAGATTCCATGCGTACACTTAAATTAGTCCTAGTGATTGTTACAACATTTTGTCTCATCTTACGGCCACTGCCTGGAAATTCAAAAATTTTCCTGGATTTCAGTGCCCCGACCATCAGCAAACTCCCCGTGGCCATCCAAACTTTCAAGAACCTGAATAATGTCCCTGAAGATGCTGCGATAGGAAAAGATCTTCATGAGACCATCAGTGATGATCTGGCCTTTTCAGGCCTTTTTCAGATCATTGACCCCGTCAGTTTTATTGAAGATCCCGAGACCTCGGAAACCGACCCCGCAAAGATACATTTCCCGGATTGGACAGTCGTGGGTGCCGATGTCCTGATCAAGGGAGTCTTCTCCAGAAACAATGACCAGATCAAGGTCGAGTTCCACCTCTATGATGTGATTACACAGAAAGAGGTCGTCGGGAAACGTTACTATGGGAAGATGGGGGATATTCGAAAAATCGCACACAAGTTTGCAAACGAGATGGTCAAACAGATTACCGGCGAAGCAGGGATCTTTGATACCCGGATTGTTTATCTCTCTTCTTTGAACGGAATGAACGAGATCCATATCATGGATTACGACGGGCACAACAACCAGATGCTTCTCCAGGAGAAGTCTATTGTTATCTCCCCAAGATGGTCCTCGGATGGGGAGAAGATCATCTTCACTTCCTATCGCGAGGGCAATCCCGACCTCTACCAGATCACCATTCGTACCAGGAGCATTCAAAAGATTTCCGGGGAACCGGGGATCAATACCGGCGGGTCCTATTCGCCTGGAGGGGGCCGGCTGGCCTACGTCATGAGTAAAGACGGTAATCCCGAGATCTATATCCTCGACAAATACTCCAAAAAACCGAAAAGATTAACCAACAACTGGGCCACGGACGTCTCCCCGATGTGGGCCCCAAACGGGAAAAAAATTGCTTTTATGTCTGACCGGGCCGGTAGTCCGCAGATCTATGTCATGGACTACAAAGGAGACAATTCTCAACGGGTGACCTTTCAGGGCAAATACAATGCCACACCGGACTGGTCGCCGCGGGGGGACCGGATCGCCTTATCCAGTATAGTGGACGGACATTTTCAGATTGCCACGGTGAAACCGGACGGATCCCAGATGTACATCGTTACGGCCAACGCCGGAAACAACGAGTCTCCCTCCTGGTCCCCGGATGGACGCTTTCTCTGTTTCAATTCCACCATGAACGGGAAGTCGGATATCTATATCATGAACGCCAATGGAGCCAATCTCAGGAGAGTCACCTCGAATTCAGCGCGAAATTCAGCTCCTAATTGGTCTCCGAGCATCTTTTTCGAATAAACCAAATCATTTCTAAACCAGATGGAGCGGACCATAATTATTGTAAAAAAATGTTTTACAGACAGGGTCTTCTGTATTATACTTGCGCAAGTTTGTTAAGGAAACGGTTATAAGAATAAGAAGAAACAGTAAAACAACAAGGTGCACGAAGAAAAATTTTCTTTTCATTGTGCCACGAAGTGGCATAAGCATAAGGAGGAGGAGACCATGAAAAAAACCGGATGGATAGCTTTGAGCTTGATCGTTGGAATGATTATATCTTTAGGCCTTTATGGATGTGCTGGGAGGCAGGAGATGGCGACTCCCACCGAAGTGGATGAAGTTGTCGACGTAGAAGAGACCGAAATCATCACAGAAGAAATTGAACCCATCCAGCCCAAGCAGATGTCCGATATCTTTTTTGATTTCGACCGTTTCGACCTCTCTCCTGATGACAGGGCGATCCTTGCAGATAATGCCGCATGGCTCGAAAATAATCCCGGTGCAAAAGTACAGATCCAGGGCCATTGCGATAACCGAGGGTCCAATGAATACAACCTTGCCCTGGGTGACAGAAGAGCCAAAAGCGCATACAACTACCTGATCAATCTGGGTGTCAGCCCCAGCCGCATCTCGACCATCAGTTACGGAGAAGAGATGCCCCAATGTAACCAGAATACAGAAGGCTGCTGGGCGAAAAACAGGCGTGCATACTTTGATGTAAAGTAACCTGCATCCCATACAACCAGGGCACGTAATCTTAATCAGGATTTAAACGACCGGGTGAATCATCATGGGAGACGGTCCTTATGGAAACCAGCATGCTTAGACAGTGGATAACCCTGTCCATCTTGGCTGCTCTGCTCGGCGGTTGTACAGCACTCGATCAGGATGCCCGCATCAATTTCCTGGAGGGACAGATGGTGGATGTCCTGCAGAAATCGGCCGAATGGGATGTGAGCTCCAGAAATGCGCGTACGAAGATTGCTGAATTCAATGCACAGATAGAGACCCTGCAGCAGGAGATGCAGAGACTTTCCGGAAATATCGAAGAGATGCAATCCGGATCGCCCCAGCAGGTTAATCCCCTCTTCGCTCAGGAGGGGACCGCAGCAGAGATAAGGGAATTGAAGGGGCAGCTCCAATTCCTGGAAGCACGGGTATTGGAACTGGAAAAAAGGTTAGCGATGGACGAACAACGTCCTTCTTCCGAAACCGCAGTGACTTCACCGGCGCCGCCTCCAACCATTCCTCCAGTGAAGACGGTGCCCCAACCCGTGGAGAAAGTCAAGAAAGAGCCTGCCCTCCCTGAAGACCAGAAGAAATACAACGAGGCCATGCAGGCTATGAAACTGAAACAGTATGAAAAAGCAATCCGTCTGTTCCGAAAATTTATCAAAACATTCCCCGGCAATGAACTCAATGACAATGCCCAGTACTGGATTGGAGAGAGTTATTACGCCCAGAAAAAATATGAAGAGGCCATCATAGAATTCGAAGAAGTCATCCAGCAATACCCCAAGGGAGACAAGGTCCCGGCTTCCCTGCTCAAAGAAGGCCTTGCCTTCCACGCGCTGAAAGATAATACCCCTGCTCGACAGATACTCAAAAAATTAATCGACCAGTTCCCCGATTCTGAGGAGGCCAAGCTGGCGGAGCAGAAATTGAAGGATATCTAGCCCGGATATTGCATGAGTAAATCTATTGCGAGGCCGGATAAGCTGCCGTATGCGGCGTTACAGAATATTTCCTGACTTCGAAATATTTCAATATGTCTTCAGCCAGAAAATATTCTGTGCCTTGCTTTCGGCGCTTCTACGGCCTCTCATGACGATCACTCATGCAATATCCGGGCTAAACGTTCGCAGTACGATAAAGCGGGTTTGTTTCTCATGAGGTTCTTCCAAAGAGGCGCATCAGCCATTTTATATTGAAGAACCCTTTCACCAGTTTCTCTTTGCGCTCCTGACGAAGGAACCTTCGTAGGAGATCAAGGTCCTGCTCGGATATCATTTCGATCTGGACGCCCACATTATAACGATAAGACTCTTGAGGTTCTGCAAGATTATACCAGCATGCCGAGCCGTTTATCTGGATCTCCTTGAGATCAGGAAGCTGAAGTTTTAATTCCAGCTTGTTCCTGGAAATACCCGAACTGCCGGTCAGGACATGAAGATCGTCCACCATGGTGAGATCTGTGGACAGGCAGAATCCCGTTTCGGAAAGATTTTTGACTGCACCGGGAACCTCTTTGGTTCTCCTACCCCCTTCACCGCTGATCACGCGGAATCGTACCTTGAGGTCGGCCCCCCTTCGTTTAACCGCTCTCCTCTCTTCAGAAGTCTCATTTTGGCCATTCATGGACATGACCATGCTCCCAAGTTTAATACCCCGCTATTTTTACAATAGAGGATCGTGAACATAAACTCAACCTATTTTTCTTATTATCTCTATCTTTATCAGACGGGCATCAAAACTTATTCAGGAAGAAGTTCATTGAAATAGACGATGGAGGGAAAAACCGAAGACCGCTCAATGGGAGCTTGTGTACTCGGGCGGGCGACAAAAATCAGGTATGCTATCCCCGCTTCACGGGCCGATATGAGATTGGCCTCACTGTCCTCGGCTAACAGGGTCCGGTCCGGATCATATGCGACCCGGGAGACCAGGGCCGTCCAGAACCGGGGTTCCTCCTTGGGAATGCCCACGTCGTGTGCCGAGACTATATCATTGAAGAAGGGGCCGAGGCGTGTCTTTTTCATCTTAAGGTCCAAGGTCTTACCATGGGCATTGGTCACCAGAAAGGACCTTTTGCCCCCATCCTTTAAAAACTGCAGGAATTTCTCCACATAGGGATGTACCTGAATCAGATGATCCACCTGAGTCTTCAGAAACGGGATATCAAGCCCTAACTCTTCAGACCAGAAATCAATGTCCGTCCAGTTCAAAGTCCCTTCTTCCTTCTTATATCTGGCCATCAGCTCCCGGGCAGCCTTTTCCCTGGGCATCCCATTGATCCTGGCGTATTCCTGGGGTACGAAGACCTCCCAGAAATAGTCATCAAAATAACGGTCGAGCAGGGTCCCGTCCATATCCAGAAGCACCGTGTCGATTTGTTCCCAGTCTACGTGCATCAAGTCATCTCCCTAAAACAAAAAAATGATTAGACAGGATAACAGGATTAACATGATTGTTATATTCCTAAGCTACTTCATTTCTATCATCTTGAATCTGACATTCTTTTTTTGCTCTATATTCCTTTAATAGGCCTTGATGATTTATTATGAGTTTATTATCTTGTTAATCCTGTCATCCTGTCAAAGAAGTTTCTCATCATTCCTCCGGAGGGGCAAATCCTCTCCTCAGTGTATTCTCGCAGACTGTCCGGGGTATCATGAACTGGGTGAGGTAGTCCGGGCCGCCGGCCTTGGACCCCACACCGGACATTCGCGCACCTCCAAAGGGCTGCCGGCCCACCAGCGCTCCGGTAATCCCGCGGTTGATATAGAGGTTCCCCACATGAAATTCATCCCGAACACGCTGAATGTTTGCCGGACTCCTTGAAAAAAGACCGCCTGTCAAGGCGTATTCCGAATCCTTGGCGAATGCAATGGCCTCATCCAGATCTTTTGCTTCAATGATCGAGAGGACAGGACCGAATATTTCTTCACGGAACAGGCGGTCAGAAGGCTGAATCCCTGTAAAGATCGCCGGGGGGACATAATAACCGCCTGAAGGGGCCTCCCCCAAAAAAACCAGATCTCCTTCCTTCTTTCCGATCTCTATATACCCCAGAATTTTCTGCAGCGCCTTCTCATCGATCACCGGCCCCATGACGTTTGCCGGGTCCCGAGGGGGTCCGATCCGGAGACTCCTGGCCGACTCCACAAGCCGATGAATAAACGTCAGGGCCACATCTTTCACCACGATCACCCTGGAACAGGCCGAACATTTCTGGCCCTGAAAACCGAAGGCCGAGGCGGTCACACCATGTACCGCTTCATCCAGATCCGCGCTTTCATCCACGATGACTGCATTCTTCCCTCCCATCTCAGCAATCACCTGCTTGACATTGCGCTGACCCGCATGGGTAACCCCGGCCTGTTTGACGATTCCAAGACCCACCTCCCTGGATCCGGTAAAGGCGACAAAGTCGATACCTCTATGGGAGACAAGATGGCTCCCCACTTCACTCCCCGACCCTGGAAGAAACTGCAGCACTCCTTCAGGAAGGCCGGTTTCACGAAAGGCCTGCACCATCCAGGCCCCTGTGACCGGGGAATTGCTTGCCGGTTTGAAAATCACGCAATTGCCCGCTGAGATCCCTGCCGTGGCCATACCGGCGGCAATGGCCAGAGGGAAGTTCCAGGGAGAGATAACCACACCGATCCCGCGGGGTGTATAGTGGTAGTGGTTGAGTTCGCCGGGATAATGGGAGAGCTTTCTGGGGCGTCCCAGGCGAAGCATCTCTCTCCCGTAGTAGTTGAGAAAATCAATGGCCTCACACACATCGGCGTCGGCTTCGCGCCAGTTCTTTCCCACCTCATAAATCTCCAGGGCAGCCAGATCAAAGCGGCGCTCCCGAATCCATTTTGCGGCATTGAAAAGGTATTCCGCACGCCCTTGCGGGGGAACACGCTGCCATGCCTCCCAGGCCTTTCGGGCGACGTCCACGGCCTGATCCGCGTGCTCCCGTCGGCCCGAGGCAACCGTCCCAACCGTCTCTGACGGGTCAGCCGGATTCTTTGAGACGATCCTCTCGTCGGTCCGGACCTCCTTTCCATCTAGAACCAGAGGATAATCCCTTCCCAACTCCCCATGCACCTTCTCCAATGCCAGGGCCATCTTGTCCCGGCTTTCAGGGTCGGTGAAATCGGCATCGGGCTCGTTATAAAAAAGATCTTTTTCTGCTTCTTGATCCGGACTTATAGCCGCTGCCAAAGGGGGTGCAATCAATTCAGAAAAGGAGACACCCTCCACAAAATTCTTGCGTAGAAAGGACTCATTGGACGTATTTTCCAGGAGCCTCCGGACAAAGTAGGCCATGCCAGGGATCATTTCCCCCAGCGGAGCGTAAACCCTGACACGGATCCCCAACTGAACCAGGGCATCCCGAATCGGTTCAGCCATCCCGTTCAATATCTGGACCTCATAGGCATTTCTCGGAATTCCAAGGTCCTCTGCAACGGCCATGGCATGGGCGATACTGCGAACATTGTGGCTGGCAAAGGCCGGTGAGAGATAGTCTATGTTCATCAGCATCGTATGGGTAAGTCTTTCATAATTCCGATCGGTCTCCTCCTTATGGAGGAATACGGGTATCTTCCATCCCTTCTGCTTCCGGATCACCGTCTCATAGTCCCAGTAGGCGCCCTTGACCAGACGGACCGTAAGGGTACGGTCAAATTCCCTGGCCCAATCAATGAGCTTATCAAGATCGTCCTCAGCATCAAGAAGATAAGACTGGACCACAATTCCCAGATCGGGCTTCTCCCTGAACTCCTCTTGCTTGAGGATCTCCCTGAAGGCGGCAAAGGTCAAATCCCTGGACTCATAATGTTCCATATCCAGATTGACCATCCCCTCATGCCGGGCCGCTTCTCTCAGAATCGGATAGAGACGTTTCTGGATCTCCTGGAGGCTGGTTTCCGGACAGATCGGGTCGAACCGGGAAGAGAGGGCTGAGAGTTTGACCGAAAGATTCAATGTGGGGATCCTGCTCTTATGGTCACGGTCCAGCACAGGATTTTTAGGCCATGCCTCCACTTCTCGGGAGATCCGTTGGAGCGCTTCAAGACAGCGGTCCCTGTAAGTCTCTGCCTCCTCTTCACTCAATGTGGCTTCCCCAAGAAGGTCCACGGTGAAGGCCAATCCCTTGTCACGGAACGACGTTAAGGCCCTGGCCCCTTCCTCAGAATCCTTGCCGGCGATGAACCGGCGGGCCATCAGTCCAAGGTTTTTTCGTACCAGTGGTGAAACCAGCAAAGAGGTCAGAGGGACTGAGGAGGCCTTCATACCCCACCGGAAGATCTCGGGCAGCCCCTCTCCCACATCCTCAAAATATTCCTTGAGAAGTTTAACGACCTGTTTATTCTCTTTTAATACCGGAAAGACGTCAATGAAACGGAACATCTGGACCTTGAAGGACTCATCCTTCATGGCCCACTCCAGCAGATGACCGCTCCACCAGGCAGGATCGAAAACCGAAGGAGACGTGTCTTTCATCCCGGAGTAAATCTCATCCCCGAGCTTCTTTATCTTCTCCTCCAGGGCGCCGTTATGACAACTCATCCCTTCCCCTTTCCAATGAAGATGGTTGATCTATTCCTATTTTAACATGAGATTTCCGCGCCGTCTTGTGGTCAGTCGATCAAGGGAGGGAAATGAACCGTTGTATACAATCCCTGAGGACCTTTACGGGTAAAGATAAAAAGTAAGAGATAATGACTCGCATGTAAAAATGGGGTCGTTACAGAGAGATCATTTCTCTTTTCGAACCAGATTAATCAGCCCCCCGGCAATCAGGCAAGCCCGTTCACGCTCTGAGACCGAAATCCGGGTCATGATCTTATGATCTCCCGCCAGGACAGGGATCTCATTCCCTCCGGATTTAAGTATCTTTTTTACCTCTGGTATCCGGATCCGATCTCCCTGAGAGATCTTGTCATAATCCCCGGGGTCTGCAAACTCCAGGGGAAGGATCCCAAAATTGATGAGATTGGCCTTATGGATCCTGGCAAAGCTTTTGACGATCTTTGCCATGATACCCAGATAACGAGGGGCCAGCGCCGCATGCTCTCTGGATGACCCCTGTCCGTAGTTCTCTCCGCCAACCACGATCCCTCCTCCCTTCTCTCTGGCCCGTGCTGAAAAACTCTTATCAAGGGCCTGGAATACAAACTCGCTGATCGCGGGGATATTGCTCCGAAAGGGGAGAACCTGATTCCCGGCAGGCATAATATGGTCCGTGGTAATATTATCATCAACCTTCAGGAGGACCTCTCCCTCAATCTCTTCAGGAAGGGCTTTTAGATCAGGGAAGGGCTGGATATTCGGGCCCCGGATGATTTCAACCGAGGATGGATCTTCGGGCGGGACTAGAATATTTTCATCATTCAAAACAAATTTTTTCGGCAGTTCAACTCTGGGGTATTCGCCTAATTTGCTCGGTTCTGTGATCTCGCCAAAGACCGCCGCGGCCACAGCCGTTTCCGGGCTGCAAAGATAGACCTGATCACCCTGGGTCCCGCTCCGGCCCGGGAAGTTTCTTGGAAAGGTTCTGAGGGAGACCGTTCCCGAGGCAGGGGCCTGCCCCATACCGATGCATCCGAGACACCCTGACTGGTGAATTCGTGCCCCGCCATGAATGAGATAAATGAGACCTTCCTGTGCCGTCACGTTCTCAAGAACCTGTCGGCTCCCGGGATTGATTTCCAAACTGACATTTGGATGGGCAACGCGCCCTTTCATGGCCAGTGCCGTAATCATCAGGTCTCGATATGAGGAGTTCACAGAGGATCCCACGATCACCTGATGGACCGGCGTCCCGGCCACTTCTGATACTTTCTTGATATTATCCGGAGACGAAGGGCATGCAATCAGCGGCACTAACGTAGAAAGGTCGATCTCCGTGATGTCGTCATAATCTGCATCGGGATCGGCTGAGAGTTCCCGCCACTGTTCTCCTCTCCCCTGCGCCTCAAGGAACCTGCGGGTATTTTCGTCTGACGGGAAGACCGTGCTGGTGGCTCCTAGTTCGGCTCCCATATTTGCTATGGTCCCCCGGTCCGGAACCTGGAGAGTGGCCACGCCGGGCCCGAAATACTCAATGATCTTGCCCACACCACCCTTGACAGAATACCGCCGAAGCATCTCCAGGATGACATCCTTGGCCGAGACCCAGGGAGGAAGTTTCCCGGTCAGTTTAACACCCATGATTTTGGGGGTCTTGAGGTAAAATGGTTTGCCGGCCATGGCCAATGCCACATCCAGTCCTCCTGCACCGATAGCCAGCATACCGATACCCCCCCCCGTTGGAGTATGGCTGTCTGAGCCGAGAAGGGTCATCCCCGGAACCCCGAAGCGTTCCAGGTGAACCTGGTGTGAGATCCCGTTTCCGGGCCGTGAGAAGTAAACGCCGTATTTCGCCGCAACAGACTGGAGAAAGCGGTGATCATCGGCATTTTTAAAATCGGTCTGAAGAAGATTATGGTCCACATAACTCGCCGAAAGCTCGGTCTTGACCCGGGTTAGGCCCAAAGACTCAAACTCCAGATAGACCAGTGTTCCCGTGGCATCCTGAGTCAGTGTCTGATCGATCCGGATTCCGATCTCCTCACCAGGGATCAACTTTCCTTCTACAAGATGCTCATCAAGGATCTTCTGTGCAGCCGTCCTGGCCATAACATTTTTTTCCTTTTTCCTGAAGGTTACCTAAAGAATCCCGAGAATATCACTCTCTCTGACCATGAACAGGTTTTCTCCTTCCACCTTAATTTCCTCCACACCATATTGGCGGAACAAGACTCTGTCACCTTTCTTCACTTCCGTCTCAATAAACTTCTTTTCTCCGGTAAGGCGGCCGCTGGTGTCCCGTTCCTCTTCAACACGCCCGCGGCCCGCATCCAGCACTTCACCCTTTGTCGGTTTTTCCCTGGCCGAATCAGGTATCACAATCCCTCCAGCGGATTTTTCCTCTGCCGTAAGCGGCCGGATAAGCACCCAGTCATTTAATGGACGTAACTTCATATGCACCTTCCTCCTTTTATGGCATAAAAAAGTATATTTTTTAATACATTATAATTGATAGCAGAGAAGATCATAAAAGGCAAGTTAGTTTGAATGGGCATTATTTGTTATTGACAAGGATGGAATGATTTTATATATTGTTCATCTTTAAGAGAAAATATTCCGGTCGTCCAAATGGATTCCAAGACGCTGGGAAAAAGAATCTTTCAGAGAGTAAGCTTGGTGACTCCACCATTTTAAGGGCCGTTAGCTCAGTTGGTAGAGCACCGCCCTTTTAAGGCGGGTGTCGTTGGTTCGAGCCCAACACGGCTCACCAGAAAAACAGGGCAGAAGGTTATACAGCAAAAGACTGATAAACCTTCCCCTGCAATATATGATGCAGTCCCCATCGTCTAGCCTGGCCCAGGACACCGCCCTTTCACGGCGGCGACGGGGGTTCAAATCCCCCTGGGGACGCCAAATTAAAGACTTGTAACTAAGACGGGGTCAGGCCTTGACATTTGACGTTCATGTCAAATGTCAAGGCCTGACCCCTAGAGTTTCAGAATCCTGGGCGGGTAGCTCAGTTGGGAGAGCACCGGCCTTACAAGCCGGGGGTCACAGGTTCAAGCCCTGTTCCGCCTACCATATTGTAGATCAGCTTGAAGTATGACAATGATCATCCCGGTTGTACCGGGAAGGTTGCTAAGTAGTCTATTACTAGAGCAGAACATCTGAGGGGGCGGTAGT